>Ga0208916_10000253_pt1 | contig 26900 bp, 16 predicted proteins | sample DEB19_08_DNA_5_FD_184523 | JGI IMG/M metagenome (GOLD analysis project Ga0208916, IMG submission 184523) | Aqueous microbial communities from the Delaware River and Bay under freshwater to marine salinity gradient to study organic matter... | ecosystem: Environmental > Aquatic > Marine >... | reverse complement strand
AATTTTATCATCCACAAAAGCATAATCTGCTGCATGGATTGCATTGCCAACCAAAGGTGTTTCGTCCGAGGTAAGGATGGCTATGCGTCTAGCTTCTGTCCCTGTATTGCGAACCACTAACCCTGCAATCAAGCTTCCAGTTATATCCCCATCGCCAGGTGCGGTCTTACCGCCTTCGGAGGTTTTAATATCTTTCATTCTATTTCCTCAATATAAAAAATAAAATAATGCGACTGAGGAGTTTTATTTCCTCAGTCAATTTAGAATGAATCTTCTATTATTCCGTCTCAATGATTGCATCGATACTGATTAATCCACGAGTAGTAGCATCGGCTATCAGCTCATCGACATTATCACCCTCGGCTAGAATTTCACCAGTGTCAGTATCAATAATTCTCATTGGAGAGTTAGTAGTAGACGTTTGTAGGAAAGCATCACTAGGTATGAAAGTGATGTCATCCTCAGTTCCTTCAATTTCAGGAATGATTGTGAATTCCAGTTCAGCAATATTACCTAGTTCTTCTAAGTCCCAATATAGAATTAGAGTCAAGTCTACTTTAAGCGTATGCGTTCCAGTACCGAAAGTAGAAAGGAAATCTTTTTGCAAGCTAATACTAAATGTTTCCTCACTATCATTACCTACAGTAGGTTTTGAAACAATGCCAGTGACTGAAATATCATTAATCCATAATTCAATATTTGAATTTTGAGAATAGTAAGTAGGTTGTTTTAATCCAGAATCGGCACCGGTAGGTTTTCTAACGCGACCAGTAAAAGTTACTAACTCTTCACTTTCAGGAGCAATGGTGATTGCAGGATGTGAATCTAACACAATCTCACTTGCAACTTCTGGAGTGATTACTGTATAAGGTATATTGTTCAAAATATTTAATCGAGTGAATGCGCTAGCATTGTCCAACTCTCTTTCATATTTCAATAGTACGCCAATAGTACCTGATGAGTAACCAAAGGTAAGATCACGACTACTAAAACCATCATTGAATTCAATTAACTGGTAATCGCCATCCTCTGTAATGATCGGTTCTGGCTCGGTGATGGTAATATCTCTGACGCCTGCAATAGCTCCAGTAATAACGCCATTATCCATTTTTTCCATTCGGAAAATAATAGGGATTTTGTTATCAGTGGTTTTTTCCCAGTTATAAACTTGAGGTTCAAAACTAAAATCTAGAGGCTCTACAGTGAAGCGTTGTAAACCTACCATAATTGGGGTGGTAGTTGCAACGCTTCTAAATAAAGGGCTAAAGCCATTATAGTAATTAGGAGGTGCGATTACTGCAATGGCAAAACGAGTACCGTAAATATTACCGTTAGCAATATCGTAGTTAATTCCACCTTGTTCAACAATAGTCTGTTCACCATCGTTGTTTAACACTATAGGTTCAACTCCACCTACTAATTTTCCAGCTGCTAAAGAAGCATCAATGTCAATTAAGTAAGTTCCGTAAGATGGGTCGCTGTTGCTAGAATCCTTAGGTACGGTTAGAAGATCAGCACCTTTACCAGTATAGGCATCGTAAGTTACCTTTTCTAGTCTGTGTAAATCCCCATCTCTATAATCAGTTGATAGCTCCACTAAGGCGATGCGATATCTAGGATCATGAATGTAAGGATGGAAACGGTTTGCTGGGATGTCAAAGAAATAACCCCAGTGCTCTAACTCGTTAGTAATTTCCTGCTCAACCTTAAATGCATCCGCTACTAATTCAGCTACGGTTTTAGCATTACCAAAATTAGGGTCGGATAAAGGCTCCATTTCATAAGTTGTTCTAGTAGTGGCAGTCAACTCAATACCGTCTGCGATTAGATTATTTAAATGCAGAGTTTGAAAAGAACCATAGCTTGCTAACCCTGGTTCTGCGGCATTAATATTTTCTACTATGAAATTTGTTTTAGGTATCTGCAGAATTTGTCCATTCGGGGCTGCTAGTTTAATTTCCCATTCGCCTGTAATGCCATCTACATTCCGGCTATTTAAGCAAACTACTCCTCTAAGTTTAGGATGGATATTAGCTAAAGCAGAGTTAAGATCGGCAGTTAATTTGGCAGGATGTTTATTAAATTCCAAGCCTAGATGATAAGTTTGACCACCTAAGATTAAACTAAAACTTAAATGATTTCTACCCTTGATCTCTCTGCCATTGAGCACGGAATCAAGTTTAAAAACATCACCTGAAGTTTCTGGATCATAGGACTCTGTAGAGCTAATGCCTGTTTCAATAATAGAAGACATCTGTTTAAGATCACTAGGTAATCCTGATGCTTCTGTAGCAATAGTATTATTAAATACAAAGGCGGAATGATAAATTCTTTGGGCTGATAATTCCACAGCCAAGCCGCTATTGAAGCCATCTGGAAACTCTACAATTTCTTCTGGAGTATGGCGATAATCTGCGGCGTGCAGTTTACTACCAGCAATGACAGTGCCATTCTCGGCTAAAATCCCAATGCGTCTACCGTACGATCCTTTATTTCTCACCACAATGGCTTTCAACGTTCCAGGATTTTCATCAGCAGGAAAGGTTGTTCCACCAAGAGAACTTTTGATGTCTTTCATCATAACCTCATCTTGTCATTAAAATATTTACTCTGTCATAAGATTACAAAAGAAATAAGGGAGCATTAATGCTCCCTTTTGTTTCCTCTGTACGTCGGTACACCTTTAAAGATTGCGCTGACCATTACATTAGATTAAGCTATATAGCTGTTCTGTGTATACATGAATGAATTGAAATTTCATGTCCAAATTGCTCTGAGACATAGTCCCGTTGCCCACTCTCCAGATTTTCAGCTAAGACCAATGAAAGGGTCACTGATTTTGGTTCAACGATGTAATTTTCATCACTATAGGTAGAGGGTAGACCAGATATAGTAATATGCTGTCCTGCCACTAAATCATAACCATCTGAAAAAGGGGTATAATTGAAGTATGCATTCATATTGTGGCGATCGGGACGCATTAAATCATTTAAACCGTATAAGAACAGATACTCGGCCAAATTCTCTGCCTGTATACCACCTCCAAGTAAATCAACTATCTCTCCTTCTGCTAAAATTTGTCCAGTCTGTATTTCGCCATCAACATCTATTTTAAAATTCAAAACAAATGTCTCTGAACTGTTATTGAAAGCAACGGATGGTATAAAATCTAGCGACGTTGGTTCGCAGTCATTAGGTTCTGCTACCTCCGATGGGTCTCCATAAACAAATTCGATATCAACTAGACCCTTAGATGAGGCATCAGCTTCCAATTCAGCAATTGTATTACCTTCAGCTAGAATTTCATTAGAATCTAAATCAATTAGACGTAATTGACCCTCTACAGGAGTATCGGTATTCGTATCGTACAATTCAGTAGTAATGAAAGAGACATCGTCTTCCACACCTTCAACTGGAGAGAGAACTTCGTATTGGATAGTTTCACTATAGTTAGTTGTAGCTGACAACCAAGGATACTTCACCGTTAAAGAAGCTCTGAACGTATGAATGCCTGCACCAACTGCTACAAGGTTAGCTAGACTAAAATGGGTAGACCATCCTCCACTAGCAGCTTCGAAGGCTACAGCTTCTATTGGCGGAACAGAAGCTCCATTAATGGTGAAATCCCAAACAGGGTTAGTACCATGTAGCAGAACACTTTTTCCTGGATATAGAACATCCATTTCATCGTTGGCAAAGTAACCACCAACTTCTAAACTGCCATCTGTTTGCCCTAATATTAAACCTTCCTCATCAAAATCATTGATCTCACTATCTGGTAAATCAACGTCAGGGAATCCAACAGTATAATTAGACTTCACAGCGGTAATTGGTCTATTGATGACCGTACCTATAGGTAACAGGTTCTTTGTTAACCAGCTCTGACAACCTAATTGACGATTCAAATGGTACTGGTTAAATGTTCCATTGGGAGCCTGCACTTGACTGAAATTTAAACTAGCTACCAATTCAGTTAAAGCAATAGTACCATTGGTTAGAATATTAACTTCGTTACCATCACCATCTTCGAAAGTAGTTCCCTCAAAACGATCAGTCTGACCATCAGCTATAAAATCCAAACCCCAACTAGTTGCTACTGAGGCATTAAAAGATAGAGGTACGAAGCCTGCCTCAACTTGCGTTACTGCATGATAATCAACTAAACCAATATCATTCATTTTCAATGTAGGAATAGTATCAGCATCCACTAGTTCGTAACTAATTTCCAAACGAGTCGAAAGATTAGTTTGTCTAAAGAAAATACTATTTCTCGAATCATTGGTAGGTCTGGGAAAAAGAACAAGATAGGCTCCTAGATCAGCATCATTAACATTTCCAGCTTCTGCAAATTCTATCTCATTTGCTAGACCACTCACATAAGCTTCGAAATCTCCACTATCTTCGCTAGCCAATTCTCTCAGGAAAATACCAGGAACTGAATCAGACTGATTTCCCTGATCATAAACAAAGCTAGGTACCACTAGAAGATCAGCCAGGGAGTTTTCGTAATCTAATGGATTATTTAAATCATCAACATAACGGATGCTATTGAATTTAAAAATTCGACCTGCTACAAAGTTACGCTTTAACTTAATGACTGCAAAACTTAAACGGTGATCTTCATCCCATGTTTTAAAAGCATTTGCAGGAATATTTACCCGACCAGTATAAGTCGTAGGAGTTTCTGGAGGATGCGAATAACTAGTCATATCCACCACGAAAGGATTAGCGACCATGTCAGAAATATTGGAGATAGTTTCGCCAGTTACCGTTGTAATGGTGTTGGTGGTATTAGCCACGCCATTGCGATTTAAAAGTAGTGCATTTGTTAATAGTTTATTCAAATGTACTGTTTCAAATTTCTCATAAATCTCTGGACCAAATTGGTCGCTATCGCATAAATCTTCACGTGTTGGGAAAGTAGTTAAAGGGAATATAATATCCAAGTTATCAGGAGCATTGAAATAGATTCCATAGTCAACCATTAAATCATCTTTATTTTCAATGCTAACGAAACCACGTAGATTAGGATGAATACGATTTAAACGGTGATTTAATTCAGCAGTGGTTAAGGCTGGATGTTTTCCAAAGTCTAAGCCGATGTGGTAAGGTTGTCCCGATAATACAAAGCTAAAAGAAACAAAGCGATTTAAGTTATTTACCATCCCATCCGTTCCAACCTGCATATTACCGCTCTGCACTGAAGTACGAGTTTTACTTAAATCTTTTATTTCTGTTGACAATTTTGGATTATCTAAATCAAAGTCAACTGGCAATTGAAATAGTTCATCGTTACCAATAGTCCAATTTTTAATTAGATGCACACCAGTAAAATTGAAAATCTTTTGATAATCTCTTTTGGGAGAAAGATTAACTTCCTTACCACTATTGTATCCTACAGGAAGTTCCGCGATGTCTAGCGGTGTATGCAATGCATCACCTTGATGAATCTGTTGTCCTAGAACAATGTTATTATTCTTAGAAAAGATACCAAGTCTACGCCCATTGGCGCTTTTATTACGAACCGTTACGGCAATTACTTCATCGCCAGGATTAATAGTATCGGTAGATTCAAACCGATTACCTTTTACCGTTTTAATATCTTTCATTTCATTCCCTCACCAACCTATAGATGAATTTACTCTGTCATAAGATTACAAAAGAAAAAAGGGAGCCTAAGCTCCCTAGATTTTTCAGATTATTGTATTAAACTCCTGCTTAGGAACATTACCTGGAGCCAGAGTATGGTTTGTTAGGTAGCGTTTATTCCATCTAAGTTGATGAATTACTTTGAATGAACCCTAACTCAATCTCATCCTTACTTACCACGTCCTCTACAAATTCTTCCACTGTATCGCCCTCACCTAATACCTCACCAGTTAATAAGTCCATTACCATGAAACCATCTGCTTCTGTAGTGAGTGTTAAATCTTCACTAGTGGAAGCCAATGTTACATCATCCTCAGGACCTTCAACTGCAATACCTGCTAAGAAATCTAAGTTATCAGATAACGTAGCACGATTACCATAATCAGAAGTTAGAGTACCCGTGATGGAAACATTCCCTTGAACTGGAATCCCTCCAAGTAACGAGCTGTCTTCTTCAAAGTAACGAGCGTAAATTTCATGAGCTGCTTTAATGGAGATGGTAACTTCCATTTCATCATTCGAATCAACTACCCCATTAGTTAAAGTCAGTTCATAATCAGCTTTAGGAACGACTTGTCCATTGATGCTAAAGTTAATTGTAGCGTCATCCATGCGCTCACCCCAAATTGGATGAACTCTTTCAACCACTGCAAGAACTTCAACTGGAACAACGCTGATAGAATTGAGAATTACTGTACCACCTGAATTCACCGATTCAATATTTAATACTGACGTTGGAGCAGGTAATATTTCAACTGCCGTAAAGTTACGAGTAACCTTAGGTAGCTGTGTCAAATTGACTGTATGATCAGATAGCTTCGGAGCAAAACCAAAGATTCCAGTAAATGGAGCTACACGTCCAGAATTTAACCATACATCCATCAACTCCACTAGATCAGTCAACAATACGTTAGCAGTCATTGTAGCGACTGATACGCTATTGTAGAAAGGTGCAGCAGAGTAAACAGGCGCTGAGATTTCAGCATCATTGAGTACCTTATTATCAACTGTTAAATTGTATTCGGCAACAGACTGATCCATGGCTCGATGATACAAATCTTTCACACGTAATTGAATTGGAATAATGGTATCTGGTGCAGCCCAGCGATTAATTGGATTTCCGCCATTAATTGAGATTACTTCCGCTACCGCTTTAATTGCATAGTAAGCTCTAGAGAACAGTGTTGAGTTAGTAGTGTAGGTGCGATCTATACCTTTGTTATCGCGTACTACTACTGTAATTAACACATTGGCTTTATATAAGCCCAATGCCTCTTCACCATTTTCATAGATTGGCAATTCCATTTCTAGATATTCGCCATTGTCAATTAAATAACGGTTTGGAATACTCAAAGCTACCTGATAGCGTTGATAGTTCACATTGCCGTAACCCTTTAACAGTTCACGGACATGATAAAGTACATCAGCACCTGGGATAGTGACATTACCAACCTTAACTGAAATGGTTTGAATACTCTCATATTCAGAACGTACCATTGCTAAATCAAAGTCAATTACCTTACGATCTTGATTCGCTAGTACAGCGGTCTTAGGATCAAGTAACTGACTCAGGCGAGTACCTGGAGTTAGTTTCATGATACGTTTAGGAATCACTTCATATTCCAATTCAGAGTAGCTATCTACGGTCTCGCTGCCACCAGTTGCATTGTTTAAGATATTGGCAGATGCAGTAATAATCCCCTCATAACCAAATGGAGTGGTGTTTCCCACCTCACCATTTTCTGCAAAGCTCTCACTCCAACCAGTATTACCAATTGCAGCAGTCAAAACATTATCTTGAATCGCATTTGGCTGCTCTACTACTTGGTTATTAACTAGACTATCGCTATAACCAACTAAAGCTGGAATATCAACTCCAGTTAAATGATTAGCTCCAACAAACGTTGCAGTATACGGATATGTTAAGAATCCTGCTACATCTGCTGTAGGAATGCCCAATTGATAACTTTGCGGTGTAATTTCGTTATCTTGGAATTTAAATGTCATTCCAGTTACTGCTTGGTTAGGGGTTAAACCTGTAACAGTTCCCTGTAAGGTATAAACGGCACTAGGAGAGTTTAATGGATCAATGTTCACATTGCCATTATAACTATCCACAGCAACAGCAGCGACCCCAATCAATGGTGAAATATCATAGCCGAACTGTAACAGCGGTCTAGTGTAAGGTCTAGCATTGTGGTTAGTCGTTAAAAGAACTGAACCTGAAACGACTCCGTCTACGGCAAAAGGTTGACCTTGGAAAATCAATGCCGAAGTCTTCACTGTTGCAATGATTCTATTTAATCCCTCAATAACCCGATTTGACCAAGTCACATTAGCAGCAGTAATAGTATTGCCATTGATCACTAAGGATGCATTAGCTAAACTCATCAATGCCATGTCAATAGTGACTGCAGTATTACCATTGAAGCCCGTAATAACAATTTCTGTTGTGTGGGCTGCATTTTGTCCATTTGCCCACTCTACTGGTAAGCTGTCATTCACCTGAGTGATAGATAGCGTTGGTACAGTGATTTTCTTAACGGTATAATTCTGTGCAGTTTTAATCGCAGTTGAATCTACGTTATCAGGCTTAAAGGTGGTTACTAAGGATAAGTTAGCACTACCTCCATTTACTAAGTCCAAATAGGGAGCTGGAACCTCAGCCTGCCATTCTGTACCTTGCCAGTTAAATATCACAGGAACATCACTACGAACAATTCCATCGATACTCAAAGAAACTGACTTAACCTGACGTAGCTCATGTAACCCTGTAACAGTACCGGTAAATAGCAATTTCTTGTTTGGTGCATTATAGGTTTCATCGAACCAAACAGTGTTATCACCATTAATGGTAGTAACTGCAGTAGTAGGCGCTGGCAATGTAGGATAACGTACCGTATATGGCTTTGAGAGCCTCAAGGTGATATCTGTACCACTACGATGCTTAACTACTAGCTTATAGTTAATAACAGCGTTTCTGACGAAATTAGGGTACAATAGAGGCTTCTCTATACGAGCAGCACCTGCTGTGTAATTCGTAAGAATTTTTAAATCATGCTCCGTACCTTGAGCATTAATGTTTGCAGTTGCAGAGACAATTTGCTGATAGTCAAAATAAGACCCTTCCAATGTAACTGGGATATTCTGGATACCTGCCGTCACTGGAATATCTGGAACTAAAATCACACCATCATCCGGACTAATGACGCCATCTACTGGATCGCTATAATCTACGAAACCATCCCATCCGGTACTGAGGGATACCACGTCAGATACCAAAGCTTCATCCCATCCAGTAACTACCAGTTGATCATTGTTAAGATGTTTCTGTTTATAGTGACCTCCTGCTTCAACAACAGCTCTAGCATGGTAAGCTTCACCTGGCAAAGTGGATGTTGGGTTGGTGACATTGATGTTCATATCCGCTTCTGGAAGAATCGGAAAGAAACCTCTAGGGATATTAGTTTCAAAGGTAGCGAAAGTACCCGATGCGTCTAATGTATAACTTAGATTAGCAGCTGAGACCGTAACGTTAGCAACTTTGATAGTGACACGATCTAGGTTCAATAAGTTATCTACACCTAATTCAGTAATGCGACCTTTAACATTAACACTACTAGCCGATACGCCAGTATAAGCTGGCAATACAGGTTTACCTGCATTAATCTCTGTAATTTCCACCACTGGCTCTAGAACAGGGAAAGCTATGCTATATTGAAATACAGGTGATTCCACAATACGGACATCGCCCGTTAGTTTATCGCGAAGTCGCATATAAAGCTTTACAGTACCTGTGTGATCATAGCCTTTTAAAAACTCTGCTCTTGGTAGAGTAGCGTAAATATTTCTCCAGGTAGAGAAATCACTACTGATGTTCTCTTCAATCCCATTACCCAGCATAAACTTCGCAGTTAATACATCGAAATAATCTTCAATGTTGTAATTGGAGTTAATGTCTCTAGCATAAATTGCTCCATAAGGACCTTGATATTCATCAGCTTCGCTTGTATAAGGTACAGGTTGACCATTCCAAACTGACTGAATAACTAATTGCGGGCTTAATGGTGGTTGGGCAACGTAACTCATTTCTGTTGAAATTACATGCACCTTAGGAAAATCAGGTTCATCCACTACACCTACATCAACTTCGAAGCGAACATAACCTCCGTAGCCATTAACTGCAAATACAGATGGCTCTACCTGTGCTGACCAGAAACCTTCTTCGTCAATATTGAAAGTATCGTACTGCGCTTCAACCTCATCTACAAAGATTTTTAAGTTACTAATTTCACGATCTGCTTGCAGATTGGTAATTAAACCTTTAACTTCAACATCCTGATTACCTCTAGGGAAAACCAGAGGTTGGAAATTGTTAACTGCCCGCATATAGCCTTCATGCGTCAGAGTTTCAATTTCAGGTACAATTTCAATCTCGCCGTAGCTATGCGGCGTTAGTAATACAGTAACGTCATTGCGAGCTGCTGCGATTGCAATAAGTGATTCTTTTGCCTGCGGAGCGAAGCCACTGTCATAGACAACAGAGAAATCCCAACGATCGTGATTATGTAAAACAGCAAAAGGAGATTCAATTTCTGATTTTAAATCATAAACGAAAGTATCGACTAAGGCATTCGCTTGATTGAATTTCGCCTTTAAGGATTTTAGCTCAGGAATACCGCTGTCGCCTTGCTCGGCATAAACTACATTACCATCACCAATCAATAAAGCTTTATCAACTGTAAAGCTACGATAACTGGTTTCCCCATCAAACATCTTACCAGTGAAAATATTTAATAGACGAGCTTTAGATGGATCATCAATTCCATTGTTAGTTCCAGATAGTCTCCAATGCTTCAACATTGAGGCTGGTAATTCATCATCGAAATCTTTTTCTTTATTCCAAAGTAAACCCTGGACTGTCTCAACATTTTCATCGTAAATTACAAATTCATTAAACTCACCGTAATTTAAGATAGTGGAGCCTGCACCAATGTTGTAGTGGTTTTGGAAAGCTAAAGGTAAATACAGAGGTCTACCTAAACGACCCATTGCATCTGGGTCTAAGCTAAAAGCAATACTATCTTCACCAAATACGGTTTTAATAATACGTTGCTTACCAGAAGGTAATTTCTCAATAACAGATAAAGAGAATGGCATTAAAGTTTCTTTACCAATCCCATTAGGCGCTTTCACAGAGGTAATTTGTTTTATCTGTATAGCGATTTCATTACCGTACTCACCGGCATATTCCAATTCAGCTTCTAAAATTGGATATACTCTAACGCTGTCGGTTAAATCGAAAGGTGCTGCATTACCAAAACCTTTTTTATCGTCAGGGTAAGTTTCATCACCCGACATCCAAGTAACCCAGTAGTCTTTATAACCATTGCTACTTAGAGGTTCCATGGTAGTTAATGCAACAGATAGACGAATAAAAGCTTTCTTAGAACCTGCTGTTTTTACAGGATAGTAAAGGAAAGGGTTGGCATTCTCAGCGATGATTTCCAACACTTGAGATTGATGTGAAAAATACTTGCTTCCTCGCTCGATGGTTTGTCCACCTAAGAGCTGACCGATTTGCGATGGGAACATGTATAATGGCTCATCGTGTTGTTTTGCGGCAAGTAGAAATATGACGGGTACATGCGTAGGCTCGACAATTGTTTCTTGTATAGCCACACGTCCTGATAGGTCTCGAATGCCTTCATGGATCGCGCGCGAAGCCCCTAGTTTTAGCGTTGTCATCGCTTTAAAGCTCCTATCCTGAAAATACTAAAAGAAAAAAGAGGAGACGAACTCCTCTTTTATTGTTCCAAATTATTACGCGCCAGCAGCTTCAGCAGTTACTGCCTGCACAAGTTCCGAATAACCAGTAGCAGCATCTTTAACATCAGCTGTTACACGATCCATTACAGCACTACGCAAGTTAGCATTCGACCCTACGAACTTCATCTCTTTCAAGACTTTAGTCGCATAGCGGCGAGGCCCGTAACCATACTGCCAAATGCCAGTCCAAGGAATGGATGCGGTAATAATATCACCAGGAGCGTTCTTATTGAACTTACCAGTAATCTCCACACCTTCCTTAGGTTTGACATCTACACCAATCCATGCTTTCAAAACTGTCTGAAGCATAGGGTCTGGTTCAAACGCCAAAATACAAAAAGCACAATTGTCAGACAGGTTATCTTTCATCTGGTCTGTGATTGCTGTAATCAGCGGCCATTTGGTTTCTTCATGCATACCGAACATTTGAAGTAAGAAATCAAAGAATTCAGTAAATGGTAAACCCTTACGTTCAACGAACTCAGTTGTAATCTGAGAACGATCACGTTTCATGTCACGAATGACTTCCTGCTCTTCACCGGATGAACCAAAAGCGTAAGAAGCAAAATCACCTTGAAGTTTAGCACGTAAACCTTCTAGAGAAGTGATTTGCTTCTCAAAGAATGCTTTAGCCGTTTCAATGTAAATCTTACTATCAGGCAAATGATTCAAGCCACGAGGAACTGCCAAAACTTTAATGATCAAGTTACCTTGAACATAAGCCTCATGGTTGATGTAGGAAGGATAGTCGGTTGTATAACCGTTTTGCCCACCGAATCGTGGATCGAGCATTGGACGACCAAGCGCCCATCTGCCCATCGCCTTATCACCGAGCAAAGCTTCGGTTAAGCGTAATTCTTTTTCAGCCATCTCTTATCTCCCATTAGGCCTGTAAGTCTGACATGCGATAAGTGGCTACAGAAGAGTAGACACGGTCACGAGAAGCGTTAGCATATAGCTTGTAGCTTGCGTGCCAACTACGTCCGTTTTGCTCATCGGCAGGAGTAATCGTAGTTTCAGGTTCAATGACGAAACGACCATTGAAACGATCTTTGACTTTCTCGGCCAATTTGCGATCTGAAGTCTCAATGAGAGTCGCATCACTCATAGAGCCAGTAGGTGTAAGCTCACGCCACACTTGGAAATGTAACCACTGTAAAGAGCAACAGGCCATCATTACAAAGGCATCGTTTAATACCGAGGTATCGTCACGATATACAGTTTGGAATTGTGGATAGAACAAGTTACGACGATCGCCGAATACCACATACACTAGATTATTTTCCCAAGACTGATCGTAACCAGCTGGAGTTTTCCAGGTGTTGTTAATACGCTGAAGCAAAGTAACCTCTTTACGTCCTTCTAGATCGAATGCAAATTGATCACGCCATTTAGAAGCACCCATGAAGTTCGAAACTTTAGCAGCAAAGTCAAACGTTAAAGGCACTAATGGACGAGGGTATTCGCTCAGCAACTGACCGGCATGACCTAGAACCATTGCACGACAAACTTGAGTACCGAATACTTCAGATTCAGGATACAGGAAAGCAGCGTTAGATAATTCTAAAGCAATTGCACGATCTTCATCATCTGTATTTGCTGGACGCATTACAAAGTTTGTAGGATCGGTATTTGCACCTACCCAGTCAGCAATAGATTGCGTTGCCAAGATTACATACATGTCTGGACGCTTAGAGAGAATGCGTAAAGCCATTTTCTTAGTGTCTAGAGAGAAACCCGAATCCCAAAATGCACGAATTGGATAACGCGCCATGTCTAAGACACGTGCGTATTGACGATCACCAAATGCCTCAAGTTCATCCTTAACCATTTGGTCAAGTAATAACAAGGTAGCAAGACGATCAGGCTGACCATTAGGTTTAACTGGTAAACCGTCATCACCACCTTTTGCATAGATAATTAAATCTTTAGAAGGAGCAACTCCACCAAAAGAAGCTGATTTAGAAACATCGACAGCGAAGTAAGGTACGCTATTATAATCGCTATTCAACAGGAAGTTGAACAATGCTGCATTTTTAATATCGCTGAAACCAAAATCGGCATCACGTCCATAAGCTGCAGCTTTAGTATCGAATGCACCTTCACCTGAAATCTCAACCCCGTCAATTTCTTCACCTTGAGTTAAACGCTCAAGTAATTCATTGATTGATTCTTGGTATACATGAATGCTTTCAAAAGGCCCTGGCTCAGGAACATAACCTGGTTGGTTTAAATCCCAATCTTCGAAAAGACGATTTTCTAAATGCAAAGGTTGACGATTAGTCGGATGAGCTAAGTCATCACTAAAACCTAAGTCTAGGAAATCAGCACCTGTAACAGTTTGGATATTGCGAATAGCAATTCCAGAAGCTGTACGTGTCACGATACTTGTACGATAAAGCATTGAGCGCAATTGCTCAACTAATGCAAAATCTACTTTTTCACGATCACGGGTCATAGTGGAACGTAGGCGAATACCTAGATCGTTTCCAGCTTCACCTTCGCCTAGAACTAAAGCATCCATAATTGGATACAGCATTCCATCAGCAACAACTTCCATGTCATTTTCGTCATGGTAGATACCGAATGCTTCATTTGCGGTATTAAGCGTAGCTCCGTAACCTGCACGTAGTAATGGAGCTGCTTCACCAAATGATTGCGTACCAATTGGATAATCAGCGCTACCAACAATAATCGCAGTACGATAACCATTGACAAAAGCCGGATCACCTAAATCATCCGTATCTTGTACGAGTTGTACATTCACACCGCCACCAGTCTGTAAATAGCTACCATTAGCTGCACGTTTCCATACAGGTAAACGACATGGCGCTACTAAAAGCGATAGACGTACCATAGATGATTTAGCGTTTGGCGGAACCAAACGTTGCACCATGATACCGCTATTCCCAGCATGGATTTTAGCCATAGCTGTTTGGTGTGTGAAATATTTTGAATCTGCATCCCAAGTACGACTACCGTATACATTGTGCATCGCAGCACCCGCTACATAGCGTGGAGTACGATCGCCCTTTTGAGCGAGTGTATAGATAAGAGGTAAACTATCAGGAAGCAGTTCAGGAACTGGAGTTGGTCGACGAGATGACTTATCATCAATCCCGTATGAAACCACACCAGGGGCTTTTTCATTAGCCATGCTAGAGCGCTCCTTTTTATTGAACTAGATCAATTTAGCGTAGAATTCTATGTAAAAAATTAACAACGCACACATCATAGTAATAGCACTAGGTACTGTGAGCATAATGAGGTAGTCAAATGTTTAATACAGCTTACGAAACGCGACCTTGTCGCAGTTACCAAATGAATGAAATTGGCAATGCGCTACAAAGAGCCATTGCTGCAGACGATCCTGCTATCCATAGAGTTACACGTTCTAGCTTTGCTACGGGGACTGATGGCAAAGAATTGACTTTCAGTACAGCAATGGTAGTTGATGGAGCTTCTGGAGTTGGTCTCTTTGCGCATCCTACAGTAACTGCTAACCAGATGACATCTAACTACTACACGACCTTAGTTGATGCTCGAGATGTTACTAAGGTAGATTATCATTTAAATCTTAAAGTAACTTCCCAACCTGAATATAACCTAATTCAAGCAAGAGCCATTCTACAGACCAAATGGTCTACTGGTTTTTATGCAGGTTTGAACTCACTACCTTATCATGCATTCCCAATGTCCATTTATGCCGATTGGATTTCAGATGCGCTGACACGTCGTTTTAACTTAGACTTAGAAGCTTCTGTACGTGTTAAAGCTTTAGCTGCTTTCATGTATTTATCAATGCATCAGCGTAACAAAGAAATGGAAGATTACGACCTAATACCAATTGCGACTAAAATTGCTGCTGTTACAAATACTCCGGCAAATATTGTTTCTGACGTAATTAGCGTTCCTTTATATCTAGCTGACATAGATGATTTTTGTGATGCGGTTTCTACACGCATCCAAAGTTCTCGTTTAGAGGATATAAATCCAGTGGTGTTATACAGCATCATTAAAGGTAGTTGGTTTGGTAAGAATTCTGCTGAGCTTGCTGCTGTCGCTGTAGAACATCCTCCTACATTTGATGCTCTGGTGTATGCTGCGGGCTCTGTATCTAGTTTCCAAAGAACTTTACTTGGTGGATTAGTTAAACAGGAGCTTCGCAATCGTGATGCTTTAAGTTTTATTCAGAAGATAAATAATTTAATCCTTGACAAGGAGTAACTCATGGCTGCTAACCAGTTTCTACTGGAACATGCGCTAGAAAACGTTTGGGCACAGTCTACGCAGGACAGACAACACGTCTTGAAGATGGCTCGCTATACTCCAGCCTCAGGGTCGTATCGGCGTGTTCAAATACAGCGCTTCTTCGTAGATTTACCGACTGCTACTGATGGTGCAATGCTCTGGCATCATGTCTTTCAGATAGGTGCTACCTTTCCAATGCTCCTATCCTTGAAGACTATTAAGAACGAATGGGTTAGAGCAGATGAGATTGCAACTCTACATGGAGTTACAATTAATGTATTTACAGAATCTGGAACTGAGGCTGCGCTTTGTCATTGTTGGTTACGTCAAGTTTCTGATGGAAACATTCTTCTAGCGGTAGAGATTAGAGATAAATTTAATTTCGGCAAAGAGATGGTTATCAATGACATGCAGCAGCAAGAATTAGTGCAGCGTCAACTATCCAGTGAAGATACTTATTTCCGTTGCTATCAGAACGCTAAAGCTCAAAGTAGTCAGTGGGCTGCAACTACCCCTAGTGATTTCAAACCATTAAGCTATGTTTATCAGCAGATTAGTTCAAGTGCTAACTTTACAACTTTTCTAAATAAAGTTAATGCTGCAAAAACATCACATGGTAATTTGGGGAAAGGTAGATATTACATTGATGGTTTCTTAGTTGGTACGCAGAATGCCTATAGAGCCAATCTTCATCTAGGGAGGCTGTTAACCTACGTCCATGATGAAACGGTGCGATATGAAGGAATAGTGCCTTTTGAGGGTATGGGGACTTTTCACAGTAATGTGGATGCAGGTCAGATGAAGATGTTGCTTCTCGTAGGGGAAGCTATTTCTGATATCTCCATTAACTATCATGATGACATTGATTTCTATCTAGTTAACCATGCTACCATTAATGACCTCAATGGACGTGGAACTTATATAGGCCGTGTTAGACGTGATATTGTTAGACAAGTTACTCAAAATGCGTATAGCATTAGAACGGCTTCCCTACAAGCTTTGATTGCTGAACATGCTGCAGATCATCTAATTGCTGGTAAAGTATATATTCGCTACATCGTTCGTGATGGTGGGATGCGTAAAGGCTTACCTTTTAACCGTGAAAGATTAAATGATCTTTATCGCTTACCAGTTGATAAAATTAAAGAAGCGATGTATGGAGTTAATTCCGTAGTACCTGAATGGCGTGCTGAATACCTAGAAAAGACTGAGTATATGAAAGTGGTCTCTTCATGGTATAACCAGATTAATACGCCTATGGTTAGTAATGGTTATGGCTATCATGCGCTGATGAAAGTTTCTTTCAATGAAATGGTTAGACCAGAAGCTGGGATTTATAAATTAGCTGGAGGTTATCTAGCTTCTCCAGTTAGAGATAATCTAAATGCCTCAATGCATCGTTACGATAATAACGGCTTATATCTAGGTCCACAAAACGTCCTCATTCAAAGTAGACAGCATTTTGATAATCAAGTGAATGTGGCTAGTGCTGAATTCATCAATATGCCATTTAGCGAAACTGAGGATGGTACTTACATTGATCAGGATTTAACCAATGCTGATTTAAACGAATATGGTTTTAGAGCTTATGTTTGCTCATGGCACAATGGAGCTCCTCTATTTGACTGGCAAGATATTACTGGTGGGATTTGGTATACTTATACAGTAACCAACGGCATTGGGGAGATTACTTGGAATTTCCCTCTGTTAGATGCAGCTAATCTCTATCCAGCTATCCGCATTCAGAAACTTGTGCATTGTTATAAATTCAATTTACCAGTGAACTATTCTGGTTTCGTGAGATTCTCCATTGAATCTCTACAGAAAGTGGCAGGTAGCGATGTTCAGCGGGTACAGTGCATTCCTAGTGATAGTTTAGATATTTTCCTAAATGGCAAGCCATTAATAGAGAATATTGACTACTACGTTAAATGGCCTGAGGTAGTGATTGTAAAGCGCTTTACTACTGCGCCTAGTTCAACTGAAATCTACGTTAGACATTATGGATTATCTCTAGGTAGCGAGCTAGATCATCGCCAACCTAGAGAAGCTGGCTTTAGTAAGGCTGGTATTTTATCTGCAGATAGTAAATACGATCTGCGCAATGATAGAAATATTAGAATCGTCGTAGATGGTGTTATTAAAACTCGCAATGAAGTTAAGTTTGCTGAAGATAGTCTAGGTAATGTAACTTTAGATGGTAGACCTTACTCCATTCAGGAATATCGTTTCCCTATGGAAAACTTTGTCTCAGTACCAGTTAAGCCTCTAGTAATGGATGCTGAAAGTATTGATGAAAGAGTTTCAGCTTATGTTACTCCTTACATCAATGAAAATATTACTGAACGTGGTTTCATTGACGGTGAACGCTATCAGGTAGTTAGTCCTCTAATTTCAGCTTTGTTACATGCAATGGTGAATTTCAATTTCCTAAACAATGGGGAGTTGGATGATGTCACAATTACTGATTTACTAATTGAGGAATTAGCAGCTCCATATTGGTCTCTATTGCCTTATGAGCCTATATTCAATCAGGCTGATGTTTACTACGTTAATATTCTACCGCATCAGTATACAACCCCTATGGAGATTACTGCAAGGCAATATATCTTCTTAGAGCACATCATCCATATTTACTTAAAAGACTCAATTGACCTAACTCCAACGGTCAAAATTAAAACGGTGGTGACATGACTTTAACTATCCCTACTCCGTCACAGCCTGAAAAGAACCCCAATCGTCGCTTTAGTCAATGGGCGAAGAGTGAGGTTTATACAGGTCCTAGCGGTACTGGTGCTTATGTACCAAATCCTTTTGATCTCGTGTGGGATCGCTTAACTGGAATGTATGAGGTAGCCAGTGTGGATTACACCACTGGCTTATCCATCTTATCTCCGATCAATATCTGTAAAACAGGCATGGGAGCAACTGAAGAAGATGCGTTGCTCTCTATAGGGCCAGGCGCTGCATCTGAAGCTTATGTCCTATTAGTAGATACCTCGGTCATTCCACATGTTGTTAAATTTGATCATCGCTTCTTCATTCCTGGTAGCGAAGCCGCTTACGTTAAGATTTTCAAAGGTACTAATGTCACAGGCAGTGGTAATGTAATTTCAGCTATGTATAACGTAGCGGGTCAAATGATCAGTGAAAATATTCCTTTAGAATCTTTTTACAATAATCAAACCCTACAAAGACCGATGACAGGATATTTAACCCAAGCTGTTCCTAGCGGTGAGTTGGTTTCTGTAGTAGTGTATGATCGAGATGGTGGTCGTTATCAAACGTACCGCATGGTAGTTTCATTAACTAATAGCATCCGTGACTTAAATGCTGAATATAGCTACGTTACTGGCATTGAATTAGTTTCTGATTTCATTAGTCCAACCGATGCTAACCTACTTGAGATTCCACAGAACATGAATTTGGACGCAACTCTAATTCGTGGACGAGTTTCACATCTAGGTAAGCCATCTACCGTCCTACCAATTGATGGTTCTAAATTTGTACTTCACGGTATGAATTCCTACATTGCCACTGTACCTAACCAAGAGGGAGATTTAGTCCTCACTTATAAATTAGGTAACAATGAAAATGGCTACGGTACAACTAGCGATGGTTTAATCACCAAGGCTTATCGTATTAAAACCACCAATGTAGATTTACGTTACACGATGAAATTGTTTGCTGTACCTATGTGGGCTAGCAATCTTTGGACTTTGCGATGGTTCCTGTATAATCTTGACCGTTCTATGTTCTTCGATGTATCCGATAAGGTTATGGTGGCTACCGGTGGTACAGCTTATGATGGTGATCCGTCTAATAAGAATGTACAAGAGCTTCGCTATGCTGTAAACTGGAATCAAGTTGCGGTAGGCAATGGTTATAATTACCACGTTCAAACTTTAAAGGTTAAGAACAATGCTCCTGGTAGCGAACCTCTATCATTAGCTGGCGATGGTAATATCCGAAGCTATGTAACAATTGGCTATAGTGATGATTTGGAATTCTTTGGTAAGGAATTATCTGCCAAAGCTTATCCTAAGCCATCGCAGCCTAGTCGCACTAATCTATCACTGGCAAATGGCTACAATGATCTAGCTGAATGGCTGGATGCACATTACTATGGACTATTACCTCTACACTTAGATGCAGCTGAAATTCAACCTCCTATGCCAACGCATGTACGTTTATCTTGCGATGGCTTTTATAGAGTGGTTGACATCGAACAGATTTACTTCCCTATTCAGGATGTAAATATTCCACTAGCTCCTTCACCACAAGGTAAAACTCTAACTATGGAGTTTATCCAACAAAATGGTTTAGAGGAGTTAGAGTTAGCTATGGGTTATTTAACCATTCAGCATGTAGCAAATCTATAAATAAAAGGGCTGGGTCATTCCAGCCCTTTTATTTTTCACTAGGAGAAAATACATGGGAAGACAGTTTATCCTCTTCAAGGAAGATTGGAATCATTTCCCTGGTGCTGTTGTACATGCCAATACCAGTAATGATACTTTCCTAAGACAAGCTGAAGCCTTTCAGAGAATGGGCGTTAATAACTGTGAATTTCTTTTAGCTTTACTAAATCCTGATTTAGCCCATATTGACCCCTTTGACAATAGGCTGCCTCCAGATATAAAGAATGCGGTAGCTTTTGAATGTTTCCATAATCCTTGGTACTACTATAGAGAGATTGCTAGGATTGAACCTAAGGGTGGTGGTGGCAGTGTTTCGCCATTATTAGCTAACCGTTCAATTGTCTATTTCCTCTGGTGTACGATGAATGGATTGAACGTTTTCCTGATTCAACATCGTCAATCGGGTAAATCGGTAGGTTCAGACTTTCAAGCCAATTACATCACCAATATTGCAGGTCGTAAAAATGCAATCTCTATCCTAACTAAAGATGATGCATTAAGAGCTGAGCAGATTGAACGTATTAAAGGGTTAAGAGATTTACTACCTGAATACCTAAATCCCTACGATAAGCGTAAGGATGGTGATCCACGTGAGACTCTGATCTGCGATCGTTGGGGTAATAAGATCAATACCGCTGTACCTAGATCAAGTGAACAGCAGGCTCGTAATGTAGGACGTGGAATGACTTCTCCTATTGCAGTCATTGACGAGGGTCCCTTTATTCCGCACATCAGCATCATTGTAAGAGCTATGTTGGGTTCTACAACTCGTGCACGTAAGATTGCAAGGGAGATGGGTGAGTTCAACTACAATGCATTTGTAACTACGGCTGGAGATCGGGTTGATAAGAGCGGTGCTTACATGTATCGTATCTATTCAGGCGGTTTACAGTACGATGAACGTCTATTCCTAGATTGTCCAAATCGTGAAACTTTAAAAGAAATGGTTAAGAAAGGTCGTAAAGGTCCAATGGAGATTGTTTGCGCTACTTTCAGTCATAGTCAATTGGGTGTGAGCGGTGAAGAATTAGAACAGATCATCGTAGATAACGCCGCTGAAGGCGAAGAAGCAGATCGAGATTATTTCAACGTTTGGACAAACGGTGGTTTAAGTTCCCCTATTCCAGAAGCGATTAAACAGTCTATGGTTAGGAATGTAAAAGAACCTATCTATACTGAAATGGATGAGCAACATGCCTATGTGATTAGATGGTACATTCCAGAAGAGGAAGTTCAAAGAGGCTGTCCCGATAGACGTATTGTAGCTGGGATGGATACTTCCGAAGGTGTGGGTAATGACTCCCTAACTTTAGTAATTGTAGATGCTGACACAGGGGAAACCATAGGAGCTTCAGATATTAATGAGGCTAACCTATATCACTTCGGTCTATGGTTGGCTAAGACTATAGCTCGGTTCAATCATTTCGTATTAATTCCAGAGCGTAAGAGTTCAGGTACTGCTTTGATTGATTCTTTAATCGTTAATTTACCTAAGTATGGATTAGACCCTTTTAAAGTAATCTATCAGACCGTTACAGAGGACTTCTGGCATGAATCTAAGGAATTCTTCCACCCAGTCAAAATGGACCCATTGGCGCGCAATGATACGTTCTATGAGATAGCTAAGAAATACTTCGGCTTCGTTACCTCTGCAAATGGTAGGCATAGCCGTAATAATCTATTTAACCGTATTCTATTATTGGCAGTTAAATCTTCACATGCAAATACCAACGATAGAAAATTGGTTGATCAGTTAACTGGTTTAGTTACTAAGGGTGATCGTCTAGATCATGCTACTGGTAAACATGATGACTTAGTTATTGGATACCTGCTAGTTTACTGGTTCTTAACCTCTACTCCTAATCTTGAATGGTATGGACTAGGAGGAGCCTTAGGTAAATGTAAGCAATTTGAAGATGTCGCAGAACCTAAGGTTAAAGAAGGCTTTGAGAGTTTCTTGGATGCTCAACAACTGTTTTATCGTAAACAGGTTACTGAGCTAATTGAGCAGTTAGAGAATACAACTGATAACCTAATCGCAATGCGGATTGAATCTCGCTTAGACGCTATTAATCAGCGTATACGTGATGTAGATCGTGGTGGTAAGACATTGGATGCTATTATTGCCGCTGCTAAAGAAAAGCGTCAGGAAGTATTGAAAGAGCGTGCTAAAGAAGCTAAGAAACAAAGACCAAGTATGGGTAATCATCCGTCTTTTAGGAGATGGTAATGGGTTTGCTTAGATTTGGTTAAAATAGATTAAAGAGATAAAGTGTAATTTAATGTAAGGGGTGGGGTATGACGAAATTAATTAGAGAAGCTTTTGCGGTATTGATTGCGGCTCTGTATATCAGCATCAGGGGAGAATCAGAAACTTCTACTTTTTCTACAGGTAAGACTTTCTCTTACACTTATCCGTTAGAGACTGGTTTATTGAAATTAGCTAGCATAGAGTACAAACATGTAGAGAAGTTCAAGCAATGGTTTTTACCTAACCGTATCTATTACACTTACTTAGTTCAAGTCAAAGGTGATGGCGATGAAGTGATTAGAAGCGTTCCTATGCCAATGCTCTGCTCTAGACTTTTTGCAGAGACTACTCTACCTCATCGTTTAGCTATAGCTGAATGTTTAAGGATTTTCATGCCATCTTAACTAAATAGGGAACTTCGGTTCCCTATTTATTTTTTTTTTATCAATTTATTTTTTACTGACTCTACTATGTTTTGAACACAATTGGGGTAAGGGGCTTTTATGTTGTATATAGATTATTCTAATTAATAATAATTATAAACTATAAACCTGTATAGATACAATACCTTCCCATAAGGAAGTGTATTAGTGAATTGAATATACATCCTTAGAGAGGAGCGCAAGCGAACTCGGTTAGGCGTATATAAAGTTTGAATAAACAATGTTGCGATTTATTTGCAATGTAAACAATTTTGGAGATTTAGGAAATGAGCAATATACTAGATATGCGTGGGAAGAAAAAGAAAAGCACTGGGGATAAATGGGAAGCTGGTAACTGGCTTCCTCGATCTCCATTGGGTGCAACTCGACATGGTTATCAAGGAGGTATGACACTAGGTGATGGATGTCGTAGACATCAACGTAAAATATATCCTACTGAAGCTGCATTGAAAAAAGCAATTCTCTCGATGTTACCTAAGGGGATGCGCAATATAACAATGACTTTGCGAAAGAGTGGTCGAGTCTACGATTGTGAAAATGCCCACTTAGCTGTCTTTAGTTGTTTTGACTTATGGGTAGCTGATATCGAGGTAACGAAGCATGTTAATGGCTGGTCATTGACTTATCCTGACGATACCATACGAAGCTTTACTCGTGAATTGAGAAATGGCTACGATATGGCTGAAACTATCCATAGTTTCAGGGACAGTGAAAACTATCCACGTAAACGACCAATCTGAATACATTCTAAATAACATGGAGAGATAAGATGTTAAAAACTTTTGAATTAAGGGCGAAAGCTAAAAACTTAACTCTTATATGTAATGGCCATGATGGAGCTATGCGACTTGCCACTTGGAAACATCCATCCGGTTTATTACTTCATACCGTTAGTACCAAGCATCGTTTAAACGTGGTGATGCTAGATGAAAAGACTGCGATCAAAGCTCTACGTGAACCTGGTCAAGTCCATGAAGATTTTAAAGTAGGTTTCATGGAAGTTCATCGACATGGTAAATTTCTTGGATATGCTGCTACAATTACGCTTCGAGATACATGGGCGACTATTGCGACAGGAGATGAGGACTTACCCATTCCAAATGGCTATTATAGCGGTTACTTAACACCTTTACTCAATGAAGAGACCATTCATAAATTCATTGATGGCGTTAAATCAGGCAATGTTGAAGATCATGGACGGATTGAATTAAAACCTGAACCATTCGCCAACTGGCTTAAAGTCAATACTGCATTTATGTCCTATGGATTTTCATTCGTGCAAGCCTTCCATGACATTGACCAAGGGCAAAGAGTAAATGAAATCATGGAAGATGTTCATCATTGGTTTGAAGCCAACTGGTGTCAGTCCTGAATAGAATAAACACAACACTACCTATCGGAGATTTAAAATGTCAAGTAAGTTAAAGATCGAGCTCGCTCAAAGTTATTGCAACGGGATGTTGCAATGATACTCAATGAATCTGCAAGATTTGTTAGTGAGTTAGAGCGAGGGCTATTACCGACAACCCATTTGAACCGTTGGTTACTTGCTTTGATTTATGATTGTAACGTCCGTGAGTTGACTGATATTCCAATGCCAAATGCTGTAAAGAAAACTGCAATTGGAAACTGGTTCAATGCAACGCGTGAAACTAAACGTCTCTCAGTTAAACAATGGGCTAAAAAAACGAGAGTGGAAGTGGACGTAATAACGGAGATGCTCTCAGGGAAAGTTCTCCCAGAGCGTCCCCAAATGCGTAAACTACTTATTGCCCTTTTTCCTGAAATACTTACTTAACAACAGGAGTTATAAAAATGGATGAAATGGAATTATCACCGCATGAGAAAGCAATTGGTTTAATCTCAGCTGCTTTCGTAGACAAGAAACGTGTGGGTAATGATCCAAAGTTTGATCATGTCATTCGTGTATATGAAATGGTAAAAGAGTTATGGCCTGATGATAATGTTGCGCAAATAGCCGCATTACTTCACGATGTTCCTGAGGATACGGATGTAACCCTAACTTATCTCTATCAAAACTTCCCGAAAGAAGTAGTGGATGCAGTTAATTTACTCACTCGTCGTGAACTTGAGCCCTACCATTTGTATATTCGCAATCTATTTGAGTCGAGCAATATTCATGCTTTACGAGTGAAACTCTGCGATGCACTTGATAATAGCTCACTTGGTATTGCGGTTGTGGCATCTGGCGAATTGGAATTCAAGACTTGGATTTATTGGCGAATTAAATATCGTAAGTTAGCAATTTTATTATCCCGTTTCATGACTGCTGCGTCGACTAGTGACGCCGATATGAGTATTGCAGGTACTGCGCTAAGTGCAGCAACATGGGCTTGGACGACTAAGATTGACACTGATGCAATCAAATTCATCCGAAACAAAACGGCGCCCAATAAGTCATTGCAGCACGTGGTACGGAACACTGTAATTCTAGCAGGTGATAATCCACATCAACGTGAAAAAGAATGGTACATTAATCCTTGGGGTGTTGAGGAAGAAGTTGAAATGGGCGCACCTTGTAAGAATCGTAAGACTGCATCGGCTCATCACCTAGAGAGCCTTTTCAATACTGTTGAAAAAGAAATACGACAAGGTAAGTTGAAATTCAACCTCCCTGAAGGCGCATAATACATGGGAGCTTAGGCTCCCTTTCTTTTTTTACCAACTCAACTAATTTAATGAAGTCCAATCATGAATGTAATTGATGCATTCTTAAAAGGTGCGATATTCATATTCTTTCTACTCATCCTGTTAAAGATCAATGGTGGGATATGATGCGCTATGGTTAAAGTAATTTTGGAGATTAAAGGCATGGATAAGAAACCTTTATTATCACCTGCAAAATACATGTTTGATGCACAGTTAAATTATCTAGTAGATGCGGGTTATACTCGTATCTACTTACAAGCCGATTGCCGTGTGGAAGGCGTTATAACTTACCGTAATGATGGTATTGTTAATTTTGCTATACAGGCATCTGCGGTAAAGCATTTCATCTCAGATGAAAACGGAATTTCTTTTGAAGGTCGTTTTGATGGACGGATTGTACATTCTTTTTTCCCATGGGTGAGTATTGTCGGCGTATTCCCTCCCGATGTGAAAATCTTTGGCTTCCCTCCGATTCATGACCCATGGGGCGTAAAGTGGATGAAAGAGTTCAATGGTGAAAACCCTCTAGCGGAAGCGAAACAAGTTCGTAAAGAAGAATTTGATCGCAGGTCCAAAGGTGAAGAACCTAAAGTAAAACCTAAGTTACGGATTGTAGAATAATGGAATCTATGTACGAGGAAATTTCTCGTGCAAAGAAACGATTACCTTTTACTAAACTGGCTTACTTCAGACAGTTAATCAATAACGAAGTATTACCTCACAGCACCCACCAACACCAGGAGTTTATCCCAATGGACCTTAAACGTACGTTAGAAACCGAACGTGCAAAATCCCTAAAAACGCAACAGCGTATTCGAGCTTTGAACTTTCACATACAAGAAATCTACGGTGGTGTAGTCATTGCCGATTATGACATTAAGAAACTTGGTGCAATTGAAGTCGTTCCTTTCTTAGATGAAAGCGCAGTTGCTTTACAACCATTAGAGCAGCGTCTTACCACTCCAACGACACTCATTTATGCAATAGAACGTTCTGATGTACCTGAATATCTACTCACGGTATTTCATCCAATGTATACCAATCCAATTCATTTATTCTTAAATGAAAACAACCTCATCACACGTGTTGCAGTAGAACGAGGCGATCCTCGATCAACTTGCACACTTTACTACGGCGATCTAACTGAGTTCTTCAAAGCAATTCCTGTGGATTATGTACAGGAGAACTTGGAGATCATTCATGAAATTAAAGCTCGTCGCGCAGAATTAGGATTTTAAATATGACTGGTTCACTCTTATCATGGGACGACTACGAAGAAGACCCAAACCCTGCGGTAGCGAAAGCAGCTAAAGCGGTAAAGGAAATTGATACATCTGATGTATTAGCCGAAGTCGCTAAGCAGGAAGAAGCATTCCGTACTCAACC
>Ga0208916_10000252_pt1 | contig 26945 bp, 32 predicted proteins | sample DEB19_08_DNA_5_FD_184523 | JGI IMG/M metagenome (GOLD analysis project Ga0208916, IMG submission 184523) | Aqueous microbial communities from the Delaware River and Bay under freshwater to marine salinity gradient to study organic matter... | ecosystem: Environmental > Aquatic > Marine >... | reverse complement strand
GGGGTGGGGGGCTTTTTGATGCCTACGCCTCCTGGCTTCGCGCCGGAGGTGTCAGCCCTGGCACTCTCAGTCTGCGCCTCAACCACCTAAACAATTTCGCCCGTCACGTTGAGGACGTTGTTAGCGCCGAAACAGCGGACCTCGTGGCATGGCTAGAAAATCCACGATGGAAACCGGCGACGCGGTTGGCGGCACGGTCGTCACTGCGGTCGTATTACCGATGGGCGGTCGAGTCGGGTCTGCGGACTGACGACCCGTCCGCTCGGACGAAGGCAGTGAAGGTGCCGCCTCGCACCATCAAGGAAGCACCCCAGGGCGCGCTTTTGGAGGCCCTAGAGCGGGTCGGGGAGCGGGACCGTCTGGCGATCCTGCTGGCCGCCTACGCGGGGCTGAGACGCGCTGAAATCGCCACGCTGCACGCCGACAATATCGGTGAGCGGATGCTAACCGTTACCGGCAAAGGCTCCAAGACTCGACGGGTGCCGATTCACCCGATGTTGGAGGCACCGCTGCGGGCAGCCAAGGAGCGAGGGGGCTACGTCTTTCGTGGCGCGGACGGCTGGTCACCCGTGACGCCAGACGCGATGGGGCGTCGTATTGCTCGGGCGCTGCCGGATAAGTGGTCGGCGCACTCGCTCAGGCACTACTACGCGGGGCACGTCTACCGGGCAAGCCACGATATTCGGGCGGTGCAGCAACTATTAGGGCACTCGTCGGTGGCAACGACCCAGATTTACACGATGGTCGACGACGATGACCTTCATCGCGCGGTGGGTGCCTGGGCCGTGTGACAAAGCAAGGCGGCCCCCCTTTCCCTTGTGGGGATCGGGGGGCCGCTCTTTTGTGCCCTGCTGGGGCCGTTTTTAGCCGTCGTCGTCGGAGTCGTCGTCCTCTGGGGGGTCCTCGGTGTCGTCATCGTCGTCGGGGGGGATGCCGATGACGCCGTGGCCGCGCAGTTCGGCGATGCCTTCGGAGAAGGCGCGGATGAGGTGGACGGTCATGTCGGCGGCGACGTCGGGGGCGTAGTGGCTGAGGTCGTCGGTGGACATATTTACTTCGAGCTGGCCGAAGCGCAGCGAGAGCCAAAGGTTGACGGGCTTGCTCACGAGTCCTCCTGCACGGCGTCAAGGGTGAGGGCGTAGCCGATGAGGTCGACGAGGTTGTCCCGCTTGTGCAGGTTTATCTCGCGGCTGACTTTCACTTGGATCATGCAGAGGGCGACCTGGGCGGGGCTGACGAGGCAGCCCAGGATGGGGGACCACAGGTCGGCGATGCGTTGGAAGTTGACTTTGGGGTGGGCGTAGGCGCGGTTGCGGTCACCGCCGACGAGCTGCACGGCTTCGGCTGCGAGCGACGGGTCAATGGGCTTCACAGGATTTCCAATCCGGTCCAGGCGCCGTCGCGCGTGAGCAGGGTGAGGACGCCGTGGCGGGGGCCGCCGCCGTTGCGTTGGTCGAACCAGGGGGAGCCGGGGTCGACGGTGGGGGCGGTGATGGCGGTGCGGCCGGAGTCGTCGACGACTCGCAAATGGTGGAAGTGCCCGGAGAGGAGCAGGTGGGCCTGGCCGATGCGGTGGCGGGCGTGGCCCATCTTCGCCCACCACTGATGGACGCGGTCGGGGGAGCGCCATTGGTGGCCGTGGGCGCAGCCGATGATGGTGCCGGCTGCCTCAATGGTGACGGTGAGGTCGTCGGGGTCGGGGGTGACGAACTCGACGTGGTCGTAGCCGCCTGCGAGGTCAAGGGCGTCAGCGACTTGCATGGATGCCTCGACGGCGAAGGAGTCGTGGGCGCGGGGTTTCATGCCCATAACGCGGTGGGGTTCGTCGTGGTTGCCGGGGGCGGTGGGGACGACGATGCGTTGGGCGAGGGGCGCGAAGGCTTTGACGTGTTCCAGCAGGAGGCGTCGGACCACGCGCAGCTGCTCGGTGACGGTGAGGTCGGAGGCCAGGAGGACGGCGCCGTTTTGGCTGGCCACGCCTTCGCAGAGGTCGCCGAGACTGGCGAGGACGACGGTGCCGATCGGGCGCCGCTTCGCCTCCCGCTTGAACCGGGACACCGAGGCGTCGAGGCTGTCGAGGATGCGGTGGACGGTTTGGTCGGTGCCCGCGTCGTAGGCGGTCTTGCCGACTTGCCAGTCGGCGATGCAGTGGATGTAGCCCCATCCGCCCAGGGCGACGGGTGGCGCGGCCTTGGGTCTTTTGTTGCCGATGGCGGCGACGAGTTCGTCTAGGTCAAGGGTGGTGGTGGTGGGTTCGACGACGTAGCGCCGGCGGGTGACGGCCTCGGTCGTGGCGTCGTCGCCCTGGTGATGCCGTACCCACGCTTTTGGGTCGTGGCGTACCTCGACTAGCCGGGCCGACCAGCCGGGCGGAATATCGACCCCCAAGGCGCGGACCTCATCGGTCCAGGTCGATTCGTCGCCCGGCTGGCCGACGCCGAGTGTGACCACTTCCGCCCTACCGGAAGGGTCGTAGACGACCGACGGCGCCCAACCACTGGGGAGTGAGGCGGGCGCCACTTGGCCGTCGGGGGATGCGGCTGCGAGGTCTTCGAGGTTCACCCGTGGCACCTACATTCGCCGCGCCGATGGCGCTGAACGACGTGGACGCTGGTGCGGTGGCCGAGTTCAGCGAGCGCCTGGGCGATCTTGGTGCTGGGGGCGTAGGGGTTATCTAGCGCCGCGAGGAGGGTCTTGCGTGTTTTGTCGTCGACTGCGGCGAGCACGAGGGCCATGCCGCACTCGGGGCCACGCGGGGGTCGGTAGTCAGGGCTAGCGAGGTTGTCCAGCAGGGAAGACATGCAACTCCTAGGGTCAGGCGCCCGGAATGAGCGCCTTGGCTTTGTTCAGCAGCAGGCGCCGCTTGACTCGCTTACGCCAGAACTCCTTGTCCAGCAGGGTGTCGTTCTTGCGGCCGGGTGCCCAGTCTTTGTGGTTGATGACGGCCTTGTGGTCAACGCCCATGAGCTCGCAAATGGCGGCGGCGAGGTGTGTGGCGGCGCGGACCTGGGCTCGGGTGTAGCCATCGGTCGAGGTCACCGGGGCGTCAATGGTGGGGTCGGTGCCCTTGGACTCAATCTCAATGCCAAAGAGGGCGCGGTTGCCTTGTAGGTCTGGCACCCATTGACTGCCGACCTGCATCCCATTTCCGGGGAGTGTGCAGGCGCCCGCATGGTAGGCGCCGCGTGCCGCGATCACCGTGACCAATCCGTCGCGCCCGATGTTGACGTGAGCGGCGCGGACTGGTGCGTACTCGTTGTGCATCTGCCAATACAGGGACGGGTTATTGCCCTTGGCCCCACCGTTCGCGGTGTGGTGCATGACGACGCCGGCGTAGGGGGAGATTCCGAAGGGGTCAATTTCGCGGGAGTCCCAGCCCTGGGCGTAGGCGACGTTGAGGCCAGCCTTGGCGAGCTTGTGCTTGAGTTGCTGTGGCGTGTAGGAGGTCACTCCTCACCCCACACGTCGAAGGGGTCGGCGACGCCGGAGCCCTTGCCGAACTCGACGTCGGCCGGGTTCAGCCAGCGGACGATGGTGGGCAGGCAGCTGCTCAGGGCGGCGATCACCCACACCTGCCAGGCCCCGAAGTCGATGCTGCCGGCGGCGACCCATTGGGCGACCGCCATGGACAGGACGACCGCGACGAAGACGCGGAGCGCGGAGGCCAGCGGGGATCGCGCGAGCCAGATTTGCAGGTTCTCCATTAGTCCCTCTCCAAATGCCAGGTGATGTGGTCGTCGAGGCGCTGGCGCACCTCGCGGACGTCGCGTTGGATTTCGGTTTGTTTTTCGGCGATGCGGTCGATGGCGTCGCGAACTGACGCGCCGCCGTTGGGTTTGAGTTCTTTGCGGACGTCGTCTAGGTCTTTGTGGACTTGGCCCAGGAGGAGGCGTTTGCCGAGGGCGAGGGCGCCGACGATGGCGGTGAGGGCTACTGCGACGCCGCCGAGCCAAATGAGCAGGTCGTCGACCTGGGGGGTGTCCACTTTCTTCCTCCTAGTGAGGGGCGCCCCGTGGCAGGCCGGGTATGAGGTGTGTTCGGAATTGCTGGATTAGTGACATGCCAAAGCCCCGCCCAATGGACGGGGCCTAGTCGGTGGTTACTTGCTGATTCCGGACATGGGCGGTCTGTCCGTTTTGGATTGTCGGGAAACTTTTATCGGACTTTGTGGCGTTTTCTGTAGACACCTCTACACATAGCCTGTAGAGTGCTCTACATAAGGACACGCCAACCGGGGAGGCACCAAATGAACGCAAGCACCGCAGTCGAGGCCATCAAGAGCAACGCAGCCACCGCCCGGCGCTTCGCCGCTGATTCTGCCGCCGCCGAGGGCCGGATGGCTGCCCTGGCACATGTGGCCGCCTTGTCAGAGGGCAACATGTCCGACGAGGAGTTCTCGGAGCTCTACGCCAACGCTAAGCGGATTGGCGGCAAGTTTGGCCCCGCGTATCTCGCCACCGTCGCGGCTCTCGTAGACGTCATCAAGCCCAAGAAGTCGCGCGCGGAGCTTCTCGCCGCCGTGCGCGCCAGCGGTGGACTGGTGGACTGACATGGATCAGCTTTTGGCAGCAGGGCAAGCCTGGCGCAAAGCCAAAGAAGCAGAGCGGCGAGCAGCGGAAGACTGCTACGCGGCACTCGTCGCCGCTGTAGCGGCCGGCGTGTCCGAGGTCGAGGCCGCTAAGCTGGCCGGCGTCGACCGCATGACAGTGAGGCGAGCCCTAGGCAAGCTCTAGCTAGAGCAGGGCGGCCTGAAGCGGGTTGGCTCGTTGGACGCCGGTCTCGACGTTGGCGATCCTGCCCTCGGCTACCTCGGCATAGTGCGCCGACATCTCGACGCCGATGAAGTGACGGCCCTCAGACAGTGCGGCAACTCCCGTGGAGCCTGACCCCATAAAGGGGTCCAAGATGACGCCGCCAGGTGGGCAAATCTTGACGAGCTCCCGCATGACGTCTAGCGGCTTCTGCGTTATGTGCTCCCGCTCGCGCGGTGGACTGGCTTGGAAGAAGCCCGGCAGGCAGGGGTCTTCGTAGTCGATGCCCATGCTGCCGGCGCTACCCCATACGACGTACTCGCACTGGGCAGCGAACCGGCCCGCCTGTGGGCGGTATTGAGTCTTAGCCCACGGCACAACTCCACGCCATACAAAGCCGCCCGCTTGGAAAGCATCGGTGGTCGCAGGGAGCTGGCGCCAGTCAGTAAAGACACACCCCACGCCGCCCGGCTTGAGAACCCGCAGGGCCTCTCCGATCCACAGGGCAGACCAGTAGGCGTAGGCCCGCTGGTCACGATTGTCGCCTGTGAAGTCCTCAAGGGCTTGACTGCCGCTGTCGCTGTTGACGTACTTGGCCTTGGTATTGCCCATGCGGTCGCCGCGGACCATGCCGCCCGAGCTGTACGGCGGGTCAGTGATCAGGCAGTCGACAGATTGGCTGGGCAGCTCTTTGAGGACAGCGAGGCTGTCGCCACGGTAAAGGGTGGCGACGTTGGTCATGTAGTAAGGCTCCACATTGTCTCCCCAATAGAAAAGCCCCCGACAACGTCGAGGGCTCGCAGGTGTTCCTATTCAGTTATGGGGTGTGTCCGTAATGGTTCCGTTAGTGCCTACTGCCCGACGAGGGCAGCGGCCTCCTCCTCGGTCAGCCCGAGGGCTGCCAGTTTCGCAATAGCGGACGCCTTGGCTGCGGCCTTGGCTTCCTCGGCTGCGATGCGCTCGGCCTCGGCTGCTGCCGCAGCGGCGGCGTCGGCCTCCCGCTGCGCGATCTCCTCCGCAGTCAGGGGTCGCTCTACGACCTCGCCTGTCTCGCAGTTGACCTCGATAGCGATGGGTGTTTCAGACATGGTTCTCCTAAGGTCAGGCGCGGGTGAGGCCGTAGAGGAAAAAGGCCGAGTGCTGGACATAGTTTCCAGAAGTCGGCGTAAATCGGATTGAGGTGATTGCGGAAGTGTCAGACCATAACCCTGCGTAACAGCCGATGGAGTTATTCGTGGCGTCATTCGTTTCAACCACATGCGTCGACGAGTATGACTTATTGGTGCTGCCCGCGTAGTTGGGAATGTAGACCTCAACGCTGTTGAATGAATTGGCGGTAGCCGACGATCCAGTCGTTATGTCGGAATACATGGCACTAGCGAAAGTGCTGGACGCTGCTGATGAGCCGATACCTTCAAGTCTTCGTGAGGATCGGTTGGAGGTGCTTCCATTGAACGAAACCGCACTAGCCTGATTGTTGTACCCGGCAGCATCTACTCGGCAGGAGTACGTCACCAATAGATCGGTGTAGGTGCCGGGGATTGAGGTGAACTCTGCGTAGGCTGCGCCACCGCTACCCACCGTAACTTTGCCGATCAACTTCATGGTCTTTGCCATTAGCGGCCCCCCGTTCCTAATTCACAGGTTACGATCATGCGGCCCTCACCCCATACAGGCTGAGAACGGACCCCGCCATGATCGACGTTGCATCCGTGCCAATAGTGATGTTCGTGATGGCAGATGTGGACCGCCAAAGACCGACGGTTCTGTAGAGCCGTGCTGCGGAAACGTCACCTGATGCCAGAATGGTCTTATTGACATTCGTATTGGAATAGGACATGAAATGAAAGGCGAAGGGATAGAAGGTTGAAGTGGTGCTTGCTGTCGTGGTGTAGGTAGGAGCGGCCTCAATGTACGTTGTAGAACTTCCGCGAGAACTGGAAGCAGTTGACCCAGTGCCCACTAGGTAGGTGTACGAATAGTTGCTTCCTGTGTCTACCGATCCGTTTCCCACGCGAATCCAGAGGATGGCGTTACCCGCAGACGTAAACTTAGTGTGCGCCGCGCCGATCATAATGAGATCGGTGAAACCTGACGGGATGCTACTCCAAGTGACCGTGGCGGCATCTGTGCCCAACGTCTGCGAGGCAATCGGCTCGTAGGTCACAGCCATGACGACCCCCTGTCGTGAACTATCGAATTAGTGTCAGGCATCACGGGGCCTTGATTCCGTAGAGCGCAGCGGTCGTGTGCTGAGAGAAGTTGGTGCTTCCCGTGTGAGACAACTTGATCTTGGTGATAGCAGACGTTGACATCCAAAGCGCCGACCGTAGGTCAATCCAGCCCGTCCCATTGAAGTCACCGCCAGTCATAGACCGCAGCGTCTTGTATTTGGACGTGGATGCGTAATCAAGAATGTCAATGACAAAGCCGGAGAATACGCTTGCGGTCTGCCCGCCACCAGCGGACGAGATTGAGAACGCGCCGCTTTGGGATGCGCTGCCGTCTGCGCTTGCAGCCGACCCGTCTCCGCGCAGGGTATGACAGGCGTAGTTGCTGGCGGTGTCGTCATTGAACTGTGCCCACACGGTCGGCAGCGTCCCAGCGGCGAGGCGGGAGACGCCCCGAATCTGCAAATGCTGATACGTCCCCGGTATCGACGTGAACTCAATCGACGATGCCCCACCGCTGCCCACCGTCACCGTAGCGATTGACTCAAAAGCGCCACCCGGCAGGATCAGCGACCCCAACCCGGCAAGCGAACCAAACTGACCGACGATAGGCATTAGCGCATCACCGGTACTGGGCCCAAGAGGCCAAAACGGTGTAGGTGGGCGTCGCAGCCGTCTTGATGATCGTCAGCGTGAAGGCGTCAATGCCTGCCGTCTGGTTAGCCTGCGACGCCGTAGGCGGTGCCGAATTGTTCAGCCATTTCGGCGTCACCGCAGTACCGTCCACCTGAATCGTCGTCGGGTAGTAAGCCGTCGTGCCGTTGTTGATGACCCAGCCCACCGTGTAGGCATCCTCCACAGCCAACAGGCTCGACAAGGTAGTGGACGAATCCCCGCGGAAGTTGACCGTGTGATTCGCTGTCGCGTTGGTCGTGTAATGCCAGACAGCGGCAGTCTTGACGTCCACGTTCACGGTGCCCGTAGCCGCAGAGGCGACCACGTTGAACCGCTCAATCGGAGCCAGTTGGATGATCGTGGACAGCAGATTCGTCCACGACGCATTAGACCCGTCCGTCGTCAGCAACTTGTTAGCGTTGCCCGTCTGAGTCGGCAGGCTGACAGGGGCGGCAGCCCACTTCACCCCCAAGGTCTGAGCAGAGTCAGCGGTCAGGATGTGCCCGTCTGTCCCCACGCCCAGGCGTGCCGGGGCTGAGGTGTCCCTGACGATCAGGTCGCCCTTGGTCGTGACGAGCGCGTTACCGATCGCCCCAATATCGGCCGCCGTGGGCAGGACGTGGACGTGGTCACTCCTGGCGACGCTGGCCGTCGCCGTGCCCGGTGAGGCAGCCGTCCCCAGGGCAGCGGGGTTCGTGGAGGCCAGGACGACGTTCAGCGTCCTCGACGCCGACAGGTCGCCACCCCCGGCGAGGCCGGTGCCGGCCGTGATCGCCGTGGCCGTGCCGACGGCACCGATGTCGGCCGGTGTTGGCCGGGCGTGGACGTGGTCGCCCCGAGACAATTCCACCGATGTCCCGGCTGCGCCCGCGGCGCCGAGCGCCTGTGGCGTCGCGTCGGAGAAGTCGGCGACCAGGGTGCCACCGGACGCGGTGCCGAGCCCCGCCCCGTACATGAGGCTGAAGGTGTTGGACGTGTAGTCGATGGGGTCGTTAGCCGACAGTCCCGCTAGGTCGCCTTGGGGTCCGGTGACGAGGACGAAGTCAAAGGTGCCGGCGGCTGAGTTGCCGACGTTGGTGACCGCTGCGGTGCCGCCGTAAGGGACGGAGGTGACCGAGCCAACCGCGATGGTGGCGGCTGATCCTGTCGCACCCTGCGGCCCCGTGGCTCCCTGCTGACCTGTCACGAGGATGAAGTCAAGGACGGCGGCCGACGAGCTGCCCGAGTTGGTGACGGTGCCGGGTCCGGGGTAGGCGACGGCGCCGACTGTCCCGACGGTCACGCTTGCGGCTGACCCTGCCGCGCCCTGCGGCCCAGTCGCGCCAGTGGCTCCCTGCTGTCCGGTGACGAGCGTGAAGTTGAGGACGGCGGCGGAGCTGCTGCCAGAGTTCGTGACCGTGCCCGGACCTGGGTAGGCCGTGGCGCCGATGGTGCCGACGGTGACGGTGGCGGCTGACCCGGCTGGCCCTGTGGGGATGCCAAGGTTGAGGGTCTGCGAGGGGGCGAGGCCGGTGATGGTGGCGGTCGCGGCCGAACCTGCCGCGAGGGTCGTGACGGTGCCGATGCTCAACGAAGAAGCGAGCGAATAATACTCGGGCCCGGCTGCGGCGACAGGCGCTAGGTCGGCGAGGTAGACGGTGCCACCCGAGGCGACAGTGCCAGGGATCGAAATGTTGTACGACTGCGACACCCCGTCAATGACTTCGGTGACCGTGTAGATGAACGGGTTGGGGGACAGGTCCGCGTCGTCTGTGATGGGCAGGGTGACGGAGAAGTTGCCCGCCGTCCCGAGGGTCTTGGAGACCGCCGAGTTGGGGATGGCGATATTGGCGCCCGAGTTGAGCAGCCACGCCGAGGGCGTAAAGGTGATGGTGCCCGTCGAGGGGTTGCCTTCAGGAGTGTTGAAGGTGCCGAGGACGACCACGGTCGTCGTGTTGGCAGGCAGCGGCATTAGTTACCCTCCAAGGCTTCAATGCGGGCGGTGAGGTTGTCGACCTTGTCGGCGAGCGACTGGACGGCGGTGAGCAGCATGGGGACGAACACCGAGTAGCGAACAGAGAGAGTCCCGTCGTCATCTTCGGCGACCATGCTGGGGAAGATTGACTGGATTTGCTGCGCAGTGACGCCGAGAAGTTTCTGGTCTGAACCTTGCCAGTGATAGGTGACGACCTCGACCTGGCGCAAGTCGTCTAGGTAGTTGCGGGCTGGCGCGATGTTCTCTTTGAGCCGGGCGTCGGAATATCCGGCGTAGGAGTTGGTGCGGGACAGGACGTCGCCGTCTGCCTCAACTTGGAACTTGGCTTGATTTGTGGTGGTGACGTTGGAGTTGAGGCGAAGCATGACGTCGCCCGCCGTGGCCGTTGTGCGGTAGCCCTGAAAGACAATGTTGTCCGCTTCAGTAATGGCTCGGTCTGCCGTCAGGTTTCCGGCGGTGTCTATGTTCCCAGTCGCGTCAATGGCACCGCCGACGGTCAGTTTGCCACCGACGTAGGCGGTGCCCGAGTTGCTGATGCTGGTGTTTGTGATGATCCCGCCCGTAACAAATGACAGGTCGCCTTGGATTTGTGTGTCGGTACCGATAACGAGGCGAGATGACGGCGACAGCACTAGGTCGCCTAGGTTGCCGTAGAGGCTGTGAAGGGCGTTGTTGCCGCTGTAGATGTTCACATAGCCAACGGGACCGGAGTCGTTCATGGTAACGCGGGCTCCGCTTGTGCCGGTGCGAAACTCTGCACCGCTGATCGTGCCTCCGCTGACGAGTCCGCCTGAAATCGTGCCCCCGGACAGGTAGGCGGCGTTGATTGACCAGCCGGTGATGGTGCCCGCGACGATGCTGTTGGCGGTGATGGCGTTGGCTGCGATGTCGGGGGCGTTGATCTGACCGGGCTGCGCGCTGGCAGCCGAGCCTGCTGCGGTGACGTTGCCTGCGGGGTCGGCGCCGCGTAGGCGGAAGTAATAGGTGGTGCCGCGTGACAGGCCGACAACCGACAGCCCGCCAGGCCGCGCCAGGCGGCCCTTGAGGGTGGCGGTGCCCACCGTGAACGTCGGCCCCGACGTGTCCATGTGGACCTCGACGTATGACGTGTCCGAGGGCCACAGGTCACCGGCTGAATTGAGGCCGTTCCAGACCACGTTGATGCCCTGCACGGAACTAATCAGGGTGGGGGTTGACGGGGCGATGAACGCGCCGGGTGGGGGCAGGACGGGGGCGGGTTCGGTGCCGCCGCCAGTGCCAGGAGTGGGGGTGGGGGCGACGCCGCTGGTCCCGTCGCCGCTGGACTTCACCCCGGCGCCGCCGATGATTGACGTGAGCCTGGCAAGCTTGGATTCCCACGGCTGCGGAGGTCGGCGCATTTCTCCGCTAGGCATTAGTGATGACCTCCAGCTCGGGCGAGAACCGCACGCCGCCGCCCTCTTCCTTCAACGAAATGGACAACACTCGGGCTTGCCCAAGGCCGCCCGAGCCTGCCGGGTCGGGGATGGAGACCGTGTCCCCGACGTCGAAGTTGACGTAGGGGACGGCGCCGTCGGTCACGGCAACGTCAACCGAATTGGCGACGACCTGGCTCTTGCCCGTGCGCGCCAAGACCCTGAGCGCCTGGGCCTTGGCGACGTCCTCGGACTCCGTTGACCCGTACTCAAGGAAAGTCTCGCGGCGACCATTAGTCGATCGCAGAGTCTCCTGGGCGGCCTGCAACCAGCCGTCCTGGGAGCGCACGAGAGCGACGGTCTTGATGGGCCGCTCGACCGTGCTGCTGAAGCGCATGATGTTGACGCCCGTGTCCAGTAGGACGGTGGCGGTGCGGTCGGTGCCTCGGGACTCCCAGGCGTCGATGCGGTTGGCGCTGGGATCAAACCAAAAGTCGTGGCCCAGGTCAACCATGTCGTCAAGGACGGTGAGCAGGTCAGAGCCCACCTTGAGGGTGAGGTCGGTCGTCGTCGTCCACGAGCCCGCGGTAGGGGCCGAGTTGGTGAAGCCGAAGGTGATGCCGCCGGTGCGGTAGACGCCTCGGGTGGCGGCTTCCTCAATGAGTCCGCGCAGGATCATGGCGGGCTTGAACTGCGGCTCAGTGCTGGACACCTGCCAGTCGGTATTGGTGCGCACGACGACGGTGGATTCCTTGCCGTCCTCGTCAACCTCAAGGCCAGTCAGGATGAAGCCGGCGGTGTTGTCCGCGACGAGCTGGAGGTCGATGCGGCCGTTGCTGGTGACGTTGACGATCGTGGAGTCAGAGTTGGTCGTGGCCAACTTGAAGTCGTTGTCGGTTTTCTGCCGGATGTAGTAGGCCGTGTTATTGGCGAGGCCGGCGGCGTTGGTCTTGGCAGTGACTTTGACCTGTGTGCCGTTGGCGAGGCCGTGCCCTGAGCAGGAGACCTTGTCGTCGGAGGCGGTGACTTCGAGGTCGTACCGCGACCAGGCGACACCGTTGCGGACTCTGGCGGCGAGGGTGTGGGTGCCGATGCCCAGCCGCACCGTGTACCGGGCCATTTGGGTGAAAGAGGCGGCGTCTTGGTCAAAGTCTGCCGAGGCCATGATCTCGGTGCCGTCAAGGTAGACGGTCATGGAGTTATCGCAGCTGGCGTAGAACTTGATGCGGGTGGACGCGGCAAGGGTGAAGTCGCGATAGAACCAGTTGACGGTGCCGCGCTGAACGGCGGTCGACGGGCTGGTCTTCCAAATCCATTGAGCCGAGGCGTCTTTCCAGCGCACCGGCAGGCCAGCCCGAGCGGTCGCGTCGTTCTTCCACTGCACGCCGAGGGCGGCGGTGTAGTTGCCGCTGGCGCGCATGTTCGTGTCGCGGGCCGCGTAGTTGAAGGGCCGGTCGGGGGCGTTGTAGTCAGCGAGCCCGTCTTGCGGATAGATGACGGCGTCCTGTAACCAACAGCCAAGCGGGCCGCGACCAGAGACAGTGAGCGTGTAGCGGTTGCCCGAGTCGGCAATTGTGCGCTCACGGGTCTCAACCACCCATGCGTACCGGACGGCGTCGCGGTAGATGACCCTCACGACATTGTCTTTGACGAGAAGGTTGGCGTCGGCTGACAGCAAGGGCACGACGGCCTGCCCGAAGCCGGGCCCGTTGTATTCGTCGACGAACTCCGTGGACAGGGTTTGGCTGAGGGTGCCCTGGTACGTCGTGTTGGTGGCGTCAAAGACGTCCAGGCGCAGGTGCCCGGTCACAGCCAGGCGGCCTTGTAACTGAGGACGACGTTGCCGCCGCCCGTGACGGTCAGGACATTGGAGCCGGGCACGAGGGTCAGGCGGCCCAGGCCGGGAAAGGCTGCGTTAGTGACGCGCTGAGTGCCGGCGCCGATGGAGTAGGTGACGGTGATGTCCTGGGTGGGTGCCTCGCCGAGAGCGGTCACCGTGCCAGTCGTCGTCACCGTTCCCAACGTCGTGTAGGTCTGGTCGTAGAAGTACCCATCCATGAGCTGCACGTCGAAGGCGACGCGGCCGACCCGGTTGGACAGGGCCTCGACCTGCTCAAGTCCACCGAGGTAGCGGGCGGTCGCCGTGTGAGTGGGGGTGCCGGTCGTGGCTAGCGTCCGAGACAGGGTGAACGTCTGCCCGCCGTTGAGGACAAGTTTGCCCAAGTCCTTGAGCGCCTGGTGGTAGGCCACTCGGGTAGCGCCCGCGACGATGCCGCCGAATGTGATGACGCGGGGCCCATTCCAGGGGGTAGCGGCGATGGCGCCCGTGCGGCCCGGCACCAAGTAGTCGTCCTGCAATTGCGGGGCGACGGCGATGTTGCCGTCAATCCGCTGCACATGGGTGATGACCGAGGTGAGGTCGGTTGACCCGATCTTGTACGCCTCGGACATTAGATGCCTGCCAGGAAGGACATGCGCCGTAGGGCGCGGGGGAGGGACTGGTCGGCCTTTTCGCCGGGAGCGGCGGTGACGTTGATGGTGCCGACGTTGAACCCGCCGCCTCGACCGCCAGCGGTCGGAGTCATGCCGGCTAGGGGGTTGATGCCAGCGTTCAGCTGCGAGAAGAAGGCGCGGCCCATCTTGTTCACCATGGGCCGGGAGATAACGATTTCGCCTGGCGTGAGACCAGTCAGGACCGTGTCGGAGCCGCGTGGAGTGCCAAAACCCAGGCCGGCGATGTCACCGCCACCAGCCCGATACAGGTCGGCCTTATCGGCGCCAATGATTTGCACGTTGTAGGTGAACGTCTTGGTCCCGGTGGGCAGTTCTTCCATGCGCTGCTTGAGGTTGGCGGCGAGCGTGTTGTTGTCGCGGAACTTGGCAATCAAAGAGTCGAAAGGCTCCAACAGTTGCAGTCGGACGTCCGGCGGAATACCCAAGCCCTTGAGCACCTCGTTGGCGTCACGCGACGCCTGCTCCATTGTTCCGATCTTTTCAGCCGCGGTCTGCTGACCTTCGGCGACCTTTTGCGCAGCCTCAAAGATTGAGTCAAGGGCTTCAGCGTTGTCTCGGCCCGCGTTGGTCGTGTCTTTGAATGTTTTGCCGTTGTCCTTGACCGTCTTGCGCAACTCGTCCAAGGCTTCCTGATACCCGCGAACGGCGTCCCGCTTGCCAGTCAACTCGGCGAAAACCTTGAGTTCGTCGTTCAAGCCCTTGAAGTATTGCTCGGTCTGCTCTGCCTCGCGCGACAACTTGCCCATGTCGTCGGTTGCCTGCTGGATGCCTGAAGACACTGTGCCAGATAGTTGATCTGACATGCGTCGACCAGCAGCCGAGAAGGTGTTGGTCTCGTCCGCACCCATGCCAATCGCGTCGGCCAAAGCCTGGAAGGGTCCGACTTGAATCTGGACGTAAAGGCTGGTGAGCTTGGCAAAGAGCTCAATGGCGCCCGACATTTTGCCGATCGCGCCCGCCAGGCTGCCAAAGGTGCGACCGATTGACTCCAATTGCGGCTGAAGGTCTTGCAGCGTCATCATAAAGTCGTCAACGCCGCCCAGGCCATCTTGGAAGGCACTGAGGAACCCTTTGCCAAAGGACTCCATGAGCTCGTCGGCTGCCACCGAAAGGCGGTCCATTGTGCCGGCGAAAGTGTTGGCTCGCGCTTCTGCCTGACCACCAAATAGACGGGTTAGTTCGCCGGTGATGGCGGTGAGGTCGCCGGTCTTGAGGACGGCGCTGTCAATGCTTGGAGCCAAACGGCGTAGCGATGTGGTCTGGCCGTTGGCTGCTTTGGCAAGTGCGGTGGTGACGCTACCCAGGTCGCGACCAGTGCCAGCACTGACGTCTAGGGCGACGTTGAGGAGTTTTTGAGCGTCGTACAGATTGCCCGTGGCCTGAGCCAAGGAAGCCAGACTTGGCCTGAGTTCCTGGTCTGCAACGCCCGACGCGCGCTGAGTGCGATCAATAAAGTCCTCGACGACCGGCATGGCAAAGCCGAGGGCTAAGTTGTCTAGTGACGTCTTGAGGCGAGCTACTGACTTTTCTTCCTCAATGGCGGCTTGTACGGCCTCAACGCCAAGTTTGATGGCAAAGCCAGCGGCAGCAGCACCCGCCAGTGCAAACGCTGGTCCCAGAAACCCGCGCAGCGTACCGCCAAGTTGGCGCATAGGACCCTGGCTTGCGGCCGCCTGTGCCTTTAGTCTGTTGAGGTCGGCTTGGGCGCGCTTGAGGTCGCGGTCGTTGTAGTCGGTGCCGACAATGATTTGGATGCCTTTGCCAGCCATCTAGGGCATCCTCCTATTCACTGCTTGCGTGGCGCGGTCACAGGCCGCCTCAACGTCCTTGAGTGCTTGTGGGTACAACTGCTTGATGGCAGCCCTTGCCAGACGGCCCTTCTTCTTGCCCGACTGCACAAGAGCACCCTCGCGGCTCAGGTTTCTAATGAACTGGGCCCCGTCTGGGTGCGGTGCGGATACGCCATTGGGGTTCTTGGCGCCCGCCGATTCATAGATTGCCGCCGACGCGCCAGTGCTGGTGACAATTACACTGGTTCCTCGACGGCTGATACTTGCTCCAATCGGGGCCCAGGCCGGCCAGCCAGCCCCGCCACGAGTTCGCCCCTTTGTGGCCGCAGTATCGCGCCAGCCGCTCATGGGCGGGCCTTTCGGAGCATTGGCGCGGATGTACGCCGCGATCCCGTCACCGGCCTTCTTGATGTCCCGACCAACCTGCTTCGCAGTTTCCGGCTCAAGAGTGCGCAACGCGCGCAACGCAGCATCCGCGCCGGTCAGGCGAATCATCATGCCGACTAGCTCCTCTTTGTTGACTCGCTCACGCGCCATGACAGGTACTTCGACATGGTGAACAACATGCGGTCGGACTGAGCTGCCACGACGTCAGGCGCTAGGCCGTACTCGTAGGCCAGGTGGACGATCAGCCAGTGGGCCGAGTCGGTTCCTCCAAAGGGACGACGGGAGCCGCCCCGAACTCAACCGAGTCCACGGTTTCAAGCCACGACTCAAAGTCGAGGGCAGTCTTGCCCGTGCGATGCTGGGCGTGCCAGGCCAGCCAGCAGGCGTCGGTAAGTCTGAAGTCGTCGGCGAGCCGGGCGATGGAGCGGTCGTTCGCGTCTTCGAAGGCGACTTGGTCGGCGACCGAGGCGACCGCTTCGGCCGCCGACCCGTCGTTGAAGGTGATGGTGAAGGCGATGCGCAAGGTGGGCTCCTGACTTAGAAGGTGCCGGTGGTGGACTTCGTGATTTCGCCGACGGCCGGCCACGTCACGTCGAATGTGGTGAGGTCGCCGACCTGGCCGCTCACGGGCGTCTGCTGCGAGCACAGCACCGGGATCGTGTAGAGCGGCGCGGTTGAGGTCGCCGTGCCCTGGCTGGTGCTGGTGCCAGCGAGGATGACCACGCTGCTCGTGCCACCGAAGATGCCAGCGAGCGTGGCGTTGACGCTTGAGGCGTCGTAATCTTGGTGCAGCGAGATCGTGACCGAGGCGTCCTTGAGCCCCGCAATACGGCTGCGAGCCGCCTGACCGAACGCGGTGGTCTCAATCTCGTCGACGGTCTCGGTGACCTCAACGGACGCGATGTTGGTCGTCAGCTCCGTGCCGCCGACCTTCACGCGAAGGTTCTTACCGATGAACTTGGCCACGGGGGCCCTCCTTTTCGAATTAGCCGGCGGCTATTACGGTCACCGCGAATGTCGCGGTGAGGTACGTGACGTCACCGATGGCGAGCGGTGCCTGGTCTCGCATTTCGGTGACGCGGGTGTCTAGGGCGGAACCGCCTAAATAGCGGTCACCCTCAATGGCGGCTTTGATGCTGGCGCTACCACTGGAAGCGCAGTAGGCGTCAAGGTTGTTTTGGCTGGCCCGGTCGGCGACTCGGCCGACGATGAGCATGACGTCGAAGGTGTATTCGTCGGAGCCACGCCCGAAGGCGGTGTCGTATGTGATGCGGCCCGGCATGACGACGGCGATGGGCGGCGACGGGTTGTCGGGGATCGTGGCTGAGGCGCGCAGGCCGGAGATTGTGGCGAGGCGGGTGGCGAGCCCCGCGCGCAGCGCGGTCAGGGAAGCCACTACGCGACCCCGGTGACCTTGCGGTAGCCCTCGATGAGCTGGGCGACGTCCGGGTCCAACTTGGACGAGACCCGCATGATGCCCATGTCGCCGAATCCGGCGACCCCCAGTGGAGACTGCAAGCGGGCAAAGAGGCGGCTGGCTTGGATGACGGCCGCTTGGGCGACGACGGTCGGGACGCTGGGCCAGCCGTACACGGCCGTGACCTTGACGACGGCTTCGGGGCCGGTGGGGAAGACGTAGTCGCCGACGGCGCGGATGCGGGTGTAGGGCCAGGTGATGCCGCCGATGTAGTCGTTCAATGGCTCGGGCTGGGCGTCCACGTCGCTGCCCGGCGTGCCGACGGTCCACGTCGTATCAAAGACCCCGTCCTCGCTGGTGGAGGTCTGGACGACTGAGATGGAGCGGGCGTCGTCAATGTTGACGACGTAGGGGTTCTCAGTTGAGTAGTAGCGGGTGGTCGGGGCGGTGCCCGCGCTAATGAAGTTTCGGCCGCAGTAGGCGTCAATGAGGCGGGACGCCGACTCGGTCGCCATTTCGATCAGGGCGTCGTCGGTGGCGTCCGCAATCCGCAAAGCGGCCTTGACCTGATTCAAGGTCGCGTACCCGTTGGCGATGGCCACGGTCAGCCTCCGATTTCGTAGTGCTTGCGCATCCAGTCGACGGTGAGCGGCAAGCCTTGGGCCAGCCGGGTGCGCGGGTTGTGGTGCAAGAGAGACTTGGCCTTGGAGATATCCGGCCGCTTGCTGGTGACGTTGTGCTTGTCTAGGGGAAGCCGGGTGACCAGGGACGGGTGGGCGCCGGTGATGTCAACGAGCATGTTGGCCATGTCCTCAACGCTGACGTATTCGTCGCCGCCGATATTGACGGTCTCGCCAGCCACGAAATTGTCAGCAGCATTTCCGAGGGTGCCGATGAAGTCGCCCTGGTAGAGAAAGACTCGGTGATAGTTCTCGTACACCGTGATCGGCTTACCCGTCAGCAGGCGGTAAGCGAACAGGCAGACGACCGAGCGATAGTCGTGATATCGCTCACCGGGGCCGTAGGCGTTGAAGAACCGCAGCGTCATGGTCTTCGTGCCATAACGATCAGCGAAATTCCTGACCTGCTCCTCGTTGACCCGCTTGCTAATCGCGTAGTCGTTGGTCAGGCGCGGCTGGGCGTTGTCCAGCAGATACCGCTCGTCAATCGCCTCAGCATCAGCCTCGCCGTACACCTCCGAGGAGGAGGCGAAAACGTGCCGGAAACCGCGCTCACGCTGGAGCTCAAGCACGTTGCGGGTGCCGATGGCGTTGGTCTTCCAAACGGCTTCGTAAAATTCTTCCCCGTTGATTCTTCCGAACTCAGCGGCTAGGTGATAGACGAGGTCAAAGTCGCCGATGCGGTCGAAGGCGGCCCGCAGCTGCCGGAAGTCGGCGACGTCGGCGCGGATGGTCTGCCGCTGCCCGGTGTGCTGAAGTTCAATGCCCCAGACTTCGTGGCCACGTTCGCGCAGCTCAGCGACCAGGGGGGCGCCCAGGGTGCCGGCCGATCCGGTCACGACGATCTTCATGCTGTCTCCTCAACGATCTGCCAGAACTTCTTGGGTTGCTCTGACAAGACCTGCGCGGGGTCGCCGGGCTCTAGCCGCCCGACGAGGGAGTTGGTGACGATCTCGCAACCAGCGAGGGTGGCTTCGATGACGACCAGGGGGCAGGCGTCGCGTTCTTTGGGCAAGTGAACGAAATACTGGGCTCGGGCCATGTGGTCGAGGACGACGTCGTGGTCGGCGTTCTCAAGCTCGACCAGGGCAACGCCGTGACGGGCGGCCCATATGCGGGCTTGGACTTTGCCTTTGGCTGGGTGGCGCCTACCAGCGAACAGGGCGAAGGGCTCCTTGGTCGCGGGCTGCACGCACTCGGGCGGCACGGGGGAGTGGACGAAGTCGTCGGCTCGGCCGGTCCATTCGGCTTCCCAAGCCATGTGCAAACGAGACATGGTCAGGAAGCGCGATGCCTGCCGGAACAGGTTGGCCTTGGCTGGGGTGCGGTGCTGGGCGTGCTGGACCCACACGATGGGCCTGCACGCCGCTAGGAAATTCATAGCGGCTTCGGAAAGTTTGTCGGTGCCTCCGACCACTACCCGGTCAAATGAGCCGTCTACGGCGCTCTGGAAATTGTCGGGTTCGATGTAGTGAACCTCAACGTCAGGCGGTGCGGCCTGGATCATGTAGTCGGTATTCCGCTCCGCGCCGCCGGCATATTTGCCGGGCAGCAGGGCGCCGTGCCTTTCCTCCACCCGTGGAATGTGGTGAGTGACCCAGGCGACCCTCATGGCGCGAGCAGCACGTCCAGGGCGGGCCGCCAGTATTCGTCGAATACGCGGTCGGCGTCGTACTGCGCGGCAAAGTCAATGGCCTTTTGCGATCGGCCTCGGCCTCGCGCGTAGGCAGCCTCAAGGGAGTCCACGATCGACGGGACCAGGGGGTTGAAGAACCAGGCGCCCTGCGGTGAGTCCCAGGCAGGCTGCACGTCCACGAGCCAGCCGTCGCCGCACAGTTCGGCTTGGGCGGTGGCGTTGGACACGACGACCGGGGTGCCCGTTGCCAAGCTTTCGATAGCGGGTATGCCGAAGCCCTCGCCGCGACTGGGCTGCAACAGGACGTCGCTGGCCGTGTAAATCGCCGCGAGCGCCTCCTTGGGCACGCCCAAGCGGTACGGGTAGGCGTCCACGAACTTGACCCGCTCCTGTGGGACACCCGTCGCCGTCAGTAGTGCGCGCAAGTCAAGACCCGTCATGGCAGGGCTGGGCTCGGTGTGCAGGTAGAGCCAGACGTCGTCGTGGTTCTGCATGACCATCGCGGCGGCCAGGAAGGACTCGGCGAAGGACTTGCGGTCGATGCCGCCCTTGTTGGCGCTGACCATGGTGATGAGGTAGGCATCCTCGGGGATGCCCATCCACGTCCGCGCCGGGACCGAGCCCTCGGTGCCGACGATCTCAGCCGTCGGCTTGAACACCTTTGTGTCAATCGCGTGCGGAACGTAAAGCGTTTCGATGTCCAGGCGCTCAATGGCGTCGCGCCCGAACTTGCTCATGGCGATGGGCGTGACGTTGGGCTTGACCAGCCACTCGGCCACCGCAGGCGGCACCGGGAAATGGTCAATCGGCACCCAGGAGGCGATGCGGTCAATGACGTCCCAGCCGGCGCCCCGGAACACCCAGCAGTCGAACAGGGTAATCATGAGCGGCTGGTGCCCGAGTTCCTGCCCGAAGTGCATGAGGTGAGCAGGCATGACGTCGTTTGAGTAGGCGTCAAAGCCGCGGGGATAAACCCGCACGCCTTCCCACTCCATGATGGAGGCTTCGAGGCCGTAGTTGGACGCTACGGCGACGGGGTGCCCGGCTTGCTTGAGCCGCCGGACGACTTGCGCGGTTTGCTCGCCGTAGCCTGTCGAGGCCCACGGGGCGTTGGACCCCCAGACGATTCCTCGCGCAGCAGTCCCAGGCGAAGCAGCTGCTCCGCTTCTGGCGGCGGCACGTCGAGCGGGGTTCCCAGAACGTGAATGAGCCTTGGCAGTTTTCGTGGCATTGGCCACCCTTATCTCCTTTGCGCAGGGTGTGGACGGCCCCGGCCCCCTGCGCAAAGCCGGGACCGTCCACGATTTGGTGCCTTGGTTACGACGCGCCACCCACGAAGTGCTTGATGTGGCTGGTCTGCGGCAGGTTGCCATCGACGCGAATCTGGAAACGGAGAGTGACCTGACCCGTGTTGAAGGCGAAGTCATCGCTGCGAGCCACGTCGATCCCGCCGACCTGGCGGACGTAGTACGACGGGAAGTGCCCGGCGATGACGGACTTGTTGGCGGTGCCGGTTGACGCCATCGCGGGGTTCTCAATGAGCGGAACGCCCAGGACGGTATCAGGTGTCTGCGCCTGAATAGTCGGCAAGAACACATAGTCGCCGCCCGACGTCTTCAGCTTGCGCATCGCACCAATGCTCGCGCCGTTAGCCATCACGCCGAAACCGGGCAGCCGACGAGCGGCCCCGTCCAGCGAGTAGACCAACGAAATGAGGTCATCGGCAGTGAAGGCGCCAGCGACACCCGTGCCGCCCGTGCCGCCAGCCGCCGAAGCGGTAACGATGCCGTTCGGCTGAACGGTGCCCGTGCCCGTGGTGAGCACGGTGTTCACGGCGTAGCCGATCGCGTTGCCAGCCTGCTGACCGAGGAACCCGATGACGTCGATATTGCTGTCGGCAAGGAACTCCTGCGAGACCTGCACGATGAAGGCGTACTTGTACGCCTTGAGCGTGGTCTTGGCGAACGCCGGGTCCGACTCGTCAATCGTGGCAGCCTCGGCCTCAAGGCCAGCGGTCGACCAAGACGACAGAGAAGGCAGCACGAGGTCTTCGCCGCTGGCCGTGTTGAGCACGGTCACGACGGACGGGTCCAGCATGGGGCCGACGAGGCGTGCCTGGTCGATGACCGCGTTTGAGAACGAGGTCGGGACCGGGGCGTTGCTCGTGGTCTTGGCCAGGTCGCGCTTCTCGAACTGGAACGAGTAGGCGCGGCGCTCGCCGGTCAGCAGCTCGCGCAGAATGTCGGCGTCGGACTTCTCCGCAGCCATGCGCGACTCAACCGGGCGGGCAACATTCTCAAGGCCGGACATGGCCTCGGCGATCTCGCGCTCACGCTTCTCAGCGTCAACGAGAGTGGTGATGAGGTCGCGCTTGGCGTCGAGCTCCGCGAACGTGCGGTCGACGAACTCGCGCTCCTCAGCGGACAGGTCACGGCCCTCGGCGGCGACCTCGTCCATCTTGGCCTTCGCTGCATGGTAGGCCGACTGGCGGTCCTCCACGAGCTTCTGAAGGTACTGAGACAAGGTTGTTCACCCCTTTCCAGGGTGTAGTAGGACGCGCAGGTGATGACGTCCCGCCGAGGCTCCTCGGAGCGGGTAAACCCGGCTGCGGCTCCGCAGACCGGGAAGAATTAGAGCGACTTGAAGTGCAAGTCGAGTTTCGTGCGCAGGATGTCCAGCTTGGCCTTGACGTCGTCGTCGACGGCGGGCTCGGGCTCCGGGGTCGGCGCCAGCGACGCGACCACCGTGGACAGCAGGTCGGCCTGGTCAACGGTCAAGGTCTCGCCACGCTCAAGGGCGTCGAGCGCACCGTTGAGGGCGTCGGCGTCGGCGCCCGTCTTATCGGCGAGGGCGTCAATCGACCGCACGCTGGCCGACGTCTTGGTGTACGCCGGGAACGCAACCACGCTCACCTCATGCAAACGGACCTGGCGCAGTTCGCGCTGAGAACCGTCCTCAGACCACGAGTCGCCACCGGGCGGCACCGTGAAACCGAAGGACATGGAGTCGACGACCTGAGCGCGCAACAGTTCAGCGGCGTCCCGGCCCTGCGAGGTATTGGGAAGGTCAGCGTCCACCAGCAGGCCCTTGGAGTCTTCCGACAGCCGAAGCGTCTTCGACCGGGTAGAGGCCAGCGGCATCGACGTGTCGTGCGACCACAAGAGGAAGACGTTATTGCGGGACTTCAGCGACCGGGTGAAGGCCCCCGGTGCGATGACCTCCCTGAAAGGCAAGGGCTCGCTGGGCGAGTTGAAGACGGCCGCGTAGCCGGCGAAGCTCATACCATCGCCGGAGTCGCGGAACTCCCACTCGTTGACTGTGACGTGACGGGTCTCAACGTCAGTGCTGCTCATGCGTCCTTCTTCCTCGCGGATGCGCTCGGCCTCGCGCTCAAGCCAACGACGGGCCGGTCCAGGGTTCGTGGGGTCAATGCCCCACAAGTAATGAGCCACGGCGCCAGCGCCGGGAAAGTCCCCATTGTCGGGGTCGGAGTTCTGCGGAGCGTCAAGGTCAACCTCGTGGCGAGCACCCCAAGCGTTCGCCCGAATGACTTTGTCGTTGCTCATAGTGCCGTCGGCGATCTGCCGTGCCTCGCGGATCGTGCCGTCAGTGAGGCCGTCGCCGCCGTAGCCGTCAGCCCTGTACGCCAAGCCCTTACGGGCGGCCTCGCTCATGTAGCCAGGAACGTCGGGCATTAGACCTGGGCGTTCTCGGCCGGCTGCAACTGGTTCGACGCCAGGCCGGTGTGCGGCATGGACGGCAGCCCCATGGCGGCCAGCACTGCCTCGGGGGAGTAGCCGGACTGGACGAGTTTTGCGGCCATTTCGACGCGCTCGCGCTGCTCCACGATTCCAGCAGCGGTGAGGTCAATGTTGGCGAGCGGCACGCGCACCTGCTCGCCGCCCTCAACGGGACGAAGGTCGAGGATGCGGCGAATGTCGTTGACGCTCATGTAGCCAGCCTGCAAGGCCGTGGAGAAAATCTGAGCCTGAGTGGCCGAGTCTCCGCGAAGTAGGCCGTCCATGTTCATGCGGAGGAAGACATCACCAGGCAGCAGGCGCGAGTGCGCCTCCTCAATCTTGGCGACTAGGGGCAGCAGCGAATACCGCACGAACTGGATGGCGTTGTGTTCGACGCTGGCGTAGGACATGGCGCCGGGTGTGTTCAAGCCAATCATGGAAGGCGGAACGCGGAAGATACGCGCGATCTCCTCCACCGCGAACTGGCGAGACTCAAGCATTTGCGCCTGCTCGCCATCCGAGCCAGTCTTCATGAACTTGGCGCCGCCTGCCAGCACGCCTGGACGGTGCGCCTTCTTGAGCCCCTTGTGCCCAGCCTCAAAGGCGTCGACCAAGTCTTTCGCCTGCTCCTGGGTGAGATTGCCAGGGAACTCAATGATCCCCGACGTATTGGCGCCGTTGGAGAAGTACCGGGCAGCGAACTCGTCCAGGGCCTTCGCCAGACCGAGGGTCTGCTTGACCTCGTCCACGCGGGACACGCCCTTCAACTGCCCAGGGCGACGCATTTCGGTGATGTAGAGAACGTCCGACTGGGGCAGAACCGCCGAGCCGCCGTCAATGACGAACTCGCGCTGACGGCTGCCAGGGTTACGGCGAACCTCTACCCGCGTCGGGTCCAGCGGCACCAGGGCCACGACCTCGCCGTTACCGCCCCGAAGAATCTGCACCACCGCGCCATGCGACAGGAGCATGGACGTCACGACCTGCTGCATGTAGTCAATGCGCGACGAGCCAGGCCCATCGGGCTCGGTGACCCACGCCGGCCGAGGACGATACGGCTGACGGTCACCATTGACGCGGACGAACGTATCGGTCGGCAGGGCCGAAATCGTGTCGCCCAGCAGGCGAACGCAAGCGTACACCGCGCCGAGCTGCAACGAGTTCGCCTGATTGACGAAGGCGCCCGACCACGTCGTCATGGTCGAAACGTCAAGACCCGAACCCCAGACCTGCTGGTAGGAAAGGTCACGCTCCTCAACCTGCGGCGCAGCGAACAAGCGACCAAGCATTTACAGACCCCTCTCAAGGGCTATGCCAAAGGCCAGGCCGCAGACACCCGCCACAACGAAACCAAGCCACGGCGCCACCAGAGCGCAGCCCACAATCAGAGCGGCCGACCCGGCAACCTGCAAGGCGAGGGCAACCTTCACGGCGACTCCTAGACTGAGAAGAAAGCGGGCACGGCCGCCTCGGGCTCGGCCTCGCGGGCGTGCGTCGCCCGGTCAAAGGCGATGATCGCGGCTACCGCCGCGTCAATCTTGCGCGGCGAACCCCGATGCTCCTTGACCACCCGAGGGCCCCGAGCGTCAACCTTGATGACGCAGTTGTCCAAATGTCGGGCGAGAACGGGATGATGGTCGTGCGAGACCGCGCCGCTAGTAACCGCGTCATAAAACTTGGCCGTCGAGGGAACCATTCGAGCCGGGCTGGACGACGGATACTCCACGACCGGAACACCGGCCTCGGCCAAAGCCTCCATGGACCGCGCCCAACGGTAGGGGTCACAAGCAACCTCGACCACGTTGAACTCGCCGCACGTCCGCAGGATCGTCGCCTCAACCTCACCGATATCCACCCGCCAGTCATCGCGGTCGGTGGGTTGCTTCTCCCAAATATCGACCAGCCAAATGCGCGGGTGTTCCTCAACCGTGACGCCGACAATGGCGGTGGTGTCGTTGGAGAACGAGCCGTCAAAGCCCAGCACGACCGGGACGTCGCGGCCCACCGAATCCAGCTGCGGCAGCGCATCCCATTCGCCGTGAGGCAACCACGCCTGCTGGGCCGAGACCCACTGATTCAGGCGCTTGGTGCGGAACTCGTTTTCGGGAGTCCGCTTGACGGCGGACTCAAAGTCCTCGGGGTCCTGCAAGTCAGCGAAGCCAGGGTTGGCCTGCTGCCAAACCTTCGGCTCCTTGTGATCGGAGGACTCCGGTGCGCCCCACCAAGCCATGAAAAACGATGGGTCGTCAACCTCGCCGGCAGCCACCCGCTTGCCGTACTGCCAGAGCGAGTAGCAAGTCGAGTCCTGGCCCGTGGAGTCAGCCTTCACGCCAGCCGTCGATAGGGCGACGATCATGGAGTCCAAGCGCGCGGCCTGGGCCAGCGACATGACATCCCACAGTTCGCGGTTTGGGGCGGCGTGCAACTCGTCGTAAAAGACGGCCGTGGGGGACAGGCCCTCCTTAGTGAACGCCTCGGAGGAAAGCACCCGATACACCGAGCCAGTTGAGGGAATTTCAATGGCGTCCCGGTAGAGCTTGGCCAACTCCATGAGTTCGGGCGACTGCTCGACCATGGCCTTAGCGGACCCGAAAACGATGCGGGCCTGCTCCCGGTCAGCGGCACAGGAATAAACCTCGCCGCCACGCGGACCCAGATAGAGCGAATACAGGGCCATGCCCGAACCCAGCGCGGACTTCCCCGACTTACGCGGCAGCATCACCAGCGACGTTCGATGCCTCAGTCGGCCATCGGGCCGTCGGGCGTAAACGGCTTCTAGGAGTTTCTTCTGCCAGGGCCGCAGCAGCAGCGGCTCACCAGCCTTGCCCCCGATGGAGTCCTTGACCTGGGGGCACAGTTGCTCAATGAACTCAACGACGTCTTTCCCTGACCCGCGTTTGATATCAGCGGGTGGGACGGGTGTCAGTAATGCAGGGGGCCAGCCCTTAATTTTGCCCATGCGCAGGGGCTCCAAGGTAAAGTCGGCAGCGAATGAGGGGGGACAATGTCAGTCTGGAACAAATACGGAACCATGACCGAAGGCCGAGTCACCGCAAATCTGCGCATGACCGGACCGGACATCTACTACGACGCCTGCCGATGGCTCTACAACCAAGAGCCCGTAGGCAATAAGGAATACCGACCCGCACAAGCGGCCATCGTCAACGGCGTGCCCATGGTCGTTATTGACGGCGCAGCCTGCGGATACCTACCTACCGACTGGACACAGTTCGTCGGAGCGATAAAGCAGCGCGGACCGCTGCATGGCACCGGAACACTTCTTTGGCGTCAGCAGCCAAACGGCCAATGGGAGTTCGCCGTCTTCATTGACCTGAAGGACGCCTAGCGCTTATCCGCCTTCGCCCTCATCCGGTCAATGGTCGAGGCCGCCTTCACCTCAGCCAGCCCAAGCCGGGCACGAGCCGTCGGATTGAAACCCAGCGCCGTCAGCCAGTCCGCGATCTCACGGTTCAACTCGCGCAACTGCTTACGGGCCTCAGTTGACGACTCAGCCACCGGGACCAGGCGCGCCCGCTCCTCAAGCGACTCCCGCAACATGGACAACTGGACGCCGTCAGTCTGAGCGAACCACGCCGACCCGGCCGCCATGATCTCGGCAAACAGGTCGGCCGGCGGACGCTCATGCGGCGCGGAGTCAATGGCAGGCACCGCAGCAAGAGGCCCTCGATTGTGACGCGATGCGTCAAACGTGCCCGTGCGCTTGTGCTGCTCAATCGGCTTCGGCGGTCGGCCGCGAGGGGCCACGGCTAAACCTCCAAAATCAGGTCTGAATTATGCGGCGATTTGCGTGTGCA
>Ga0208916_10000251_pt1 | contig 26962 bp, 36 predicted proteins | sample DEB19_08_DNA_5_FD_184523 | JGI IMG/M metagenome (GOLD analysis project Ga0208916, IMG submission 184523) | Aqueous microbial communities from the Delaware River and Bay under freshwater to marine salinity gradient to study organic matter... | ecosystem: Environmental > Aquatic > Marine >... | reverse complement strand
CCTGCGCGTTGCCGGAGACCTGCGCGTCGCCGGAGACCTGCGCGTCGCCGGAGACCTGCGCGTTGCCGGAGACCTGCGCGTTGCCGGAGACCTGCGCGTCGCCGGAGACCTGCGCGTTGCCGGAGACCCACGCGTCGCCGGAGACCTGCGCGTCGCCAAAGACCTGCGCGTTGCCGGAGACCCGTGCGCTGCCTCTTGAACTAAGGTTCGCGGTTGACTGCAGGTATCCGCCGCGTGTGCCGTCCGCGTATTGGATGCGGTAGAGCGTGGCGCCACTGGGCGCGGTGACGGTATCAGAGTCGAGAAGGGTGTATGTGGGCATGGCTAGAGGCTCCGTGAGAGGGTGGCGAGGATGTACGCCCAAAGGATCGAGTTGAGCGCGGTCAGGATGTAGGCGAGGTGGCGGCGCATGGTCAGGCCTTTTTCGCGTCGCGCGCTTCGCGCAAGGCGGCCACTGCGTCACGACGGCGCATCGGCATGGATTCACGGTCAGGGCCGTAGCGCACTATCCAGCCTTGCACCCAGCGGTAACCGGGGCGTCCGTTGCGCGGGGCGCCTACCTCTACGTTGTAGGCGGCGCGCATCATGTAGGGGTAAGTTTGATCCATGTTCAGTGCTCCGAGTGGCGGCGATGCTTGCGGGCTTCGCGTTCGTGGTGGATGTAGGCGACGGTGCTCAGCGTGAGAAACGCGAGGATAAGCGCGAGGCCGCGGAAGATGAGACGGAAGAAGTCAACCACGGGGCAACCCCCCGTAGAGGTACAGCCAGCCGCGATAGAACTCCGCGGCGACCGGGAAGTGTTCGGCGAGCTTGCTCAGGCGCTCGCCCAGCTGGCCAGCCTGCAAGGGCTCGCGGTCCCAGAAGCCGGCGCCGTGCCCCTGCGAAGTGAGCCACAGGTCATGCCCGGCAGCCGCGTAGGCGGGGTGCACCGTGCCGCAGTCGGGATGCGAGCCGTAGCCGTCGCGCGTGACGGCTCCCTCCAGTAGCGGGCCTGCGAGCTCGGCAAAGGCGGTGCAGACCTTGAGCGCATGCGCGTGTGCGGCGGCCGTGGCGCGCGGGCGCGTGCCTTCCGGGCACTCAGCCCAGATTGCAGCGATCACGTAATGCTTCGCCATCACGGCGATTTGTTCGGGTGCGGGCATGGTGTCAGTTCTCCGATTGAGGCAGCCAGGCGGCCGGGAAAGTCTGGCGCGCGAAGCGCTGCACGTCGGCGGGGAGTTCGTGCCAGTGCAGGCGCTTGCCGAGATGCGAGCCCGCGGCAGCCTCGATATGTTGGCCGAACCCCTGCGGGTGAAACGGATGCGCGGATGCCGCGATGCCGAGCCAGTCACGGCCGCGGCCGCGCCAGTCGTCACCCGCGGTGCGCGGGGGCAAGATGGTGTAGCGGTCAGCGGTTTTGGGGTAATCGTAGATGCGCACGTGGGCACCGTAGTCGATATGAGCGGGCATGGCGGTTACTTCCCTTCGTTGAGTTCGCGGGCCCACTCACGGGCGCGCGCATAGGTGGCGCAGGTGTAGAACACCCGGGTTTTCGTATCGAGCACGGCAGGCTTGCCGGCGTAGGTGCAGGGGATAAAAACGGGGCGCATGGCAGTCACTCCCCTTCGTTGACGTACCTGACGTGCTCGGTGCGCGAGTCGCACGACTGGCGCAAGTGTTCCGCGCTCACGAAGTCGCGGGCCAACAGGCGGCCGTCGCGCGGGTCGATAGCGTGCCATTCTTGCGGGCCCGCTTGCTTGACGGCGTAGGGCGTGTGCTGGCGCACCTCGCGGCGGCCGTCAGGGCGGATGATGGTGAATTGCATGTTGTCAGTCCTCCGCTTGAGGGGTAAGGCAGTCATCGATGCACCCGACGCAACTATCCGTGATGCACTCGGCGGTATCGGGATCGCTGGGAGGGTTCGCGCATGCGAGGGCAAGCGCGAGGGCGAGGGCGAGGCGCAGCATCAGAGCCACCGGTGTTTGAGCGCGTATCCGCCATCGCGGTCGGGCTCGCCGTTGCGCGTGCCGTGCGGCTCAGGCGTGCCGTCAGGCCACAGGCTGCGCCCGAGGTCGTACACGGCCGCGAATCCCATATCCATGCCGCAGCCATCCATGCGCATGCCCTCGTGCTTTTCGTTGTACGTGGTGCCAGTGGCGCGGCATGCTTGCCACGTGATGCGGCGCAGTTCGTTGTCTTCGATGATGAACAGATCGATGACGCGCATCATCCCGGAGCGCGAGCAGTGATTGAGCTTGGTGTGAACAGTCTGGCCAGGCTTGAGCATGGCGCGGAGTTCGGCGCGGGCTTCGTCGCGTTGAGCTTGCGTGATAGTGGGCATGGTGTAGGTCTCCAGTGAGTAGGGGTTAGTCTTCAGAATTGAGCGCGGCTTCGCGCTCTTCTTCGTCAAGCCGAGCGCGCTCGGATTCCTGATACTCGCGCTCAGACTCTGCGACACAGCGGGCTTCCTCGTCTGCAGCTGCGCGGGCTTCGTCCTCGTCTGTGTAGACAGTGGCAGAGACTGCGGAGGACATACCCTCGCCCATGCTGTAGCCCGCGAGGAATCGGCCGTGAGGCAGGCGCAGGATGAGCCCGCGCATGGTTTGGTCTCCGAATTCGTCGCAGTACCACTCAGTGTCGGATGCCCACTCCCAGCGCTCGCAGGGCATGCCGGCATCGCCGAGGTAGAACCCGCGGCCGCGGTTGTCGTTCGGGCGCGGCGCATGGAAGTAACCGCCGCAGACCTTGCGGAGTTCGCGCTGGCGCCGGAGTGCAGGGATGCCAATCGCTAGGGTTGCCACGTAGCGCGGGAAAGTGAAGCCCGCGAAAGTGAATTCGGGTGTCAGGGGGCGTTGCATGGTGTCAATCCTCAGTAGTTGCCTGCGCGCAGCGCAGATGCCATTTCAGCGGCGGAGAAGCCCGTGCCACCGAGAGGCACGTGCAGGTAATAGGCGCCGAAATAATCCGGGCCGATGACAACCGCGCCACGCAGCGCGATGCGGTAGCGCTTGCGAAACTCAGTGAGCGCGATTTGCGCTGTGCGCTTGTCAGTGAACGATGCGGGGATGCGATGCAGCATGTAGGTCTCCAGTTGCGATGGCTAGAGTATCGGCGCAGAAACCTGCAAAGAAAAGCGGAAAACTTTGTAGATCGGACCCCCTCAAACGTGAAAATTTCTGCACGTTAGCCACAAACTATTAAAACGACAGCACCGATAGCCCTCTGGGATAGTCAAAAACTATGGCACAGCGCCCGGCGATAGCCGACACACAAAATTCGATTAGCAATTTTTTGCTTGTTTTCCCTGCGCTTATGCAATATACTGTCTAAGTCTTTCACCACGTGGAAAATTCATGGCCAATCTTCACCGTTTGGAGGGTGATAGCCCGGAAATTGGCGGGATTCTGTTCGATTTTGGAGGTAATCTGACGAAAGCCGCCAGCTGGCGCAGCGCTGCGCCGGTCGCTGATCCCGTCGAGCTCGCGAAAGCTTGCACCGCGCAAGTGCTTGATTCTCTTATGAAAATGCCCACCTCGCCCAGCATCGAAGCCGCCATCCGCAATACAAACTGGGTCTCGGCAGTCGCAGGCTGCGCGCACCATATCCGCGAGTGGAACACCAGGCTACGCGCCAGCATCGCGCAGGCTGTGGATAACATCCCGCTGCCCCCACCACAACACTAGTTGGCAGAGTAGACATAACGCCCGTTATCGCCGCTCGCACCCCGTGACGCCTTGAAAACCGTTGTCCCCCGACTGTGGATAACCCGCGGCGCCTCGTCGGGCGCTCGGCTTGGCGGGCCAGGCCTGCAGCGGTCGGGGCTCGGGGACCGGGGCGTATGTCGCGCCAGGAAAAGCGCGCTGGAGAAGTTCGCCAGGAAAAGAGGGGGTGGGGGTAGGGGGAGGCCCCCTTTTGCGCAAGCCCCTCCACCCCCTCCTGGGGCCCCACCCGGACAAAATTTTTGGGGATTTTTGCAAATTTGACTTTGTTTGCAAAAATCAGCACGTTCAACATACGAACCGAAAACCGGCAACCGAAAACCGGCAACCGAAAACCGGCAACCGAAACCTGATTCTTGATCAACCGTGAACCACGCCATCCAAACCGCCCAGCAGCCCCCCGGTGCACTCGCACTGTCCGAACCGAAATACGAAGCCTTCGTGCAGCACTATGTTGCGTGCGGCGGCGCCAGGGCCGAAGCGGCTCGCCTCGCGGGGGTCACCGTTGTCACGGCGAAGAAGCTGCTCAACGACCAGGACGTGGTCGACCGGATCCGCTTCATCAACGCGCAGCAGTTCCGCGAGATCGGCGTCACCGCCGAGCGCGTCAAGCAGGAACTCGCGTACGCAGCCTTCCAGAACGCCGCGGACCTCTTCGACGCCGACGGCAACCTCATCCCGGTGCACGCGCTGCCCGACGAGGTGGCCCGCACCATCACCCAGATCGAAGTCGAAGTGCGCGACAAGCTGGTGAAGGACGAGGACGGCAACCCCACCGTCGAGAGCGTCACGGTCAAGAAGATCAAGCGCGTCGACAAGCTCGCCGCCCTGACCCTGTTCGCGCGGCACTTCAAGATCGTCGGCGCCGAGGACGACGGGGTGAACATGCTGGCGTCGGCGCTGGCCGACCGGCTCAACGCCGCCAAGCGGCGCGTCGGCGAGCCGCCGCCCGTCGATGAGGTCATCGACGACGCCACGTACCCGGCGCCGCGCGCCGTCGTGACCGACTCGTCGGCCGACACCGAGGCGCGTATCATCGGGGAGGGCGTGCTGGTGCAGGACGAACCCGCCACGGACACGTTCGCTTCCCCTGAACCACCGGAGAACGACGATGAAATTTGGTGACTCCACCACCCACAAGCCGCGCGCCATCGACCCCCAGCAGTTCCGCGCGCAAGCCACCGGCGTCGGACAGACGCGTGGCGCCTCGTTGCTGACCGGCAAGGACCGCGCCATGGAGGTCGTCGAGCACATGCCGCCGGCGCAGCGCCGCGCCGTGCCGGCCGCCGAGGGCTACCCCTCCACGGGCCGCAACGGCGAGACCTACGAGGGCATGGCCGAGTACCAGGCGCTGGGCGACGAGAGCGACGTGAGCACCACGCTGCTGGCGACCCAGCGCTCGACCCTGCGCTGAGAGGACCGGCCGTGGACTTCGCCCCGCATCAGCAACGGGTGATCGACGAGCTTCGCGAGTTGACCGAGAAGGTGGTCAAGCTGGGCGCGTTCTTCGGCACCACGACGTTCCTCGGTCTCCCCGACGCTGAGAAGGTGCGGCTGCGCGCGCAGGCGGCGTTCATGGCCGGCTACCAAGACATGCTGCGTCTTCGCATCGAGGCGTTCACCGTCGCTAGCAAGCCGCAATGACCGGACCCGGCCCGAACAACCACAAGCAGGGTTGGCACGGGCCGCGGCCGGAGGGCTTCCGCACCCTCAACCGGTGGTCGGCCGGGCTGTGGAAGAAGCACATCGAGCCGGGTCCTGCGCCCGACGAGATGCGCCTGCTCGCGATGCGCGGCGACGAGCCGGTGCGGATGAACCGGGGGAACCTGCGCAACATCAACGTGGCCGGCAGCATCGCCGAGCCACCCCCCTTGCTCAAGATCGAGGTGCCTGTGGATCAGACCCGACGCTCATCCGACCCCTACACCGGCTCGCAGATCGGCGAGTTGCTCGACAAGCTCGCCAGCTTCCACGACGACCCCCTGGGCTTCGTCAAGTGGGCCTTCCCGTGGGGCGAGAAGGGCACGATGCTGGAGGACATGACTGGGCCGGAGGAATGGCAGCGCGAGCAGCTGACCCGCATCGGCAAGGCCATCCGCGAGGGCGGGCAAGAGGGCTGCGTCATCGAGGAAGACGTCGCCTCGGGCCACGGCATCGGCAAGAGCGCCGAGGTGTCGTGGATGATCCTGTGGGCGATCAGCACCAGCGCCGACACGCGCGGCATCGTGACGGCGAACACCGACACGCAGCTGCGCACGAAGACGTGGGCGGAACTCGGCAAGTGGTACCAGCTGTTCATCGGCCGGCAGCTGTTCAGCTTCACCGCAACGGCGTTGTTCATTGCCGGCGACCCCGACCGGCAGAAGACGTGGCGCATCGACCAGATTCCGTGGTCGAAGGAACGCTCGGAAGCCTTCGCCGGCATGCACAACCAGGGCAAGCGCATCCTCGTGATCTTCGACGAGGCATCAGCCATCGACGACCTGATCTGGGACGTGACCGAGGGCGCGCTGACCGACGCGAAGACGCAGATCCTGTGGCTGCGCTACGGCAACCCGACCAAGACAAGCGGGAGATTCTTCAAGAACTGTACGACCGGTAAGCGCAACACCTACGTGCGCGTCGACTCGCGCACCGTCAGCTTCACCAACAAGGGCCAGATCGCGGCCTGGGTGGAGGAATACGGCGAGGACAGCGACTTCGTGCGTGTGCGCGTGCGCGGCGAGTTCCCGCGCGCCGGCTACGCCAACTTCATCAGCCCCGAGCTCGTCAGCCAGGCCCGCCGCCGGCGCCTGACGGCGCAGATGTACCAGACCTATCCGAAGATTCTGGCCGTCGACCCGGCGCGCTTCGGCGACGACTTCTCGGTGATCACGCTGCGCCAGGGCCTGAAGGTGCACTTCCAAGTCGCGCTGTCGGGCTTCGACGGCGTCGACCTGGCCAGCCGGATCTTCGAAATCGTGCGCAAGGAAGGCCCGATCTCGTGCATCGCGTACGACGCGATCGGCAACGGTGCCGACCTCGACTCGGCGCTGCGCCGCATGCAGGGCCTGCCGGCGCTGATCCCGGTCACCTGGGGCGTGCCGGCCAAGGACGACAAGCAGTACTTCAACCAGCGCTCCGAATGCTGGGGCAAGATGCGCGACTTCCTTGAGAACGGGCAGATCCCGGACGATGACGGGCTTGCTGAAGAACTCATCAGCCTGGATTACGGCTACGACGCCAAGTTCCGGATCCAGCTGCAGAGTAAGAAGGATCTCAAAAAAAATGGGGGTAAATCACCCGACAAAGCCGATTCGTTGGCCCTGTCGTTCGTTCCTGACTTGATTGACCGGAAGGTCACCATCGCCCGGGTGAAGCCCGTACCGCGCCGCGTGGTGGTGTGGTCGAGGTAGAGCGGCTTGTCCCCCATCGCACAACCTGTGCATAATCCGTGCCCATGGCTGTCCCGCGCCTTGGCCCCACCGCATCCTCGGCCCCGCAACCGCGCGGCCTCGCGTCGGCCATGCCGCCGAAGACAACCTCCGGGGTCAACCCGCTGATCCGGCAACTCGGCTTGGCCGAGGTGCAGAAACGCGACACGACGGTGCCCGACGAGGGCACCGATCTGTTCGACGAGGACAGTCACTGGCAGGCCGCCTCCGCGCTCGCCGGCCACGTGCGCCAGGCCTGGATGCGCAACAAGCTGTCCAAGGTCAAGGTCGACATGAAGCTGCTGGCCGACCTCCGGGCCCGCCGCGGCGTCTACAGCGCCGCGCAGCAGGCCCAGATGGAGCAGGTGCTCGGCGGCATGAACATGATCTGGGCGCCGCTGACCGAGGTCAAGTGCCGCGCCGCGTCGGCCTGGATCCGCGAGATCCTGCTGCCCGCCGGCGAGCAGCCGTGGGGCGTCGAGCCGACGCCGATTCCCGATCTGCCGCTGCCGATCAAGAAGGGCATCGTCGGCAAGGCCATCCAGCAGGCGCAGGCCCTGATGCAGCAGACGGCCGAGGCCGGCGGCGGCGTCATGGCGCCGGAAGAGTTCCGGCAGCTGGTCAGCGAGTTGGGCGAGAAGCTGCGCGACGAGGCCGAGACGGCCATGGCCGATGCGGCCGCGCGCCGGGCCAAGCGCATGGAGCGGCAGATCGCCGACCGGCTCGCCCAGGGCGGCTACGAGAAGGCCATGGACGCCTTCATCGAGGACTTCGTCACCTACCCGGCGGCGATCCTCAAGGGGCCGATCTACACCCGGCACAAGACGCTGGAGTGGGGCGAGAACTTCAAGCCCATCGTCCGCAACGACCCGGCGCCCTCGTGGGAGCGCGTCAGCCCGTTCGACGCCTACCCGGCGCCGCAGTCGCGCTCACCGCAGCAAGGCGACTTCATCGAGCGCGTGCGCTTCCGCCGCGAGGAACTGTACGACCTCAAGGGCGTGCCGGGCTACCAGGACGACCAGATCGACCAGGCCCTGATCGACTACAGCAACGGCCACCTGGAAGGCTGGCTGTGGACCGAGGCCGAACGGCAGCGTCTGGAGCAGGAAACGCTCTACATGTGGCTGTCGCCCCCGGGCGTCATCGACGCGCTCAACTACTGGGGCAGCGTGCCCGGGTGGAAGCTCAAGGCCTGGGGCGTGGCCGACGACTTGGAAGACTCGCAGGAGTACGAGGTCAACGTGCTGCTGTGCGGCCGCTACATCCTCTACGCCCGCATGAATCCGGACCCGATGGGCATCCGGCCGTACTTCAAGGCGTGCTACGACGAGATCCCCGGCGCATTCTGGGGCCGCAGCATCCCGGACCTGGCCAGCACCCCGCAGCAGATGTGCAACGCGATCGCGTGCGCACAGGCCAACAACATGAGCATGGCCTCCGGGCCGATGGTCTGGGTGCACGCCGACCGGTTGGCCGACGGCGAGCAGACCATGGAGATCTTCCCGTGGAAGCTGTGGCAGTTGAAGAGCGATCCGACGCAGGGCGTGAACCCCGGCATCGGCTTCTTCCAGGCCGCCGACAACACGAATAACCTCATGCTTCTCTACGAGAAGTGGGAGGCGCGCGCCGACGACTCGACCGGCGTGCCGCGCTACACCTACGGCAACGGCGTGGCCGCCGGCGCCGGCGACACCGCGCAGGGCCTGTCGATGCTGATGAACAACGCGGCCAAGGGTCTGCGGCGCGCCATCGGCAACGTGGACATGAACGTGATCGCCCCGACGATCAACGTCGCCTTCAACAACGAGATGCTCTACAACCCCGACCAGAGCATCAAGGGCGACAACATCGTGGTGCCGCGCGGCGCCGCGGCGATCCTCATCCGCGAGTCGGCCCAGCAGCGCCGCATGCAGTTCCTGACGATGACGGCCAACCCCATCGACGCGCAGATCATCACGGCGAAGTACCGCGCCGCGCTGCTGCGCGAGGTGGCCAGCGCCATGGAACTGCCCGTCGACAAGACCGTGCCTTCCGACGAGACCCTGGAGCAGATGCAGACCGCGCAGGCCGAGGCCGCGCAGAAGCAGATACAGGAAGAACGCGCGTTCGAACGCGAGAAGATCCAGTTCGAAGCGGACCTCGACGCCAGCAAGGAACAGGCAATCGCCGCCCGCGAAGACCAGAACAAGCAGGGCGACTTCATTCGCGAGATCGTCAAACAGGCCGTGGCTGGCGCGATGGCCGAGGCCAAGAGCAAGCAACCGGCCAAGAAGATCAAGTACAACTACGGCGAAGACGGCGTGATCGCCGGCGCCGAAGCGGAGTAGGGCGGCCATGGCGCTCCTGTACTCCGACAACTTCGACGGGGCCGATGCGAACCCCATCGGGTCGCCCTACGTCACGGTCACCGCGGCGGGTGACCCCGTCCAGCGCAGCGGCAACCTTGCCAAAGGCACGAACGATTCGCTGCGCAGCATCGCGCGGATCAGCACCATCACGCTGCCGACGCACCACCGCGTCGAGGTCACGGGCGGCTCGCTGGCTGACTCCGGCGGCTCGATCCGCTTTGCCACGATCGCGGGCCTGCGCACCAGCGATGGCGCCTTCGTCTTCCTGGGCGACGAGGCCGGCACCCTCTACCTGTCGCAGTTCAACGGCAGCAACTTCACTACTCCGCAGGCCACGGCTTCCTACACCTACACGCCCGGCGATGTGCTGGGGTTGGAGGTGCAGGACGACGGTTCGCTGATCGGCTACGTCAATGGGGTTTCGACGCTCACGGGAACCTGGGCCGGCGCCGGTCTGAGCGGGTCGCCCGGCGACCAAGGGGCGATCTGGATCCGCGGGACGACTTCGGAGTTGCAACTGGTGCAACTGTTCGACTACAACGTCGCATCCTCCGTCTGCAACCCGATGAGCGGCCGGATCTCGGCGCCGCTTGCATAGGACACGACCATGAAGAACCTCGGCGACTTCGACACCGGCGGCACGCTCTACGGCAAGTTCACCACGTACCAACCGAGCACCGGTGCGTGCTTCGCGCTCGCGAGCGCGGGATCGGGGCCCCAGGTGAGCGTCTACAAGGACGGCAGCACCACGCAGAGCGTTGCCGGGGTGACCCTGACGACGAACTTCGATGGCATCGCGGGTTTGAACCACGTCGCCATCGACACCTCGGCTGATGGCACCTTCTACTCGGCCGGCTCGCAGTTCGAAGTCGTCATCACCGATGGCCAGGTGGATGGGGTGTCGGTGGCCGGCGCCTGCGTCTTCTCGTTCAGCCTGCGCCGCGACAGTTCACTCAAGACCGGCACCAACTCCAGCGCGGTGTCGTTCACCGGCGGCGTGACGATCTCCAACGCCTCCGGCGATGCGCTGACGTTGAACAGCAGCGGCGGCAACGGCAACGGCCTGTCGGCGAGCGGCGCGGGAACCGGCGACGGCATCGCGGCCACTGGCGGCTCGACCGGCCGCGGCATCCACGCGCTCGGCGGTTCGTCGAGCGGTGCCGGCATCCTCGCGGCGGCGCGCGCCGGCAACTCCAATGGCTTCAGCGCAACAGGAGACGGCACCGGGGACGGCATCATGTGCACTGGTGGACCGACCGGCCACGGCATCCACGGCCTCGGTGGATCTACCAGTGGTGCCGGCATTGTGGCCGAGGGGCAGGCCGGCAACGCCAACGGGCTGGAGTGCATCGCCAACGGCACCGGGCTGGATCTCGCCGCCGACAACCTCGCCACCAACGCGCAGGCCACGGCCATCCAGGCGAAGACCGACAACCTGCCGAGCGACCCGGCCGACCAATCGCTGGTGATCGCTGCCACCACGGCGATCTATGACCGCGTCGGTGCGCCGGCGGGCGCCAGCCTCGCGGCCGACGTCGCGGCAGTCAAGAGCGACACGGCAGCCATCCTCGTCGACACCGCAGAGATCGGCGCCGCCGGCGCGGGGCTCACTGCACTGGCCGGCGCTGCGGACCAGACCGCCATCAAGGCCAAGACGGACAGCCTGACCTTCACCGTGGCCGGCAAGGTCGATGCGAACATCACGCACGTGATCGGTGACGCAGTGCAGCAAAACGGCAGCACCACGACGAACTGGGGCGGCACGCCGTGACAGCCTGGGCCGCCGGCGCGTGGGCTACCGGGGCCTGGACAGGCACCGCGTGGCAGGCTGCCGCGGCGGTCACGGTGCCCGACGTCGTCGGGCAGACGCAGGCCGACGCCACCACGGCGCTCCAAAGCGCGGGCTTCGTTGTAGCCGTCGTCACGGCGGCGAGCAGCACCGTGCCCGCCGGCGCGGTCATCTCGCAGGTGCCCGCCGGCGGCGCCGAGGCGACAGCCGGCAGCACCGTCACCATCACGGTGAGCACCGGCGAGGTCGACCTCACCGACGCCAAGTTCCAAGGCCCGTCGCACAACACGCGGATCCGGTGGGAGCGCAAGCGCAAGGAAGACGCGGCAGCGGCCGAGGCCGCTGAGCTCGCCGCGCCGCCAGCCGAACCTCTCGCGCCGCCAGCCGAACCTCTCGCGCCGCCAGCGCCGGCGCCGAAGCCGCGCAGCACCGGTATGGGCGAGATCGTCTTGCCGCCGGTCGAGGTGGCAGCGCCAGAGATCGAGATCCCCGAGATCAAGGTCGTGGCGTCACCAGCGCCCGTCGCGCCGGCCCCGGCCCCCGCATCGGTCGAGACAGCAGCCGCACCCGCTCCGGCGGAGCCCACGCCGCCGGCGGTGCTCGCCTCCGCCGAGTTCAAGCAGGCGATCGAGGAACTGACGGCCTCCGTCGAGGGCATGGTGGTTGGGCTGGCCAAGCAGGTTGCCCAGCTTCAGAAGGCCCTGGAGAAGCAAGCTCGTGCGCACGCGCAGCACATGGAGACGACGCTCGCGCTGCTGCGCGCCGCCGAGAAGCGCGCCATCAACGCGGAGCGCAAGGCTGAGATCGCGCGGCGCGCCGCCAACGACCTGGCTGACGATTGACTTGCGTCTTCATAACCAGAAGTCATAGAATCCGCCGCACATGCACCTGAATGCCGAAGACCTCGCCTTCCTGGCGCGACTGAACAAGTCCCCCGAAGGCCGTCAACTGCTCAGGTTGCTGCAAGCCAAGCAGGCAGAGTGCAACGAGAAGCTGCGTGCCGTCACCGGGGAAGAGGTTCTCCGCTGGCAAGGCCGGGCTCTCGCGGTCGACGAGATGATCGCCGACATCGCAACTGCCGAGCAGAAGCTGACCCGAGTCAAACCCTCTGTCGCCTCGCAGACCCGGTTTGACCCGCACTGACAGGGCCCGCGTTCGCCCCCTGCAAAACCGATTCCCCAGGTGACGCCTGGACCTCGGAGAAACCCACATGCAGCAGGCTTCACAGCCTTCGAACGAAACGCGACTCCCTCGCGCCGTCCTCCGCCGCTCGGCCGCTGTTCAACAGCGCTACGAAGCGAGCACCAAGCCGGCCGACTCGGAAACGCCGCCCCCCGCCGTCGCGGCGACCCCGGAAACCCCGGCCGACACGACTGCGAACACGCCTGACGCCAACGCCCCGAAGACGCCCGCCGTCGAGGATCCGCGGCATAGCGACCCGACCTACTGGAAGCACCGCTTCGAAGCAGTCGCCGGCCGCCTCCGCGCCCGAGAAGACGAGCACAAGGCCGTCGTCGCCGAGTTCCGTCAGGAGATTGACAGGTTGACCGCCGAGGTCAGCCGACTCCAGCAGCAAGCACCTTCGGCTGCGCCCACGATCGACCTCAAGCAGTTCTTCACGGACGAGCAGATCAAGAACCTGGGCGAAGAAGACGCGATGGCGATGGCGCAGGCCGCCGTCACCGCGGCAACCAAGGTGGCACAGGACACCGTCAAGACGCAGATCGAGCCGCTGATGAACCGGCAGCGAGACGACGCGGAGGCCGAGCAGAAACGCAAGGTCGCGGAGTTCGAAGAGGCCATCGAAGAGCAGGTGCCCAACTACCGCGAGCTCGACAAGAGCGAGGGGTGGCTGGCCTGGCTGGACGAGGAAGACCAGGCGACCGGCATGGTGCGGCAGGACATCCTGACCTCGCACTGCGCGAAGCTCAACGCCCGCGCCGTTGCGAAGATGTTCAAGGACTATCTGCGCAGCGCCGCGCCGGCGGTACCGACGCCTCCCGTGGCGCCCAGTGGCAGCGGTGCGAATGGTGGTGACACCCCTCCGCGTGCTCCGGAACCCGGGCAAGGTCGGCCTTCCGGGGCCGAGATCAAGGAAATGTACCGCCGCCGCGCGACCAAGCGCCCGGGCCAACCTGGCTACGTGTCGGACGAAGAGTTCGCCAAGTTCGAAGCGCGACTGAAGCTCCCGCGGTAGCCGGTGGCTACCAACGCCTGACACTAGGAGCTAATCATGGGCGTTCCTCGCGCATCGGGTGTCCCGGACTATGGTCCGAGCGGCACCATCAACTTCGACCCGGAACTGTACTCGGCCAAGCTGGTCGAGAAGTTCTACAAGACCACCGTCTTCGGTGAAATCGCCTCGACCGACTACGAGGGCGAGATCACCGGCTTCGGTGCCCAGGTCAAGATCCGCACCATCCCGGACGTGACCATCTCCGACTACGTGATCGGCGCGGGCCTGAGCCCGCAGTACCCGACCAACAACTCGGTGACGCTGGCCATCGACCAAGCCAAGTCGTTCGCGGTGGCCCTGTCGACCGTGGATTCGCGCCAGTCGGACCTCGACCTGGCCGACATCTTCGCCAACGACGGTTCGATCCAGCTGCGCATCGCGGCCGACGCCGACATGCTGACCACGATCCCCGCGGACGTGTCGGCAGACAACGCGGGCCCGACCGCCGGCGCGGATTCGAACAACATCAACCTGGGCGACTCGACGACCCCGCGCTCGGTCTCCAAGACCGATGTGGTGGACTTCATCGTCGACTGCGGCACGGTGCTCGACGAGCAGAACGTGTCCGACGAAGGTCGCTGGATGGTGGCGCCGCCGTGGTTCATCGCCCTGATCAAGAAGTCCGATCTGCGCATCGCGTCGCTGGCCGGCGATGGCGTGTCCATCCTGCGCAACGGCAAGGTGGGCGAGATCGACCGCTTCACGATCTACCAGAGCCGCAACCAGCTGACGCAGACGAGCCCGGGCCCCGCGACCTACGTCATGTTCGGCCACAGCGCCGGCCTGACCTTCGCGTCCCAGATCGTCGAGTGCCAGATGATCGACAACCCCAGCGACTTCGGGTATATTATTCGGGGTTTGATGGTGTTCGGCTACGAGGTCATCGGCCCGAACTACGTCGGCACGGCAGTGGTCAGCAAGGGCTGATCGGTGTAGGATGGGGCGCGTGAGCACCCCATCCTGCCCGCCCAACACACAGGAGCAGATCAATGAAGACCAGCAACCCCTACGGCGCGAACGACACCGTCCGTGTGCCGCCCGAGACGATCCAGAAGGAGATGTCCCAGGCGAGCGGCAAGGCCAAGGCGCGTTACCCGCACAAGCCGCTGGGCCCGTCCCAGAAGAACGGCGAGGCGGGCAAGATGAAGCGTCCGGCGTACACGCCCGGCACTTCGCCCACGGGCTCCTGACCGGAGTCCGTGTCGTCCAGCCGGCGCCCTTGTGGCGCCGGTTTCTACATTGACGCCCGCCATGCTCGATCAGCAGACGCTCATGCTCCAAGTGCACTACGACCCGGAAACGGGCGAGTTCACTTGGAACATCGGCGGCCGTAAGAAAGTGGCATATGCCCGTGCCGGAAGTCTTGACGGCAAAGGCTACTGGCGGATTATGATCGACGGCGTCGATTACCGGGCGCACCGACTGGCGTGGCTCTACATGACTGGCCGGTGGCCGGTACAGGAAGTCGACCACAAGAACCGGAATCGCACCGATAATCGGTGGGCCAATCTGCGCGAGGCTACGGCCGGAGAGCAGAGGCAAAACCAAGGGCTGCGCAGTGATGCGACTTCCGGCTTCCGGGGCGTCACGTATCTGCCGGCAAAGAACAAGTGGCTCGCCCGCATTGCCATGAATCGGCGGCGGAAGCACTTGGGGTTGCATGACACGGTCGTTGACGCCGTAGCCGCCCGTATCACTGCCGAGCGCGTGCTGTTCACGCATTCGCCGGTTCATTTCAACGATCACCCCGGAGCTACCCGATGATCACCGAAGCCCAAGAAGCCGCGCTGGCCGCGCGCCGCGCCCGCATCTCCCAGGACAAAAAGTTCCCGTTCCTCATCCACGTCGAGGACGGTCGGCTCATGCCGAACGTGCCCGCCTTGCGCAAGCACCCGAAGTACCGCGTATTCACCGGTTCGCCGAAGGCGGGCCCGGACGAGCGCAAAGCGTGGCTGCGCAGCATGAACGGCGGCGATCCGCTATCGCTGGCCGACGCCCCGGTATTCGACATTGGTAAGGCCAGCGTCGAAGAGATGGTCGGCTTCGCCGCGTCGGAGTACGGCGTCACGCTGGACCCGACCCTGCACCACAACAAGCTGCGCGCCGAGTTGCGCCGCCTGGCGGCCGAGGCGGGCAACCTCGCGTGAGGGAGTAGCGCATGGCCGTGACGATCGAGACGATCATCAACAACGTCGCCCGGACGTTGTTGGACACGGCCTTTCGCACGTGGAGTCGCGCTGAGCACGTCGACAACTTGAACGAGGCGCAGCGGATGATCTGCGGCGACCTCAAGCTCGACGCCTACCCCGTGCGCGATTTCGTCAGCCTCGTGGCGGGCATCGCGCAGGATCTGCCCGCGAACGCGACCGCGCTGATCGACATCAGCGACAACGCGAGTACCGGCCGCGCGGTGACGCAGACCGATCTCGCGCTGCTGCAAGAAGAGAATCGCTTCTGGCCTGCGGCCACGCAGCAGACAGAGGTCGAGAACTTCGCCGCCGATCCGCGCGTGCCGCGCAAGTTCTACGTCTTCCCGCCCAACAACGGCAGCGGCAGCGTGCGCATCACCTACGGGGCCTTTCCCGACGCGGTCACCGGGTCGAGCGGGGAAGCCCTCGCGCTGTCGGAGGCGTATCAGTACCCGATCGAGCGCATCATGCTCGCGCTGGCCTACTCCAAGAACGCGAAGCGCCAAGACCTCGGCAAGTTCCAGCAGTACATGAACGAGGCCCGTCTCGCGCTCGGTCTCAAGTCCCAAGGCCAGGTCGCCGTGGCGCCGAAGGTCGCGCAATCGCCGGGGGTCGCATGACCGTCTTCGTCAACGTCTTCGATCAACTGGCCTCAATCGCGCTGGTGGCGCGCAAAGCGCCCAGCACGGTGCTGCGCCGGGCCTACGTGAAGGCGTACCGCGACTGGTGCGCCGAGACGCGCTGGTTGCGCGTCAACATCCCCGGGCAGACGGTGGATGGCACCCAGGTCTACGACCTCGGCAGCGACCCGTATCTGGAGATCATCAGCGTGCGCGCCATGTCGTGCGGCGCGCAGCCTGCCAGTGCGACCTTGCAGAACACCGTCGCCTTGCGCATGCAGGACTCAACGCTGTGGGATCCCGACGCGCCGCACAACCGGCCGACGCGCTACGCCTACGTGCCGGAAGGGCAGGTGGCAGTGTGGCCGGTGCCCAACGACATCTACAACGTGCTGGTAACGGTCTGCGTGCAGCCGAAGGACGGCGTCGCCCAGGTGCCTGCCGAGCCGCTGAAGAAGTACAGCACCGGCATCGAGGCCGGCGCGCTCATGCACCTGCTGCGCATCCCGGGCCAAGCCTGGACCGACGCCCGGATGGCCAAGGAGTACGAGACCATCTGGAACTCCGCAGTCAGCAACGGCAAGGCCGAAGAGCAGAGGGCCTACAACACGGGCTCGATGCGTGCGCGGCCGCGCCCCTTCGTCGTGGGACGGTGAACCATGAGCTTCGGCTTCAACCCCGCTGGTAACGGCTTCCCCTCGCAGGCCCCGGAGGGATTCCCCAACTACATCCAGTTCCAGGCGGACGGCGTCGATCTGGGCCTGCCCGATGTCGACACGGTGGACTTCGTCTACCCGCTGGTGGCCACGCGCGGCGCAGGCGAAAACGCCAACGTGGTGACGGTGACGAGCGCCAGCAACCCGTCCACGCCGGCGGCGGGGTCGACCCCGGTGATGGCCTTCACCCTCGCCGGTAGCGGCTCGGGCAGCGGTGTTTCATCGTGGACGTACACCTCGCTCGTCGCCGATGCTTCAGTCGGCAGCTTCAACGACACCTCCGACGAGATCACTTTCGCCGATGCGGGCGTCTACGAGGTGCGCGTTGCGTCCCGGCTGACGCTGAACATCGGCAACGTGGCGACCTACGCCACGCTGCACAGCGGTTCCGGTACGGGACCAGACCAGATGACCACGGGCAGCCGGCACAACGTGGCCGGCGATCAGGAGCAGTACGACTTCACGGACAGCTTCTTGCTGAGCATGAGCGGCGGGGATCTGGTGCGCAACTTCGTGCTGGAGCTCAACAACACCGAGCAGTCGGTCACCGCCACCCTGTCCGTGGTGATCACCAAGCTGGCGTAGAAGGGCGTGTCGAGTGAAGATCGCCCTCATCAACCCGCGAGGTGAAGTCCCGCGCGTCGAACCGCATCTCTTGCCCGAGAATGCCGCGCAGGCCGCGGTCGGCACTCGGCTGCTGACGGGCGACCTCACGGCCTGGAAGCAGTTCTCGATCACCAAGACACTGGCCACGCCCGTGCCGGTGCGTACTATCTACCTGCTCGATGACAAGTGGTTGTCGTGGGGCGTGGACGTGGATGTTGCGCGCGGCATCATCCCCGGCGACGACACCTACCGTACCTACCTCACTGCGCCAGCGCTGTATGCGCAGCCGCGGTGGACGAACTACGCGCTGGCCACGACGGGCAGCGAACCCTACCCGGTCACCACGCGGCCACTGGGCGTGCCCAACCCCGACAGCCCGCCGACGCTGAGCGTGGGCGTCGACACGACGGCGACGACGTTCTCGGTGGACATCACCGACAACGGTGACCAGTTGAATGACTCGTGGACGATCTCCCCGGTCGTGCCCTTCACGGACTGAGCCATGGCCTTCGAAAGTGAAGTCAGCCAGGTCTCCGATCCGCTCGGCGGCTCGGGCACGGTGTACCAGCTGAAGTGGCGCGACACGAATGGCGGCCAGATCCCGACGTTCCTCTCGCGCAACTTCGGTGTGGCCACGGCGTCGGTGGTCGAAGCCACCTACGAATGGGCGTGCAACAACGTGGCGGGCCGCTCGCGGCTCGGCTTCGGCGTGATGCGCGACGGCGCCGGGGTGGGCACGGCGATCATCATCGAGCGCGTCAGCGGCTCGACGTGGCGCTTGGGCGCCGGTATTGCGGGCTCGTGGGCTCAGTACGGCAGCATCAATGGGTACACCACCGGCCTCGCGCTCGACGCCGACACCTACTACAAGATGCGCATCAAGGTCGTCCCGAACTCGGACGGCAGCTTGAAGATCACCGCCACCGTGCGCACGCTCGGTGATGTGGACATCGGCAGCTACGAGACCACGGTCAGCACCACGATCGGGGACTACTGCGGGGCCTACAGCACGTTCGATCAACTCGGGGGCACCTCCTACGCCTACATCCGTCAGGTGCAGGTGCAGGCCAGCGGCAGCACCGGCTACACGCCGGCGAACCTCGCAACCAGCTACGTCTACACCTTCGTCAACGACATCGGCGAAGAGAGTGCGCCGTCGCCGGCCAGCGCCACCATCCTCCGACCGGACGGCCTGACCGTCACGGTGTCCACGCCGGTGGCGGTGCCGTCGGGGATCGACGCGGCCTACGCCATCACGACCAAGCGCATCTACCGCGCCGCGACCGGCAACACCGGCACGCAGTTCCTGTTCGTCGCGGAGATCCCGTTGGCGACGGCCACCTACGACGACGTGCTGACCGACGCCCAACTCGGTGAGGTGCTGGAGAGCACCGGCTGGGATCTGCCGCCCGATGACCTGGAGGGCATCCTGGCCCTGCCGAACGGCATCATGGTGGGCTTCCGCCGCAACCAGCTGTGCTTCTCTGCGCAGAACCGGCCGCACGCCTGGCCGCCGCTGTACCGGCTCAACACGGACACCGACATCGTCGGCATCGCCAACGTCGACAACACGGTGGTGATCGGCACGCAGAGTTTCGTCTACGTCGCGATCGGCAACGACCCGGCGACGTACAGCATGAGCAAGTTCGAAGTGCCCTACGCCGCGGTTAGCAAGCAGGGCTTCGCCTACCTCACGGGCATCGGTGTGGTGTTCCCGGGCACTGACGGCTTGATGGCAGTGCAAGGTGTGGGCCAGGTGCGCAACCTCACGGACGGCGTGTTCACGCTGCGTCAGTGGAAGGCCCTGGACCCGACCACGATCCGCGCGGTGCAGCACAACGACATCTACTGGCTCTTCGCGCGGCCGCCGGAGCAGGGCGGCAGTGGCACGCCGGGGCAGACCTACAAGGCATATGCGCTCGACATGAAGGCCAACGGTTTCGGTGTCGTCGAGATGCCTTTCCATGCTTCCGCAGCGCACGTCGATCCGATCACGGACACGCTCTACACGGTGGTCGACAACATCGACGAGCCGGATGACCCCTCGTTGCCGGTCGCACCGACCACGCCGGCGGGGATCGCCGACGGCAATGTGATCTCGCAGTTCGAAGGCGATGACACTCAACTGATGACCTATCGCTGGAAGGGCAAGCTGTGGCTGTTGCCCTATCCGGCGACCATGCTGATCGCCCAAGTCAAGGCCGAGGACTACAGCAACATCCTCATGCGCGTGTACGGCGACGGTGTGCAGGTGGATGAAGTTGCAGTCACTAGCGAGGAAGAGTTCACGCTGCCCGCGGTCGATGTCTACTCCAAGGTCGAGATCGAAGTGCTGGGCACGTCGACCATCCGAGAGATCCAGATCGCAGAGGACGTGACGGAGTTGACCTGATGGCGCTCGGCAGCCCAGGCATCGGCAACGCGCGCACCGTTGACCCGCGCGAGGTCAACGGTCTGGTTGCGGCTATCCGGCAACGCATCGAGGCGCTGGAGCGGCTCGTCACGCTATTGCAGAACACCGCGCCGGGGCCGACGTCGGCCGCAGACATCCAGACCCTCAAGATTCAGGTCTCGCAGCTTCAGCAAGTGGTGAACTCGCTGAGCAGCGCCGGCTCAACCGCGTCGCAGACGCAGACGCTGCGGGCGTCGTCGGCGGTGCGCCAGAGCTACCCGGTGTACGGCAGCGGCGACGGCACCTGCGCCGAAGCGAACCCGAACGACCCCACGACGATCTACAACATCCTCGGCGTGGCGCGTGCCGCAGCGAGCTCGGGCTCGTCGGTGCTGGTGCAACGCGAGGGTCTGTGCACGATCTCGGGAGCGGCGTTCACCGCTTTCGAACCGGTGTTCCTCGGCATCGAGGGGCTAACCCAGTGGCCGGAGTACACCAACGTGTCGGTGCCGATCGGCATCGCGTTGTCGACCACCACGCTGTGGGTCAAGCCGGGCTTTCCGGCCTTGCAGTACCTCGGGGTCTATAACGACGCCGAGCAGCACATGCCGGTGACCTACAAGCTGCTCGCGCAGGCGCTGTTGCCACTGACGCAGCTGCTCGCTTCCGGGGACGGCTACGTCTACTTGGTCGATGGGCAGCTGATCACGCTTGCCAGCGGTGGGGGCGGCGGAGGTGGGGGCGGCTACGTCAACGATGGTGACTATGTCGATGTCGAGGTCACCTTCGCCGGCACGGTCTGGACGATCAAGAACGGCCAGGTCACGCTGGCCAAGATGGCGGATCTGCCCGCCGAGACGATCATCGGCAACGCGAACCTGAGCGGCCCGGCCGCGCCGCAAGCGTTGACGGCCGCGCAGGTGAAGTCGATGCTCAACATCGAGTCGGCGGACATCGCCGATTTCGTGGAGACTGTGCTCGCGTTGCTGGCGGTTTCACTGGTGGCGGGCACCAACGTCTCGATCTCGCCGAACAGTGCCGGCGCGCTGGTGATCTCGGCCACCGGCGGAGGTGGAGGGCCTTCGTGGACGAACAGCAGTAGCGCACCAAGCTCCCCGTCCGACGGTGACGAGTGGTTCGATCCTGACACCGGCATCCTGTACCGCTACGTGAACGACGGCACCTCGTCGCAGTGGGTCGAGCTATGACGATCGACTTTCCGAGCTCGCCGGCCACCGGGGAAAGCTACACGTTCAACGGCCGCACGTGGCAGTGGAACGGTAGCGGCTGGGAGCGCGTCGCATGATCGACTTCCCGAGCGCACCGACCGTTGGCCAGACCTACACCTACGGCGCCCGCACGTGGGTGTGGAACGGCGACGGGTGGGAGCGGCAGATCAATGCCGGGCAGAGCGTCTCGATCTTCGTTGTCGGCGTCTTGGTGGTGGATCTCGCGGCGTTCCCGACTATCGACAACAGCTGGCAAGTGGTGGACTACGTATGAGCGCAACCCTGACTTGGTTTTCTTCCGGGCTCGGCACCAAAAGCGGCACGACCGTTGCGGCGCTGATCACCGACATCGTCGCGCTGGTCAACAGTAAGAGCGCGGATTCATCCTTCTCGTGGGAGGTGGCCAGCAGCAATACCGCTACCAGTCCGAACTACATCGTGCTCAAGCGCAAGGATGCGAGCGCGGGGCGCATCTTGTTGGCGGTGTGGACGAGTGCGCCGGCAGGCAACAACGCCGCGATCTTGGACGCAGCGCCAACGACCAATTCGCTCTACGGCGCGTGGTTCCCGAACGGCAACGTCGACACGCCGAGCAACCTGACGGCCAGTAGCGGCACGATCCTCGGTAGCGATACTAACTGCACGAAGGTGTGGGCAGCCATGACGGTGGCCACCATCTACGGCGCGAGCATCCAACCCTTCTATTTCGACAGCGCCGAAGCGGTTTTCTTCGGGTTCCAGAATCCAGGGAGTTCGACGGGCTACTACTCAGGAGCGGGTGAGCTGCTCGTCGATGCGTCCGACAACGCCTACGGCGCTGTGGTTGGGTTTGGCACGGCAAGCATGTCGAATTTCAGCGCCATCACCTCGTCGATTACATGGTCGACGACCAAGCCCAACGCCGGCACGGTGACCCCCTGCATCCGCACGAACTACGGCGCGACCGACAGGGTGTACTTCTGGGCCTTCTCGCCGGCAGGCACCTGGGCGGCCGCGGCGGTCAGCAGCACGGACATCCTGAGCGACACTTCCAACGCGAAGGTCTGGTTCGTCCCGATCCAGCTGCTCGGGCAGACCAAAGGCGAGGGCTTCGTTCTCAAGCTGCGGCAGATCGCATATGGCCCGGGCACGACCGGCCCGTTCACCCCCTACAACACCAGCGGCCCATCGGTGCAGGCGCGGCAATTCTGCGGCGTGACGGTGGGCGCCAACGGCTACCCGTGGTTCACGAACTTCAAGCTGTGAACGGCTGCTCGGGGACTGACTTCACGATCAAAGAGCCGGAGTTCGTTGCCCGCGCAGCCCGAGGGCTCCGGCTAGGCGTGGCCACGGCTTCCGAACTCGCGGAGATTCAGGCACAATGTGAAAACGAGCAGGCTTTATGCCTGGCCTGTGAGGACGGCATGATGGTCATTGACCTTCGGCCGGGCCCCGACGGGCTTGAAGTCTTCGTCTGGTTGGCGGTAGCTTTCCGGCATGGAGCCTACGAGCGTCAAGACGCCGCGCTGCTTGCGATAGCACGCGATCTCGGTGCACAGACAATCGCCTTCGTTGCAAGGCGCAGAGGCTGGGCAAGGCGGCTGGGGCCGGAATGGACCCGCCGCGGAACCGACGAGTTCATGAGGCGTGTGACGTGAGCAAAGGTGGTGGAGAAGTCAAGGAAACCGCGCAGCAGCGCGCGATGACGGAGTTCGCCGTCAATCGCCTGCAGGACTACCAGAAGCGGTGGTTGCCGTTGCAGCGCCGGCTGGCGGCCCAGGTGTCCAAATCGGGCGCTTCCGACTCCGCGCAGCGCAAGGAAACCACCGGTCGCGCCAACGTCGACAGCCAGATCGCGTTCTCCGAAGCGCAAGGCGCGCTGGAGAAGAAGCTCGCCGGTGCGGGCGTCGGTCTCGGCAGCGGCCGCCAAGTCGGCGCCGAGTCGTCGCTGTCCGACGACAAGGCTGTCTCGCGCGGAATGGGCCAGGTGACGGCCGATCAGAGCGTGGACGACGCCTACACCCAGGCGCTGGCCAGTCTGGCCGCCACCGGCCGCGGCGAGGCCGCAGCGGTCGGCAGCGCGCTGACGCAGCAGGCCGCCATGAGTGCCACGCAGGCGCAGGCCGACGCGCAAGCCGCGCTGGAGAAGCAAGGGGCCGTCGGGCAAGCAATCGGCAACGTGGCGGGCTACGGCCTGCAAGCCGCAATGCGTCCCACCCCAAAGAAATCTCCGTTGCCGACCGGCACGACGCCAACTGTGCTCGGCGCGCAGGCCGATGATTTCTATACCAATCCGCAAGCCGGGAAGTGACATGGCGACATCAATGCTCACCAACCCCTACGGCTTCAGCCAGAGTTCGAAGACCTACGCTTCGGACACCTACGCGGCCATGACGCGGCAGCAGTGGGCGAACTACGTCAGCACCTTTGTGCCGCTGGAGAACCAGCTGATCCAGTACGCCACCGACCCCAACGTGGTGTCGAACAACATGGCCGAGGCCAGCCGAGACGTGAACGCCAGTTTCGACGCGCAAGAAGGCGCTTTCCAGCGCCGCATGCGCGGCCTGGGCGTGACGCTCGACGCCGATCAGCAGCAGGCTCGGCAACGTCAGACCGGCCTCACCCGCGCGCTGGCCGACGTGAACGCGCAGAACGCCGCAGGCTACACCACCCGCATGCGGCAGCAGTCGATCCTCGGCAACCCCGCACCGATGGGAGGCATGTGATGGCGCGCGGAGTCGGGGCAACCTTGCAGTCGCTGGGGCAGGACACCCAGCAACAGGCCATGGGCACGCTCGGTGCTGCGGCGCAGCAGGAGACGCAGCGCAACAGCCAGAACCAGATGCTGGAAGCGGAGGAGAAGGCCGGGCGCGTGCAGCTGGGGTCGACGGTGGGCGCACTTGGCGGGTTCTACGCCGGCTCGCAAGTAGGCGCGGTCGGTGGTCCTCTCGGTGCGCTGATCGGCGGCACTGCCGGTGCGATCGCCGGCGGCCTCTTCGACTGAGGGACGGACATGGCACGAGGTCTCGCAGCAAGGCTCGCCGCCGGTTTGAACACCGGGTATGGAATGGCGCGCGACGCCTACCAAGACGAGCAGACTCAGAAGCGGCAAGCCGTTGAGGATGTCTACAAGGCGCGTGCCGACGAACGCGCAGACCAAGCTGCCAAGCGCGAGAACGAGCGCTTGGAACTCATGCGCTCCACCGAGCAGCGTCAGCAGCAACGGTTGGATGAGAACGAACGTCGCCAACGCGCGGCTGAAGCGATTGGCGCGCTTGAGAAAAGCATTGGCGATATTGAAACCACCACCAAGGCCCGGCAGTTGCAGAACATGCCGGTGGATCCCGAAGATGCAAAGCGATACGGTGAGCTTAAGGCTCAACTGCGCGCCGCTCGCCAAGAGTCCATCAACTTTTTAACCCGAGTGCAGGCGGGCCGACAAAGCCTAGATGATGTGCCTCCGAAAGACCTGGTCTTGCATCTTGTCCGCTCAATGGGCATGACGCTGCAAGACCTTGCACAGATGCCGCAGCACGTCAGCGACATCACTGACGGGCTGAAGTATGGCAACGTCGACATGCAGATCAAGGGCATCAACGGGTTGCTCGGGCCGACGTATCTGAAACGCGGCATCGGCGAGCCCAGCCCTTACGGCGGCACGATCACCAAGAAGGAAGTCGTGCGGCTTGTTCCCGCACAAGACGCCAACGGTGTCAGCTACCCCGACAAGGTGTACCCGATCTTGCGCGTTTACACCGACATAATCGGGCCAGACGGACAACCGCTGTACTACGACGCAGCAATGACGCGCGACGGTACGACCGACGAAAAGGATCAAATCGTTCCGATTGATCTGAAGCGGGGGTTTGACTACATGGGGAATGTCGGTACGCTAGCCGAGGCGCTGCGCAACCCGGCGATTGCCAAGCGTTTGGCTGAAGGCGAGAAAGAAGGCGGTCCGGAGGCACGGAAGTATCTTGACGATCTGACCGCGCGTAGCCGGCCGACCAAGAAGAACACCACGGTTGAAAAGATTGATTTAAAAGACCGTGTGCGGCTCATCACGCGCGACGAGACTGGCAAGCCGATCAGTCAAGAAGACATTCCTTACGGCGCGCCGCCGCGCATTTTGGCGCCGCGCGGCGCTGGCGGCGCTGGCGGCGCCGGCGGCAGCAAACCTGCAGTGGAACCGACGCTGAGTGATCGAGCACTTACCAAGATGGCGATGCAAGCGCTCGACGGTGACGATTCCGTTTTCACCAACCTAGGCCGCGGCGCGCAAGGCGCAGCAAACGTGGTTGCTTTGCGCAATCGCATAACCGAACTCGGTGATGAGTTGGGGATCACGGTTCCCGAACAGGTGCTGGCCAAAGCAGAGTTTCAAGGGCAAAAGGCCGCGCAGCGCACGCTAGGCACGCGCACGGCTAACTTTGGCTTGGCCGAGAAGGAAGCGCTGGAGATGGCGGATTTGGTCGTCAACACGTCGGCCGTGGTTTCGCGCACAAGCTTCATGCCGGTCAACAAGGCCATCATTGCCTACAACGATCAAACCGGCGATCCGGAGACCCGAGCTTTCGGCGCTGCACTCAACTCGTTTATCAACGCCTATGCCCGCGCGGTCAGCCCGGTGGGCACACCGACAGTCAGCGACAAGGATCACGCCCGCGCCATGCTGTCACGGGCGGACGGGCACACGGCACTCGTTGCGATCATGAACCAGTTGAAGGCCGAGATGAAGGCCGCCGAGAAGGCACCGAGCGCGGTGCGCGACCAGCTGCGCCGTCAGTTCAACGAAGGCTCGGCGCGCATCCGCGAGCGAGGGCAAGGCGCCAAGACGCCGACGTTCGCCTCGGAAGCCGAAGCGGAAGCCGCGGCCAAGGCCGGCAAGCTCAAGCCGGGCGACCGCATCACGATCAACGGTCAAACGGGGACTTGGCAGTAATGCCGTTCGTGCCTGACTCCACCGAAGCCGCCGCGCCGCGCCGCCGGTTCGTTCCGGACGCGCCGCCCGCGCCCCCGCCCGCACCGGCCGTGCCGCTCGGGAAGCTGGGCGCTGCGGCGGTGCCAGGCGTCGACCCCGAGTGGGCCGCCGGCCGCGCGCCGGAGCAAGTGGCCGACCGGCAGCGGCAGGAAGCCGCGGCGCGCAACCCGATCCGCGACAAGGTGGTCGGCGCCGTCGAGGGTGCGCTCGACATCGTTGCCAAGCTCGTGGGCGGAGGCGCCGGCGGCATGGTCGGGCTGCTGGCCACGCCGGTCACGGGCGGCAGCGCCGAGAAGAACATGGAGGCGGGCGCGCAGCGCGGCGTCGGCGTCGTGCGCGACATCTACCGGCAGACGCGGCTGACCTCCGGCGGCGAGCCGGAGACGCAGTTCGGCCGCCAGATCACCGAAGGCGCCGACACGGTGCTGCAAGCGCTGCCGGCCGTCGGCACCGGCCCGCGCGGCACGCTGGTGAACCCGATGCCCGAGCGCGCGGTGGGCACTGCGGTGCGCGCCGGTCGTGACGTTGCACGTGCGGCGGGTGATGCCGCCGTGGAGGCTGCGACGCCGCGGCTGAGCCAGCGCTCCATGGAACTGGTCGGCAAGGCCACCGACGCCGGAGTGCCGATCAACTTTCACCAGTTGAGCGACAACAAGTTCATGAAGATCATCGGTGAGACGGCAGAGAACGTGCCGATGGCCGGTGGTGGATCATTGCGCGCCAAGCGCCGCGAAGCGTTCAACTTGGCGCTGGCCAAGCAGATGGA
>Ga0208916_10000250_pt1 | contig 27169 bp, 47 predicted proteins | sample DEB19_08_DNA_5_FD_184523 | JGI IMG/M metagenome (GOLD analysis project Ga0208916, IMG submission 184523) | Aqueous microbial communities from the Delaware River and Bay under freshwater to marine salinity gradient to study organic matter... | ecosystem: Environmental > Aquatic > Marine >... | reverse complement strand
CGAGTTGATTATTGCAGAATGTGCCAGTCTTTGCGAGGCACGAGCATGGGGGATGATTGAAAAAGGTTTCCCCGGGCACGAAGCTGTCGAAGAGTGTAGTGACATTATTAAACAGCATTTCGGAGTTACAGTATGAACACAGTTTGGGTTTTGGTCTCATTGGTCTATAGCGGGCACTTGGTTAACACTGTAGTTCCCACTATGGAATTTACCAATCGAGAAAAATGTGAAGCTGCTATTGTTGCATTTGATCAAGACGCACAAGGCAAAACAGGCTCCGTTAGAATGCGTTGCGTAAGGATTGAAAAATGAAAGATGAACCAAGCGTAAAAGAAATGGCTGCACTTTGGAGAAAGTGTTATGAGTTTATTGAAGCTCAACGAATTGATTGTCCCGAAACAATCTATCAAACTGATTGGGTGATTGAAAACGCATACGAATTTATTGAAGATGTATGCGACATTGTTGGGTACAAAGAGGATGAAGAATGAAAGATATTACGATTGAACAATACTGTGATGGTTGGTCAGTAGAAGTAGATGGCAAACGTTTCCGTTGGGATCACAATGACGAAGATATGGGAACAGAAGGCATTAAAAAACTTCTAGAATATCTTGGACATACAGTTACAGTGGAAGAGTGCTACTAATGAGACTGATGTTAGGTACAAAAGACAAGCCAAGTTTGCTTGTCAATCTTGGTCAAGAGCACAGTCCCACACACTTTGACTTTTGGGTAGTCAACGGCGCCTGGGAAGGTACATTCTATAATGGATATGTTACAGTGCATCATCCTTGGAATCCTCACTCAAGTCTTGACAAAGTTGAAATTCTGTGTAATAATCAAGACAGACTGCGATGTGGTGATTGGAGGGGAGAATATCAAGATGTGTTTGACAATTTCCACAATGAAAACTATGTAGCACCCAAGCGTGAGCCAGTAGTGTTTGCTGACATGGATGATGACATCCCTTTTTAAGGATTAGAAAGTGTACTACAGAAAATAAGTTCAAAAAGTTCTTGACAAGTAGAACAAACGATGTTATAATTAATACAAGAAGAAGCAGTAATAGAAATGCTACTGCTACTAAAAAGAAATTTTAAAATAAGTCTGAAAAGACTTGACAAGTTAAAGGAAGTACGCTATAATAGATACATGATGCAGCAGTTAGTTCTTATAAAAGAAAAATTAAGTTTTTTCGCCATAAGAGCATACAGCAGTGATCTAAGAGGCTAAGTAAAAGTACAAGATTATTATGATGAACATTAACTTTATATCGAACCCGCAGCTATGGTGCTCTAAACAGAGTTTGCCTACCAGCCCGTCCTTTAATATGAGTTATTCAATCCGTCATATTTCAGGAGTACATCCAGGATAAGATAATCTAATCTGATTATTAAAACCCTGGAACCTAAAAAGTCCAGGGTTTTTCTTTTATAGGAATAGAATTTGAAGACAGCGAAACATGAAGCAGAGTGGACTAAACAGCATGTCCTTACTCCGGAGCAATTTAAACAATTGCTTCAGAATAAGATTAAACGTGTAGAGTTTTACTACAATGCAAAAGTAAAGCCGGAGCGTGATTTTTCAGTTACGTAATGATGGCAAAGTGTGCAATAAGAGCAGTAACCCTGCCCAGGAAACGAGGTCCTGACAACGCACTTAAAACAAGTTGTAAACGGGCGGTACTAGGGATGAAGCATCTTATGTGGTGTAAAAAATCTAGTATATTAAAGCATATACTTGCCTGACTGCAAACGTCGTGGTAAACTACTAGAGAAAGGGGTTCGAATCCCCGGGACTGGTATGTGCTTTAATATACACATTGAGCTGGTCAGGGCTGTAATGCCGCAGACAGTGTGTTTAAATAATAATGGATGTGCGGTCGACGTTGGAGTGTCACTGCCGGCTGTAACCCGGTTGCCGAAAGGCTTAGTAAGTTCGAATCTTACCACACCCACCAAATATGGAGTAGAAGCATCAATGGTGATGCAGTGGACTGTAAATCCGCCGCCTTCGGGCACGCCTGGTTCGATCCCAGGATACTCCACCAAGTTTATGCGACTTTAGCTCATCGGTTAGAGCAGGGTACTCATAATGCCTTGGCGGTTGGTTCAACTCCAACAAGTCGCACCAGTATTTTTCCTCTGTAGTTAAATGGTATAACGTAGGCTTGATAAGCCTTTATCACAAGTTCGATTCTTGTTGGAGGAACCAATTTATATTCCATCTTAGTATTCTCGGTGAGTGCCCCTGGCTGTTAACCAGGTGAGGTTGGTTCGAATCCAACAGATGGAGCCAGTTTAAGGGTCATTGATGTAATGGCAGCATAGCGGTCTCCAAAACCGTTCGTGGAAGTTCGAGTCTTTCATGGCCCGCCAATTTTATGGATAGTAATGCAGCGGGGTTGGTCCTGCGACGAGCCTTGAAAACTCGGTTCTCTTAACAGGGATGGGGTTCGACTCCTCTGCTATCCGCCAAAGTTTTGTTTATGTGTGTACGGTTACCCTTATGTGATACGCGAGTCGCCCAAGACACTTGTGTATGTACTCGAAGCCCGTAGCAAGCGTAGGTAATACGTTCAGCGCACGACTTGGACATTGTGTGACGATAAACAAATTTAATATAGTGAGTTGACAGAGTTCGGCTAAATGTACCTCCCTGCTAAGGAGTGTGTTCGCAAGGGCACGTGGGTTCGAATCCCACACTCACTGCCAGTTATAGTTTCTTAGTTTAATGGCAGAATGATGCATTGACATTGCGTCGACGAAAGTTCGATTCTTTCAGAAACTACCAATTTTATAAACTTCTTAGGTGTGACCTTAGTGTAGCGGCAGCACCCCAGATTGTGATTCTGTTAGTACGGGTTCGACCCCCGTAGGTCACCCCTAAGAAGTTTAATGTTTTATTGTTCCTTTAGCTGATGTGGTCATAGCAGCGGTCTGAAAAGCCGATGAAGCAGGTTCGATCCCTGCAGGGGACACCAAGTTTTGTAAGTGTTAGCAAGAGAACGTCACGCTATAAAAGTTTCTTCGAAGGACTGATATAGTAGAAGGCAAGCGGGTTCGACTCCCGGTTGATCGCTTAAATGGGATCGACGCAGATGGTTGCCACGCTGGACAAAGTATCCCAAGTAACATACCGATCCCGTCCGGACTAGTTAAATCGGGAGAAGCGTTGAGATACAAGCGGCTCAACTACTTACAAATTCAATTTGCGTCTGTAGTATAATGGATAATACACTGGTCTACGAAGCCGGGGATTGTGGTTCGATTCCATACAGACGCACCAATTTTTATCACTGTGTGAGGCGGGTCCGCGCAAACCTTGCCAATAGATGGGAATGTGTATTTCGACGTACACCACAGTGGCCAGTTTATCTCTCTTTCGGTTAGCGGCTATGCCACCTCGTTTGGGGCGAGGATTTCGTGGGTTCGAGTCCCACAGGAGAGACCAATTTTGTTCGGGTGTTATGTAATGGTAGCATATCAGACTTTGACTCTGAGAGCGTAGGTTCGATCCCTGCCACCCGTACCAGTTTTATCTGTGTGTAATGTCAATCTGGTAGACGGCCTTGTTTGGAACGAGGAGGCTGTAGGTTCAAATCCTACCACGCAGACCAATTATGTCTAGTTGGAAACGAACGTATGAGAAACGACACACCTTGAACAAGTGTTAGAAGTAATATGCAATTAGTTGTCCTGACTGTTCAACCCAAGAGGTGTTTACCGTAGATTCAGTTCCTACGCTCTCGCTCAAGGGATGTTGCTGTGTCATAACAGCACTAGGCTTTTAACAATGCCAGCGAGACTTGGTAGTCAGAGAGGTCTTATACACCTTTTAGCGCCAGATTAGCGTTCTTGATAGGGTTCGATTCCCTACGCTGGTACCAACAATGCCCTGATAGCCCAATTGGTATGAGGCGTCTCTCTCAAAAGGAGAATCGTGTCGGTTCGAATCCGACTCGGGGTACCATCGCTCTTATAGTTTAATGATAGAACGCCTTCTTGGTATGGAGGTAACCGTAGTTTGATTCTACGTTGGAGCACCAAATTTTACAGGAGGCTATTATGCCATGGATTGAAAACGTAGCAGCAGCAGATATTCCAACTCGCTTCCATCACGAAGCTGGTCCCAATAGTATGTTAATTAGTATTACTGATCCAGCAAGCTGGAGACCCGAAGCAGCTCATCAATTTAAAGAGCGTCATGATTTCGAGTTCTTGGACATCGAGAAGAATGACTTTGCATTAGATGAAGCCATGCGATGCAGCCAAGAGCAAGCCGACGAGCTGGTTCGGTTACTGCAACACGCATTGGAAAATAAGATGAACGTAGTCGTTCATTGTTACGCAGGCGTTTGTCGTAGTGGCGCAGTCTGTGAGGTTGGTGTGATGATGGGCTTTGAAGACGTGGGCAGATGGCGCAGTCCTAATCTACTTGTCAAGCATGGTATGATGAAGGCCTTGGGTTGGACATATGATGAAGATGAAAAGCCCAACATCGATGACTGGCGGACTTTTCGCAGTGTAGACTAAGTGTTGTAAAAATACAACACTAAAACGGTTGACAATCAGGCTCAATGCTGCTATAATAGTCTATAGTAACAAGGAGTTATATGGAATTTCTAGTTGAAGGTAGCCCAAAAAAAGTAGAATTTGTTAAGGCAATTTTGCCCAGCATGATTCGCCAATTGGGCCTGACTAACAGCCGTAAAACTCTGTTGGTACGTGTTGCAAACGAATGCGAAGGAATGGGAATGACCGTTCCGTTGCACGGATTTGATAGCTATGTTGTTGTGGTAAGACCAATGAAATTAAAAGATCTTGGAATTACACTCGCACATGAAATGGTGCATGTAAGACAAATGGCCCGTGGCATATTGCAAGCAACCAAGGGTGCAAACTACTGGTGCGGTAAGAAATATTCCAAGCGCACAAAGTATTTGGATCAGCCATGGGAACTAGATGCGTTTGCAAGACAAGAGATAATTTTTAGAAAAGCAATCTCAGAATAACATTGACTACGGAGGCCATATGCCAGCAGTATTCTTAGTAAGCGATACACACTTTGGGCATACTGGCGTATGCAAGTTTACACTCGACGACGGGGTTACCAAGTTACGCCCATGGACTGATCCAGACGAAATGGATGAGGAAATGGTTAAGCGTTGGAACGAACGTGTTAAGCCCGCAGACAAAGTTTACCACTTAGGTGACGTTGTTATTAACCGTAAGAGCTTAGGCATTATGCGTAGGTTAAACGGCGACAAGGTATTAATCCGTGGCAACCATGACATCTTTCGTGATGATGAGTATCGTGAACATTTTCGTGAGTTACGTGCATACCATGTTATGAACGGAATGATCTTAAGTCATATCCCGTTACACCCAGAATCGTTAGGCCGATTTGGCGTTAACGTACACGGGCATACTCATGCTAATCGCGTAATGAAAGTAAAGCACGAAGGCGCTGCCCCTGTAATTGATACTCGATATCATTGTGTCTGTGTAGAACAAACTGACTTTGCACCAATCTTATTTGATGACGTTGTAAAGCGTATTGCAGAAGAAGGCGGTGTAGTTGGTTTCAAGAGCGGTAATGGGCCAACAATGTAATGAATTATGTACGTGTGTCGCTGAATGGTTAGGCTACGGATTGCAACCCCGTTTTATGCAGGTTCAAGTCCTGTCACGTACTCCAAACTTTTAAAGGAAAATATTATGGAATGGAATATTAGCAACAAGCAAAATAGCCAAGCAATACGAGAATGGAGGGCCTTGTGTACAAGTTACCGGGGCCGGCCCTATCAAGCGTAATTGGCTGCAACAATTGATTTTTAAATTATTAGGTTGACGATTAACCTAATAGGTGTTATAATTAATACTTAAACAAAAGAGGTACTATATGAAGCGAAGCTCAGCTAAACTATAGTGTCAACGTAGATCCCATGTATGGTCCACGTTGGCACGTAAAAGAAATTTAATACGTAACAACCATGCTAAACTTTAGTGGCGAAGTACCCGGCTCTTAACCGGATTAACCGAGTTCGATTCTCGGAGCATGGACCATATATGGGATTCATAGTTAAACGGCTATAACATCAGGCTTTTACCCTGTAAATTCTCGGTTCGAATCCGAGTGGATCCACCATATTAAAACAAATTGAATCGGAGCATTTCCGTTTGTCCATGACACATAGTGGGCACCCGAAGCGTGGTAGTTTGTTTTAATATGGTGGTAGCTTAGTAGGAGAGTGCAGTCGTTGTAGGCTGCGGGCACAGGTGCAAATCCTGTTCACTGTTTAGGTTCCGGTCAGAGGTCATTACTCTGCGTAAACGTCAGCGTTAGGCGTGACATCCCTGGAGAGACAAGGGCCATATTAAAACACATTGGGTATACTTAGCAACTTGCTATGCGATACTTGATTGGTTTACAATTGTAACAGTGTGTTTCAATATGGTATTAACTGAGAGCTGATTGGAAAGCTAGTGATAAATTATACAGTTGGTCTGGTACGTAACAGAGTAAACTGATTGTATAGTGAGCGTGTCACAACCAGTATCGCACTGGTGGTTAGATGGTTCGAATCCATCTAGTTAATGTCATATTAAAACATACTCACCGACCATATAAAATTGACACGGAGGTAAAGCTAGATTTTGTCAATGCTACCTAGTGGAGTATGCTTTAATATGGTGAATGCTATCTGCAGATAGCATCCATGCTGGGGAGTAATTACCCTCAGGAACTCGTAGTCTTCTAATGGTAGGAATCCCGGTAAGGGCAATGCAGGTTCGAATCCTGCCTACAATGAGTTTGCCAAATTAAAATTTAAAAGCCCATTGGTTGCTGTTCAATGGTCATTACTGGCCGTAGTTCAATTGATGTTAAGTCATTTGGTTTTCTGATACTAAAGATTGTAAAAGTACCAGCGGCTAGTGCAGCTTCGAGTTGAGTTAATGCAGGTGCATAGTCGAAGTTACCAGTAGAGTCTACTGTAGCTGGAATCTCTTTCCAGAAGCGTTGATTGATAAAGATTTGGATAGTGTTTTTCATACTAATATTTAAGAATGAAAAACACCAATGTGCTTCTACATTAGTATGTAGAGTATATAGTATGTAGATATAATTAAGAAAGAAAATGTTTAAAGTAATAAGTAAAAAAGAAGAAGTAGAATTTGATTCTCTTGATTTAGCAATGCAGTACGCCAAGGCAACTAATTTGTTCGTTACAATTAAGGGAAACGATTTTGAAGTAGTTGGTATGTTTGGAGTTGACACTGTAGCAGATGGTAAGTGTCCCGATGGCGTTGCATACGATTGGAACAAAGCAAGTCGTATTGGACAAACAAAACGTTAGTAGAGCACCGGGTGCTCTTACTATATGCAAACACATTATTTAAAAAGGAACGAAAGTTCTGGGCGTAGCCAACGGCATCGCAGTTGCGGTGGGTAGTGTGTTTGCATATGGTAACGTAGCATTAAGGCAATGCGCCACCTTCATACGGTGTCAAAAGTGAGTTCGATTCTCACCGTTACCACCAAGTTTCTGAGATAGACGATGAGATGAGTCCCTTGTATTCTAGTGCCCTATTTCTTGAGCATGACACACCAGTAGAATTGTACAAGGTCTGTATAAACTCTCTTGTTCGAGACAACCCAACGAGTCCTTAAGAAAGATAGTTGGTCTCTTGGAAAACCTATTGGGTCCTTAGTGAAATGGATATCACGTCGGTCTTCGAAACCGACAGTGCTGGTTCGATTCCAGCAGGACCCACCAACTATATTTTGGCGTCCCTTAAAGGATTTGAACCTCTGTTACTGATCTGAAAAGATCAGCGTCCTTGGCCACTAGACGAAAGGGACCTGATTTATTAAATTCGTCGACCGTCGCGGCTACGGCGCTGCGCAATCATTATTCTAGCAGGTACTACTGAAGCAATTTCTTCGTAGTCGTCCATGTCGATTGCATCATCATCGGCGCCAACTTCAACAATCTTTTCAACTACAAAGTGCAAAATTTCGTCAGACACCACATCTTCGCGGATTAGTTCTAATATACGAATAAGTGTAGGAATGTTAAATGACACCGTTGGTTGGGTACTTTCAGTAGAGTCGTCGTCGGTTTCGATTTCATTTTCGATTGCAACTGGTTCGATCTGTTTAGGTACGTTACTGGTAGTTCCTTGTCGAGTTCTGTAATATGACATGTTGTCTTCTCCTTTGTTAGTTGACAATAGTACTTAAAACAGAATTAATGAATTGCTGTAGTACAAATTGCATAATTGTACGTTAGTCTGACCCAATATAAATTTTAAATATTTGCAAAAAGTCATTGACAACAGATGATATATAGTATATAATTAACACATAGCAAGCAACTGCTATAGAAGATTTTAGGAATGATCCCATAATGGTATTGGAGCGGCTTGCTAAGCCGTCGGTCGTTTAAACGGCTTCTCGGTTCGAGTCCGAGTCATTCCGCCAAGATTTTAAACCAACTGAAAGATATAGAATGATGAAACCAGGTAAGACATTTAAATTGAGCAAGCAGACTAAACGACTTATGTGTTCAATTGTGGATGCAACAGAGCGCAACCAGTTTAAAGCTATGATGATCCAGGCAGAACTTGCTGCCGCAGTAGTTATTAAACGCGAACCACGCCCAGCAAATGGAGCTCCTCAGGTTCGTACATAAGAGTTAATGCCCTGGTGGTGAAATTGGTAAACACAGCGGTCTAAGAAGCCGTAAGCTGCGAGTTCGAGTCTCGCTCAGGGCACCAAGTTAGCGGGAGTGGTGGAATGGTATACACGATGGTCTTAGAAGCCATTGCCGAAAGGCTTAGGAGTTCGAGTCTCCTCTCCCGCACCAATTATTTTATAGAGCAATATCATGCCAACCGTATATACAGAAGTCGAAGTTGATGTTTCGTTAGAAGACTTTGATGATGATGATTTGATTGAAGAAATGGATCGTCGTGGCCTTGGAGCAGAAGTAGCTGATAGCACTGCAACTGAGATTATTACAAGCATCTGGCTAAAGCGTAGGCTTGGTAAAGACTTTGAACAAGAGTTGGATCAACTAATTTATCAAGTCACTGGCAAAATTATTTAAACTTCTGGCGTTAGTATAATGGATAATACAATGAGCTTCTACCTCATGAATGTGGGTTCGATTCCTGCACGCCGGACCATTGTATTGTTGCTTGCACTGGTATTGTCCAATCCAGTGTCTGCTAAATTAATGAAGCATAATGCACCGCCTGCTCCAGAAGCACGAGCGGTGCTTCTTTTTGACCAAAAAACTAACACTATCAAGGAAGCACTTAATATACACGAACGCATGCCAATTGCCAGCATTTCGAAGCTGATGACTGCGTATGTAGTGTTAGAGTCTAAAGCAGCTTTAGACGAGAAAGTGACAATAGTACCACAAGCAGTACAAGGTAGCCGCACATTAAAGCCGGGTATGGTAGTTACCAGAGGCGAGCTATTACATATGGCACTTATTGCAAGCGATAATCTTGCGGCCAAGACGTTAGCAGATATGCACCCAACTGGCTACGTTGAATTTATGAGTGAGATGAACCGTAGTGCAAAACGTTTGGGGATGCTTAATACTGGATTTGGTGATCCGTCAGGTCTAAGTGTGTTTAATACAAGTACTGCATGGGACTTGCACTTGTTAAACAATGCATTGGTCAAATATAGTTTATTCAATGACACTGCAATGAGCAAGACTGCTACGCAATATGCACAAAATAAGCGAGGAAGATTGCAGCAGTTATTCATACGCAATACTTCGATGTTTGCTGGCACATATGATCTTCGTCTTGGTAAAACTGGATTTACTAATCCAGCTGGCTGGTGCATCAATATGAAAGTAAGATACGAAAGTAGAGAGTTTGATTTGATAGTACTTGGTTCGCCTTCTAAGTTGGTACGTAATCAAGTGACATCGACATTGTTGAAAAAGTACACAACTCGTTCAATTAGGATATTGGCGCAAGACAATATTGAACAAATAGATACTAATTAAACTTCTCGATAAATGATTCCCACGACATGTTAGTGCATCTAACGGATAATATAATTCGTGGCTCTGCTCCTGTCCAATTAAGTGCATGCAATATATCAGTTCTAACAAAGCTGGCATATTCTTGTTTTTTTGCAAGAGCTACACTGCGAGCAAATGGTTCACCTACGTTGTTCCATTGATCTGCCAATCTGCCGCCCTTGGCTTGAAGCCGGCCAACCATTGTTTTATCTGGCCTCATGAAAGTTGCGTGTGTTACTACAGAACTATCTCGATTGTGTTGCCACCAGACCATCTCAGTATTCTCGTCACCTTTAGTCAGGATGTTGAATCTAAATGGTATAGTATATTCAGTTCCGTCTTTACCAGCAGTATCAATGTGTGGATTACCAAGGATAATTGTTCTTGCGTGAGAAAGAGTTTTGTAAATGAATAACTGTGGCAACAACTCAAAATCGCCATAGTTCTTTAAAAATTGCACAATTTCAGACCAGGCTTCGCTTTGTTGAAGTGTATCATCTTTGAGTTGAACCAGCGCACTCATGTTAGGAGCATTTATTTGAAAGTCAATTGCAATCGGTTCTAAGAAGTCTTGCAACCAATCCCAGGATGCAACTGATAGCTTAAACGGAACGGTTAAATATGGGTTCATGTAATTATTTAGTCATTGACAAGTGGTAAGTAATTACTGTATAATACAGTAAGTAAACATAAGAAGGAGAGTATATGATTGTTCACATTAAAGTTGGTGTTACCAAAGTAAACGGAAAATGGGTAGGTCGCTGGCAGAGCACTTCGTGTATCCGTGATAGTTTTACGTGCTCAGAATGTACAGACTATGCAAATGAAATCCTTGCAAATCGCAGGGAAGAACTTGAACGTAAAATGGATAAGGCATTACGTTTGGCCTTTCCAAAAGCAAATTATATTGTACAGCATCGAGAAAGCACTCATGCGGAATCTTGAAGCAGAACGACGGTTAGTCAGCAGATTGTTTATGTTTGCGGGATTTGGGTTTCTTGCCGGACTTACTGCACTAGCAGTAGGAACAGAAATGTTGGTGCTGACATATTGGGACGCAGATCCAATTAATTTTTGGATTTGGCAAGGAGTTTGGATCATCTTTCAAGCAATGACCGTTAGTTCTTTGGCTAGGACCTTTAAAAAAGGTTGACCATTTGCGAAATATATGTTACACTACATTAACTTAAAAACTTCAGGATAATGTATGCGTAAACGTATAATGGTATCAGCACTGCTGATAACATTGCTTCCAGTAGCATTGCTTGCTGGACCATCAGAAGTATCACAATCAAGGGCAACTGGAGGAATGGTCACTGAGTTTAAAACTTTTAAACTCAGCCCATCAAAAAATCCTGTCCCGCTGCCAAATAAGTCATTGACAAGTGAAGATCGTAAAATTATAAATCAAGCAGAATCAATGTTTGATCGTAATTCGTCCTTGTCTATTGTGATGATAGAAAAAGGGCAGGTAGTATTTGAAAAATATAAGTGGCCTGCAAGTCCAACATCATTAAACTTTTCATGGTCCATGAGTAAGAGCTTGACTGCATACACAGTAGGTGCATTGATGTGTGAAGGTAAGATTCCAGATCTTAATAAGCAAGCCAAAACATATTCCGAAGACCTCAAGGGTACTGTATACGGCGAAGCAACAGTAAAGAATCTTCTGACAATGAGCAGCGGCGTTCGTGAACCATTATTTGCAGGGAATTTAATTTACAAACAACCTGGTACATGTTCTGAGGGTCGCGATTGTGACGGCTGGCAATTGCAACGAGCAGGCATCATGTCGGGCCTGGATGCAATTAAGCACGATCCAGATCGTGAAGTTGAAAGTGGATCAAGGTTTGCATACAACGGAACTGACACCTTAAGCCTGAGCAATGTTGCTGAACACAATGGTGGGTTTATTGAAAGTTTCAATAAGCATATTTGGTCTAAAGCAGGTACCGCTGGTCCAGGTGCTTGGATGTTGGATAAAGATGGTAAGGTGGTTGCACAAGCAGGGTTTAGTACCTCCAGCAAAGATTGGGGTCGCCTGGCTATGCTCACAATCAAACAACTAAAGTCTGAAGATGAATGTATTAGTAATTTCATGAAAGAAGCCACAGCTACACAGATATCAAATCATGGACGAACTGGAGGCAAAGCATTTGCTGGTTATGGATATCAAACATGGGTCATGCCAGAGAAGTTGGGAACCCCTGCAAGTTATTGGTGGGCCGGATTTGGTGGTCAGCGAGTTGGAGTTGATCCTGTATCTGAGCGTATTATTGTAATTACAAGTAGCCGTGAAGATTACATGCACGAGATCTATAAATTATTCAACACATGGCAGCGTCAGTAAATCAATGACAATAACACATCCCACTGGCAAATGGCTCAAAGATAAACATGCCCATTGGCTACCTTATGCTACTGTAGTGCAACAGGAAGACTTTACTGGCAATGAATATATTCAATTGCAAGATGATATACGTGCCAAGATTGCTGAAGCAGCAGCTATATTAAAAGAACATAAAATTGAGATTTGTAACATTTACACAGAGAAAATGTATGATCCAAGAATGTATGATACCATCCATCGTATTGCAATTGGATTTGATCATGAAGAAGATCTAATGCTGGCAAGAATGATTCTAAAATGCAACGTGTAAAACTTGTTAATTTACAGTTGGGCGATCCAGATGATGTGGAAATTTATGCTGGTGCTGCACTGTGGACTTGGCTGCAAAAGCCCGAGTGCCAGATGCTGAAAGCACTCAATGTTACGTCTGACAAAATGTATTGGACCAACGGCGCAATGTTGCCACACAGTATCACAGTTGATGTTTGGGCCGATGTTAGTAAAGAAACAGAATTTTTACTCAAGTTGTCCGGATTGTGTCAACTAAAGTGAAAGCTATGGCGTTATATATGTATACAGACAATAATGTGTGTATAAACAAACTTAAAAGGTATTTTATGAAAATCGTATCCGCACTTATCGTTTCCCTAATCGCAGCATCAGCATTTGCTGCAGAGCCAGCTAAAGTTGCACCAGTTGCACCAGTTGCACCAGTTGTTGCAGCGGCACCAGCCAAAGCAGCATCTGCCCCAGAAGCTAAGAAAGCTGAAAAGAAAGCTGAAAAGAAAGCTGAAAAGAAAGCTGAAAAGAAAGTTGTGGCCCAGCCTGCAAAAAGTGCATCTGTCAAGGTCGAAGCAGCACCAGCAGCGGCTACTCCAGCCGCAAAGCCAGTATCTAAGTAATTTAAGTTTAGATGACAACGATGAAGATTATGGCCCAGACGAGCTTGATCTTCATCTAGGTTATCGCAGACCTAAATTAGTTGAAGTCAAAGAGAATATCATTGATGACAACGAAGGATTATCTGATCATGTATTAAGTAGGCTGGCAGATATACGTTCTCTGGCAATGGAGAAATATAAAGAAAAATGGGGCTGAAAAGTCCCATTTTTCTTTGTACTAAGTACTCAACAGGAGATATAACATGGCATACAGTGAAAAAGTGGTTGATCATTATGAAAACCCTCGTAACGTTGGTTCGTTTGATAAAGGTGATGAAGACATAGGTACAGGTATGGTGGGCGCACCTGCCTGCGGTGATGTGATGAAGTTACAGATTAAAGTAGTTGATGGTATCATCACTGACGCAAGATTTAAAACATACGGTTGTGGATCAGCCATTGCCTCCAGTTCATTGATTACTGAAATGGTAAAGGGAATGAGTCTTGATCAAGCAACTAGTATTAAGAATAGTGAAATTGCAGAAGAACTTGCACTACCTCCAGTAAAGATTCATTGCAGCATTTTGGCTGAAGATGCGATCAAGGCTGCGGTAGCAGATTATAAGGCCAAGCATGATATCAGTAACTGATCCAGCTGCAAGGAAAATTCATTCAATGCTGGACCGTAGAGGCAAAGGCCAAGGTATTAGATTGGGAGTTAAAACTACCGGTTGCTCTGGGCTTGCTTATGTGTTAGAATATGTTGACACACCCGGAGAAGATGACAAGTGTTTTGAATCTAAAGATTGTAAGATATTTGTTGATCCTAAAAGTTGTGTGTACATGGAAGGTCTCGAAGTAGACTATGTGCGCAATGGATTAAATGAGGGGTTTGAATTTAGAAACCCAAACGAACGTGACCGTTGTGGTTGCGGAGAAAGTTTTAGAGTCTAAGGAAACTATTATGAAGAAGCTAATTGCAATTTTATTGTTAACAATGATTTCAGCATCAGCAATGGCACAACATCATGGACACGGCGGATATCATCGAGGCGGCGGGAATCGTTGGGTTGCACCATTGGTAATTGGTGGAGTAATTGGTTATGGTCTAAGTCGCCCATATTACGAACCGTACTATGCACCTGCGCCTGTGTATGTACAACCGCCTGTGTATGTACAACCGCCACCAGTTGTGTATCAAAGCAATTGCACACGATATATCTACCAAGATCAATACGGTCAGACAATTCGAGAAGAAACTCGTTGCAATTAAATTAAAATTGTGTTATACTACAGCATGACAACAACAACAATGCAAGTAAACGAACTCACTGAAATTGATCTTATTATCTGCCACTTGGCAGAAGAGGATCAAGAAAATTTTTGTATTGCTTGGTACTTTGGACTTGATGAATATAAAGAGAACGAAGACGCATTATTGATCATGGCCAATGCTACATTGAACCATTGGGAAGTCCCATTGTATGCAGTTGGCGTAATCTGGTCATCTGAACATGATTGCTTTATCTGGATCTTTGGTGATAATACTTCTCTTAACGATACTAACTAAATTATAGGAGAAGAGTATGTCTTTAAATTTAAATGGAATATTTACTGCAATGGCTGAACCGCAATGGGGACCACCAGATGGCGAGCAATTGCCACCATTGGTAATCCCTGATCTGCAGGGGCCGTGGGCAATACGTTATATTTGGGTTAAGCATCGCGAACGCAATGATGAGTTTGTTGCAAACTATTTCAATGGTGGCAATAACACAACTGGGACTGGCCTTAACTTGCGTAAGCAAACTACCCACATGCAAACAGCATGGAACCCGCATAATCAGATCTTTGAAACAAGTAGAGACAATGGTAATTTAGTATGGCGCGTTAAAGTACATAACCCTGTGGCAAACTCCATTGATTATGTTGAAGTATGGCGTAGTCCAGAGATTATTTCATCATTGTTCCGTTACATTGCCCCAAATGAATCTGTTAAAGTAACTGACACCATACAGCGAACAAGCGAAGATCAGCAGACTTTACGCAACGGATTGTATGAGGCAGGCTTTGAAGTTAGACGCTGGCGAGACCCTGTAACTAACTGGCCATTGGTTAGTCCATCAATGGCATTGATGTGGTACAAACAATTTGCTAGCAGACATATTGCCAAAGATAACTGTATTATTAATACAAAATATAACCCCGATCTTAACCCTGTAAATTAAAGGAAAATTATGTCATTAGTCCCAATGGTAATCGAGAAAACTGGAACCGGCGAACGTGCATACGACATTTATAGTCGCTTGCTCAAAGAACGTATTGTCATGCTGGAAGGTGAGGTACATGACCAAATGAGCAACATTATTGTTGCACAGTTGCTCTACCTCGAAGCAGAAAATCCAGATCGTGATATCACTTTGTTTGTGAACAGTCCCGGCGGCAGCGTAACAGCAGGCCTAGCGATCTATGATACCATGCAATATATCAAATGTGATGTTGCAACATACGTCATGGGACAAGCTGCAAGCATGGGTTCATTCCTGGCACAAGCTGGTGCACCTGGCAAGCGATTTGTGTTGCCAGAAAGCCGTACAATGATCCATCGTGTTAGCTCAGGTACACGTGGTACAAGTGGATCAGTTCACGTGCAAGATCTACAGTTTGAAGATGCAAAACGTAGCTTTGAAGAATCAGTACGCATTAACAAGCGTCTGACTGAATTGTACGTGCGCCATAACACAGCAGGTAAAACTTATGATGAATTGTTTAACACAATGAAGTTTGATACATTCTTAAGTTCAGACGAAGCAGTTGCATATGGTCTTGCTGATGCGGTAATGACAAAGCGTGTCTAACATGCCAGAAAATAATTTTTATGTAACAGAACTCTCTAGTCCGTTGGGCAGATTGTTCGACGACATGAAACTTGCACTGTTTGAAGGGTCCTCAGGCAAGGATAACAACCAATATCAAATTAAACTTGATCAATCGTTAATCAATGAAGATCCATTTTTGTCGTTTATGCATCCGCATTGCCAGGGGATACTAGGTATGCTTATGTTGCCACCATCTAACATGCAAAACTGGCACAAAGACTTAAAAAGTTCGTGTAATCTAAATTACATAAATTGTACTAAAGATAAGCATACATATTATGTGGCGCTGAGCTCAACAGATCATCCTTATTTTAATAACTCAATTCCAATTGATAAAATCAAAGGATATCAGCCACTTATAGTAGTAAAACACAATCCGCAACAATGGGTTCTTCTGAATACACAGAATTTTCATGCTGGTATTAATGCTGATAACGAACCAAAATTTTTACTACAGTACTGTATCCAATTAACAAGTGGGGTGAGTTACTTTGATGTATTAGAGTTAGTTAAACAATACGAAGCATGCGGTAATGACAAAGCAGGTCTAATACTATAGTGTAACAGATCTGTAACATTACACCCAATAAATATTGTACTCGCTTGGCAGCTGGCGTATAATAGGATAAGTTACTGTCGCTAAGGACCTTTGGGTCCTTTTCTATTGGGCTAAATATTTTTATGAATTGGTCCAATATAACATCGTTGCATTTAGAAATTTCCGCTTTGTGCAATGCAGTATGTCCACAGTGTACAAGGTACCCAGCAGCAAGTTATTATACACATCCAAATATATCACATGACCATGTGTGGAGCATTGACAATGTTCGTAAACGACTTCCGCTCGAAGATTTAGTAAACATCAAACAATACTTACTAAATGGAACAGTTGGGGATTTTATAACAAATAAAGACGCATTGGAAATTATAAAACATTTTAAACTAGCAAGTCCAACATCATTTATTTTAATAAACACAAACGGTTCGGCAAGATCTGTTGCCTGGTGGCAAGAGTTAGCTAAAATTCCAAATGTTAAAGTTAATTTTGCACTCGACGGATTGGAAGATACACATCATCTATATAGAAGAAATACAAATTGGCAACAAATTATTAACAATGCCAAGGCTTATATACAAGCTGGCGGAGCTGCCGAATGGACAATGACCATTTTTAAACATAACCAACATCAAGTCGAAGCGTGCAATCAACTTGCAAGCGAGTTGGGTTTTAATAACTTTTGTGCCAGACATTCTGACCGAACTATTGTTCCAGCGCGAGATAAAAGTGGAAACTTTACACATTGGTTAGAACCAGCTGATGGAACACCAGTTACTGGTGTTAATAGAGAAGAATTATACAAGTTGGAGCGCAAAGAACTCAATTTTAAAAATGGAGTTAAATTTAAAACAACACCAATACATAATAATATCCCGCTGCCAAGTTTAAATAACTGCGACAGTTTAAGATACAACAGTATATACATCGGCGGCAATTGGTCAGTGGCACCATGTTGTTTTTTAGGCGCATTATCATTTACCAAAGAGTCTGACCATAGATACGAAAACTTTTATAATGCATTAACTGATGCTGGGCTAACAATAGATGACCTTGTGGCATCTGATTCTTTAACAGTAAAGGCTATCATTGACCGCGGGTTTGATTGGGTTTATAATCGTATTACAACTGATACAGCTCTTACAGCATGCGCCCAACATTGCCATCCTGATAAATCAAATTTCCGAGCCAGTCGTAATAATGAACTAAAGTCCACCCTCCATCACATTGTGAAAGATGTTTGATAGTGCAGGATTCACTGGTTCATATAACCAGTGATTATGTTTCTTCCAAGTTTCTAATAGTCCAGCAGATAAGTTGTGTTCCCGCACATAATTACCATTCACTATATCTTCAAATTCTACGTTGTCACCGTACGGGTATGATTCAAACGCACATTGCGTCCATTGGCACATTTCCTTAATTTCGTTAATTTTCTCTGAGAGATAAAAATGATCTGATTGTGCTATATATTCAGCGGCTGGCCCGTCCCACACTCCTCCTCTGATCTTATATAATCCGTTGTACATTCTTATGAATCTGAGTAATTTACTAGTTGTACTTTCAGTGGTAACTGACAGCACTTTATCAAACATTGAAATATATTTGTCAGGGATACATGAAGGATGGCAATGAGTTCCGAACCACATATTTTTACTCACTGATCCAGCTGCAATTAGAGTATCCATTCTTTCTAATTGCAGTAGCCATTTACCTTCATCAAACTGACGAAGTACAGACATCGAATCACCTATTTTAAATAATCCATGTGCATAAGAACAAACCCTGTATAAGTTAAATGAACTCTTGGGCTGGCCATTTAACAAATCACATAATAATCCGCCGCCAGTTTGATTAGAAAAACACACTAAATTCATTATTCAACGCCTTAATTATAGCATTCTTCTACAGTCAAATGCACACCAAACTTAGTTGGCAAGTTTGCGCTATTACTTAGCGTAGGTAGTAACTATCTTGTTGTAAAAATACAACACTAAAACGGTTGACAATTGGCTCTGAGTACGTTATAATTGTCGCATGAACAGAGAAACACTATCATGAAGTTATCAGAACACAGTCGCAATCGCATACTAGAAACATTCAAGACTTGGGGCGTACCCAAAGACTTTGCTGATCCTATGTACAATTATCTTGTGCATGGCTATTCGCCTGGCAGTTGTTTTACCAGTGTATTGGCCAATGACTTTGCTGGTGCAATTGCTCGCAGTCATCCTGCTAATACTATCGAAGCATTTAAAGCACTCGGCGGTTGGATAAATGATACTATGCCAGCTGAAGCGTTTGGTAGTTACAAGGAAGTAAGTGATTGGTGTTACCTTAAAGGTCCTGCCCGCAGAAAGATATTGGAAGGTTTGAATTTAATCTACAGTGTAGAAGATGAAATGATGTTGGTGCTTCAAGGTGAACGCACACACGAACCTGTACTATATTAAGGAATTGAAATGAGATATTTGACAACAGAGCAAGCATTAAAGAACATGGTGGGAACAATCTTTCCTATCGTGACTGCTGACAGCGGCGAGTTGATTTTTGAAAATGCAAACGAACGTTATGTGTTTTCGCATCACCAAGATTGTTGCGAATCGGTGTATATCGAAAGCATTGTAGGAGATTTACAAGACTTGGTGAACACGCCAATCTTGATTGCAGAAGAATCTTCAGGGGACACACCAGCTGATTCAACTGCAACGCCATATGATTCCTACACATGGACTTTCTACAAGTTTGCAACCTTCAAGGGGTATGTGGACATTCGCTGGTTGGGTGAGTCTAACGGCTACTACTCCGAATCAGTTAACGTGGTACACGAATCCAAGGTGTCAGCATGAAATTGGATTTTGATGAAGTGCTACAATGGGCAGGCGCAGTATTAATTATTGCAGGCCACTCATTGAATGCAATTGGTCCCACAATGTATCCTTACAATATTGTGGTCTTTGCAGTAGGAACCGTAGCATTTTTAACCTGGGCCATTCGTGCAGGAAACCGCCCACAAATGGCAGTTAATTTTGTATCAATAGCCATTGGGCTTGTGGGGTTAGCATCCGCGTTTGGCAGCTAAAAGGTAGTACTTTAGTTAAGTTTCACGAATGTTGTAAAAATACAACAAAATAGAGCCAGAAAACGGTTGACCAAAGGCCCAAAGTGCAGTATAATTAATACTTAAACAGCAAAAAGGAACCGCAATGAAAGCACTTCAAGCATACATCGACAAGCAGAACAAATGGAATGCCATGTTCAAGGGCGAGCAGTTTGAAGTTAAAACTGCCAAAGGTCGACAGCGTATTGCTCAGCAGATTGATTGTGCCCTTAGCCCAGAAAATCTCAGTTGCGATGGTGAACTGAGCCGCACAGAAACTAATCGTCGCTATCGTGAATTGACCACAGTTGCCAAACAACTGCTTCAACTCGATCCTACTGTTCAAATTCACGAATACGCTTAAGGAATTATTATGCCCGGAATGATTCGATTTTTTATTGGTTTTATGATTGTGTTTGGTGCAGTTGGCTCGCTGGAAGTTGATCCTGCTGCCAGCCTGCTTACCACAGCAATCTTGGCCATAATTGGCCTTGTAATTATGGCATTTGGTGTTGCAAAAATACAACAACAAAACGGTTGACAACAGGCTCAAAAGACGTTATAATTAATACTTAAACAACAAAGGAACTGCTATGTATCCAACCGGACCAAGTGGACTTATCGCACGTTGTAACGTACTAAAGCGGCGTCTACGTCGCGAATACGCTCTGCGTCCGCCAGTGTCAATGAAGGACCCGTGCCGTTGGCGCAAGATAGGAGTGGCACAAGTTTGTAAGCAATTGGCCAAAAGATATAACGTCAGTTATTGGGCAGTCTGTGCAATGTGTCATCCACAGTACGACTAATCAAAGGCAACGTTCGGTTGACATTAAATCTGAAATCTGTTATAATTAATACTTAAACAACAAAGGAACTGCTATGCTTACAGATGCTCAAGAATTGCAAATTAACTCAGTTGAAAAGTACACGCACGATTATGAAGTAGAAGCAGTAAAGTCTTTTGATGCCACTGGTGACGACAAAATGGAAGCGTTGCAAGCACGTTTTGAAGCAGACATTGCAGGCACCTATAACAAAGAAGACGACCTGGGCGGACTCTGCGTTTACTTTAAAGATCGCGAGCTTGTTGCATTTTACGACTATGAGAACTTCAAGGGTGCAGTGTTTGCATAACCCGTAACCCGCAAGGGTTATTGGTTGACAGTTCGGACAAATTGCAGTATAATATACACTTAAACAACAAAAGGCTTACATGAAAAACACTTACCAAATCGCTACTGGCACAGTTACTATCACTCCTACGGGCCTTATCCACAAAGCGTCTAACGCATATTCGGGCAAAATTGCTGCCAAAGAAGCAACCCAAAAGCCCGCAAAGAAGTAAGGGGATTGGTTGACAGTTTGGACAAAGTACGTTATAATTAACACTTAGCAACAAGGAGTTCATAATGGGCACACGTAGTCGAATTGGTGTAATGCACGGTGATGTTTGCAAATCAGTATATTGTCATTGGAATGGTTATCTTTCAAATAACGGCGTACTACTTCAGGAACATTATGACTCTGCAAAAGCCAACCAGCTTGTGGCCCTTGGGAATCTCAGTGTCCTCGGCAAAAGCCTTGGCGAAAAGCACGCCTTCGACACGTACCACCTCACCCCAGAAGAACGTAAGCAACACGAGTTGGACCACGGAAATTCATGCACGTTCTATGAACGCGACAGAGAAGAAAAAGGCCAAACCTGGGCGGTAGACCATACCTTTGCAGACTTCCTGCGCCGCGTGGACGAGTGTGGTGCTGAGTATTACTACATCATGCGAGATGATGTTTGGTATGTTGGTTGCCCAGATAAAGGTAGCCGATTGGTAGCACTGTCAGAAGCACTGCAAGAAGAAACAGTATGACCGGGTTCGTTAGTAAAAAGCAAATGTCAACAGATAAACTTAAAGGAAATATTATGGGCGAACTTGAATATGATATCCAGGAAATGTTTATTGAAGGCTGGGAAGCTGAAGAAATTGCTGTCAGACTGAAACTCAGTCTTGGTAAAGTTGTGTCAGTACTCAACAGTTTTGGAGTAACTGCATAATGTCAAACTATTCTGAGCAGTGGCCACATCTTGCTGAAGTTACAAATGGTCTTGAACCGCGCTTTGTTTCTCTTGTTGGTGGCGCGTTAGAAACATATAGCACAGATGTGAGAATTGATTATGAAGACTATATCCGGTTTATCCAAGAATACAGTGATTGGTGCGAGACAATCGAAGAGAAGACCCAGGGCCTATACCGCTGGGAATTCGAACATTAAAAGAGCCGTGCTGGGTGCAAAATATGCAACCACTGCACCTTCAACTTTAAAGAGATCTACAAAAATGAAATTTAATTTAAAGCGAAAGTTTCGCGAATGGCTATACGACGATGGCGCTGACAACGAATGTATGGTTGCAGAAGATTCCCCTTCAGATGATCTTGAGATAAATCACGATAATGCTATCCACTTTGCAGTGCTGCCAGCAAACGGTGGACGTATTGTGCAGATTAGATATTATGATCGAGTCAAGGATCGTAATATGACCAAGTTGCATGTTATTACTCCAGATGAAAATCTTGCAGAATCATTGGCTCATATCTTGCAAATTGAAGTGATTAGTCGCTAAAAAACAACAGAAAAATAGTCCAAAAAGAGGCTAAAAACGGTTGACAATAGGCTCAAGTTGCGCTATAATATACATATAGACAGCAACAAACCGGAGTTTAAAATGGCAAGAGAAACAGTAGCACAGCGTAACGCACGATTTGATGCAGAACGTGAAGCCCGATTGAGCAGAGAAGTTGCAGAGTATCCGATGCGTTTGATGAACGTGCTGACCCGTGCAACCAGTCAGTCTTTTGACTTGTCAGTAGTAGACAATAAGTTTCAAGTCTTTGCATATAATGATGCTCGCACTGTTTGGACCCTTGCTTATGCACAGAGTCCAAACAGTCAGGAACAGTTGGAAGACCTAGATTACACTTTGGATCGTTACGAAGAGGAACAGGCTGAACAACAGCGTTTGGCAGAAGTTAAGGCAGAAGCATTGCGTAAGGTCAATACATTGTTGACTGCCGAAGAACGTGAATTGTTGAATCTGTAAGGAGCCGAAAATGATTGCAGTACGCGAAACTACAGTTTGGGAAAATGTTAAAGTGCAACCAAACCACACTTACTTGATGGATGGTGACAAAGCAGTTGCTTACATCAAGTGGGGCGAAGGCGATGCGTTTTACTTTAAGAAGCCCTTGCGTATTGACAAGCGTGGTCGTAAGTTTGAAGCACTCAATTCTAATCCGTTCACAGCAAAGATTGAATCCAACATGATCCGCGTCGAAGGTAGCCGGGGTGCAGTGTACGAAGTTGATCCAGATGCAAAGACTTGCACTTGCCCAGGATTTTTATTCAGATCTCACTGCAAGCATTTGGAGCAATTATCAAAATGATATCTTTTCATGTTGCCCGGTGATGTTCCTTGCAGGCCACAGTGTGGACATGTAAGTAAAGGACGAGAAGAATTTTGAAGTCTAAGTCTTTCAGCCTGTGCAGCCTTTCTCTCTACTGTCCAGGCAGATTTCATCTTTTCTTTAGATTCATTGGACATTACTTTACCTTTATGAAAAGCACTAACTTGTTCGCCAAATCCAACTGGCTTAGCTCGACCTTTAAGTTTCGCAGATGCCTTCTCGGCCGCTTTTCTTTTGGTTTCATCTGATCGCATATCCTTATGACCTTTATTTGCCTCAGAAAGTTTTTTACGATGTTCTTCTGTAAATGTCCTTCCTTTTAAAGCGGCAGATCTTTTTGCATTTACTTCTGGTTTATGTGATCCTTCAATAGCTCCACCTGATCCTTCTTCAACTGTTAGATTAGCCCATTCTCTACTTTTTACAACATTCCATAATTCGCTATAATGTATACCTTGCTTCCTAATTTCTTCCTTAGATTCTGATTGAAATATAATTTCTGTTGTATAATCGTACCCATGCTTAGAACAATGCAGTCTCCATAACTTACCTGACCCCTTGTATAAATGCGGATCTATGGCAACTGTTTTCCCTAAGTATTTGAGGCCTGTTTTGTTGTGAGTTTTTACATATAAGTATATCATGTTTTATTTATCCAAGTTTCACCTTTCGTGGCACATTACAAAGGAGTTATAATGATTGCATTGTATCATTTTAAAGATGGTAACTCAGATAAGATCTGGGGATGGACCAAAACAGATCAAGGTGCTTTAAGCTTCTGGGGCAGAGCAAAAGGCTCCCTGAGCTTTAAGCATTACGACCGAGTTTGGGATGCCGAAGACCAAGCACACAAGAAAGAGCGTAAGGGTTACGAATACGTGAGCCATTACAATCAGGAAATTGGACCTAAAGGACAGGCTCTATTACCCGATGACTTTACGGGTCAATTGATGCTGGCAAAATTAGGCATGACAAAGTTCTAAAAGTGGTTGACAGTTCGAACAAAGTACGTTATAATTAACACTTAGCAACAAAGGATGATATGGTTAAAGGCATTTTGGTATTTGTAATTCTATCATGCGCTATTGCATTTTGTATTGGATTGTTTAGACAGTTTAACTACTTGGAAAAATGGCAGTTAGTTAAAACGTTGGCATATAGTGCAATGTGTTCTGCAATTGCTTTGATGATTCTTGGTACCATTGTTATTTTATTTTAAAGGACATTATGTTTGCTGAAGTTGCTGGTCGTGTTATTTACGTTGCCCTTGGCATTGCCATTGGTATCAATCTTTTTCTTTTTGGAGTTATTTAAATGAATCGTGTTATTAAACTTTCTATCGTTGCTGCCGCAGTTGTGCTGGCAGCTGGTTGCACCCGTATCGAAACTGGTGAAGTTGGTCTGCGTGTAGGCTTTGACAAGCAAGTTAGCAATGGTGAATTGCTTCCTGGTTCGTTTAACCAAACATTGGTTGGCACCGTGATGACCTTCCCGGTTAAGGAAGTTGCCGTCAAAGTTGATGACATTACTCCGCAAGCCAAAGACAACTCCACAATGAAAGACTTTGATTTGACTGTTATCTATAATATCAATCAAGCACAGGTTGCTGAGATTTATAATAGCAAGAACAAATCATTCCATGCATATCACGATGGTGATACTTACCTGATGTACAATTACATCTTTAATGCTGCTCGTAACGCAACTTACAAAGCTGCTCGCAAGTACGATGCACTGGATATGGGTGATAACCGTACAGCAATGGAACAAGAGATCAAAGAGACTGTGGCCAAGACTCTGGCTGATGAAAAGTTGGATGGTTCAATTACTGTTACGCAAGTTTTGATTCGTAGTATTATCCCTGCTGATTCAGTTGTACAAAGTGCAAACGAATTGGTCAAGGCCAAGAACGAATTTAAGACTGAAGAAGTTAAAGTGGCTACTGCACGTAAGCGCAACGAAAGTATGCAAGCTAACCCAATGGCAATTCCGTTGCTGATGGCAGAGGCTCAAGCCGAAGCTATGCGTAGTTTGCCAGGTGCGATTGCTAACTTTAAGGGTCAAACACTGGTAATCAACGGTGTTGTTACCCCAACGGTCCAAACTAACAGCGTAAAATAATTGAAATAAATGCCATAAAACGGTTGACAAGTAGTCCGTTTTATGGTATAATAAGAACATGGACAAGAAGTTCATGCCCGACAGCAAGCGGTTTACTTGCTAACTTTGACACACACAGGAAATTAAAATGACAGATAAACTTTTTACCGTTGCAGGCTATTCTACTAAAGATGGCAAGACTAAAGCACGTTTCGCAACTGACATGACTCGTATCAAGACTTTGGTCAAGACCGGTCATACCGACATTCAACTCTACGAGTTGTCTAAGCCTGCTACTAAGGTAGAGGCACTGGAGTTCTTGCACGCCAAGAATATTCCAGGCCACGCTGGCATCTCTATTGCAGATGAACTGGCAAAACGCACTAAACGTAAGGTAGCCGATCTTATTAAGACTGGCCCCGTTTCCAAAGCAGCCTAAGCGTGACGCCTATCGGGGGCAGGCTACAGCCCCTGACTAATTTTTTTGGAGACGCAAATGTCCATTGATTGTTACCGTGTTATTAGAAGTCTTGAAGATCATCCCAGCCGTTTGAATAAAGAGGCAATTGTTCTTGCAGAGGCAGAAGCAGGTAATACAGAATTCTTTGCTGGCATGCGTCTCGCTTATGACTCCATGATCACATTCGGAGTCAAGAAGGTTCCCAAGCACAGTGGTCCCGATGGACAAGGTCTGCCTTGGGTAGCCTTTGCAAAACTTGCAGATGACCTTGCAACACGCAAGCTCACTGGTGATGCCGCTAAAAAAGCAATTGAGCTTTGCCTTGCAGTTGCAACACAAGCAGAGTGGAATGACTGGTACATGCGTATCCTTACTAAGGACATGCGAGCCGGCTTTACAGAAGGCACGATCAATCGTGTAACCGAGAAGAAGTACCCACAATATGCCATTCCTGTTTTTAGTTGCCAGCTTGCTCATGACAGTGCTAATCATGAGAGCAAGGTTATTGGTAAGAAAATCATCGAGGTTAAATTGGATGGTGTTCGCGTTATCACTATCGTTTACCCTGACGGTCGCGTTGATCAGTATAGTCGAAATGGTAAAGAGCTTGTAAACTTTCCGCACGTTAAAGAGCAGTTTGCAAAGGTTGCCAATACGCTACTTGAGCCAGTGATCTTTGACGGTGAGATTATGAGCGGTAGCTTTCAAGACTTAATGAAGCAGATCCATCGCAAAAGCAGTGCCCAAGCCAATGACGCAGTGCTTAACTTGTTTGATATGATGACTCTCAAAGACTTTGAAGCAGGTGCTTGTAAAGTTAGTCAGACTGATCGTTCAACTGTACTTGCTGATTGGTATGTGAACAATGTAGATGCATTGCCCAATGTAACAGTTGTGGCGCAAGAACTTGTTGATCTTGATACTGATGCAGGTCAAACTCGTTACAAAGAAATCAATGCTCTGGCAATTGCAGGCGGGTACGAAGGTATCATGCTTAAAGATCCAGCCGCAGGTTACGTGTGCAAGCGCACCGTGGCCTGGATGAAACTCAAGCCGTTTATTGAAGTTACCTTAGGGGTTACAAATGTTGAAGAAGGTACTGGAAAGAATGTTGGGCGACTTGGAGCACTGGTCTGCTCCGGGGTGGACGACGGAAAGACTATCGTTGTCAATTGTGGTGGTGGCTTTAGCGACGATCAGCGAATTAGCTTTTGGGGCGATCGCAGTGCTCTTATTGGTCAATTGGTTGAAGTAAGAGCTGACGCTATTACACAGAATCAAGACGGCACTTACAGTTTGCGCTTTCCACGCTTCAAAGGCTTCCG
>Ga0208916_10000249_pt1 | contig 27468 bp, 26 predicted proteins | sample DEB19_08_DNA_5_FD_184523 | JGI IMG/M metagenome (GOLD analysis project Ga0208916, IMG submission 184523) | Aqueous microbial communities from the Delaware River and Bay under freshwater to marine salinity gradient to study organic matter... | ecosystem: Environmental > Aquatic > Marine >... | reverse complement strand
ACTGTGTGCGACATTAAAAATGTCTTACACATATAGTAATTCTTCAAATAATACATATCCCACTTCCATCAATTGAGATCAAATGCAGTTGAAGAAAATTGTGACGAATGAGCGAAGCGAATGAAGCTCACAGATGTGTAAGCGCAGCGCAACACATCATTAACGATCACATCACTTTCTTGCACATCACACACATACAAACACACAAACTCGTACACACACATCTCTAAACAACCACACTATGAATTGATCTTCTCTTTTTTGTCACTCATTGATATTTATTTAGAACCAAATAGTTTCGCAGTAAAACCAAATAGATTGATTTTTTGCAATTCGTTTTGCCGTACAAATTTTCGTGCAACATTGCCAATTCATTTCGTGTGTACCGCATCGCTGCAACTTACACCAATGCAATTGATTTTTCACATTCCTCTGCTGCACTTGTTTCATTCATTTTTTCTCAATCAATGTCTACCGCATCACGACGCACTGCGCTAGCACAACACTGCACAGCTAGCGCAGTCACCGCACTTGTGCCAGTGCGATAAATAATTGCATGAAGATCAGCGAAATCGCTCAACCACTACTGTCATTCATTGCCACCGTTCGTGTTGTTCAAAACAACTTGACCATCACTGCTCGAATCGTGGCACTCGCTGATAACTTCATACATGCCAAAATCTTGCTCGCGGAAAAGTACGGAGCAGAAAATGTTCTGTCGCTGCTACCGTTTGCACGAGAACAAGTGATTGACGAAACCACCGCACCGTTGTCCGCCGCAGAGCTTCAAGTCAAATCCATGCGCGACCGTGCCAAACAACTCAACCAACAAGCCCAGCAAGTCAAAGCACGCAGCAAGCTGCAAAAAGCACAGCAAAATCTTTTCAAAGCACACCAACCACCACGCACCAACTGACACCATTGCGTGCACACATAAAAAAACAGCGTACACAAAGCGTGACGCTGTTTTTCTTTGAGCAGTTTTCCAACGCCTTTATGTGCTGCGCTTTTTTCTTGTCGCTGTTTTGCGTGGAGCTGTCTTGCGAGCGGGAGTTGATTTGATGAAGTCTTTTACATCTTTGTATTCGAATGCATGTGACTCATATAAACGCTTGATTGATTCCAATGCTGCTTGCCGCGCAACTTCACGTTGCTGTTTGATTTGTTCTTCAAGTAGTTTCTGCGCAGCAATCATTTCTTCAAGTTGCTGTTGCGGATCATTTGTCGCTGTCATTTGTGTCTCCAATGTGTTGTTGTTACATTTATCAATTTATCAGCAACATCACCAACACTGCACCAGTGTTTTCCCTTGAGTGCAGTTGTTTCGTCTCTGCAACGCACAACGTGCAGGCAAGAAAAAACCCACCGTGTTGCCACGGTGGGTTTTTTAGTCTTTTAAACCTCAACTGGCTTGCGCCAGCGTCAGATTAGAAAGCGTGCATCAAGCGAGCACGCAGCAATGTGTCAGCAGCTGCGCCAGTCTTCTTCCAAGAAGCACGAGCAACTTGCAAGCTTGTGCGCTGGCTGAAGGCGTAGTTCACGCCGAATTCATTGCCAGTTGTCTTGGTAGTAGCGCCGTCATCCTTGCTGGATGCAAACACAGCACCCAGAGTCAAGGCGCCCATGGGCACGCTGACGCCGTATGTCATTTGCTTGTTGTCTTTGTTAGCTGCGGTCACGTACGACTTGACTTGGTAGCCAACGCCGACCTTGGCAACGCCCAGATCATAGGAAGCGCTAACGCGAGTGCGGTTGTCAACAGCTTTGCCAGCTGCAACAGCAGCAGCGGAGACAGTAGCGCCAGTAGGCAAGGTATCAGCGGCTGCGTAGTTGGTCAGAGTAGTTGCACCAGCGGCGATGTAAGAACCGTTAACAGCTGCAACATCAGCGTACTTGCTGTAGTCAGAGAAGTCAGCAGACAGGTTCAATGCACCCGCTGTGTAGCCAACAGCAAACACAGAGATGTTGCCTTTTGTACGTGCAACATCACCCACGCCGTCGATGACCGAAGCCTTCAAAGTCAAGCCAGTTGCCAATGTTGGCAGTGTGTAAGACACGATGTCAACGTTAGAAGCAGCGTCCAACACTTTGCCGTCCAAACCAATCACTGGGGCGCCAGCTTGACCCAAGCCCATGATGCCGTTACCAGCTTCGATGGCACCAGCAGTGACGGAGCCGAAAGCACCAGACAAGCCGATGGTTGCATCGCGACCGTCAACGACGGAAGCTTGTGCACCGCGACCGCGCAGTTTCAAAGCCAAAGAAGCAGAAGCCTTCAAGCCACCGCCCAAGTCTTCAACAGCAGCAGCGACCAAGTCACCGTCAGTTGCTTGGAAGCCAGCTGTTTTCACGCCAGCTGCAGTTTTTGCATCTGTGTATGCATAGCCAAACTTACCAGACAAAGTCACCGAAGATTGAGCGAAAGCAGCGCCCGAAAAGGCTGCCAATGTAGCCAGAGCAATCAGAGTTTTTTTCATTGAGAGTTTCTCCAAAGTTTAAAAAAGAGCCTTGAATCCACCAGGTGAAGACCACCTGCCTGAACGCTTAGCCAACCTCCAAATTCGGAAGGTTGTGTGTATTCGACCAGAGCCGCGCTTCTTTTCCAAGAATTTCAAAGAATAAAGGGCTTTTCCGTTGCATCCCTGCAACAAACCAAGAATGGCGGCCTTTATTTGAATCACTTTCACTCTATTTTTATCAATGAATTCAACAACTTCCAGAGACTGTCAAAAGTATCAGATGAGAAATAACAACTCTCTTCGTGGTGCCGCAATGCAGCAAGTACAAACCCTCAGCGCACGGTTAAGGCGCTATTTGCTAAGCTAGCCTTCATGAACACCCACGCTTTGATACTGGCCGCTGACAGCGCTTTGCGCACTCTGTGGGCCGAACCTCGCGCCAGCCGCCCGACCCCATTGGCCGCCACCTCCGAGCTGGAGCTGACCGATACCGAGCGCCGCGAGTCTGCCGCGCTGATGCGCGTGAACCATGTGGGCGAGGTGTGTGCACAGGCGCTTTACACCGGACAAACGCTAGCCTGTCAAAACCCGGCCTTGCGCGCCCAGTTGGTCGAAGCCAGCCGCGAAGAAACCGATCACCTGGCCTGGACGCAGCAGCGGCTGACTGAGTTGAAGGGCCGCCCCTCGCTGCTCAACCCGCTTTGGTATGCCGGTGCCTTTGCCATTGGGTACGCCGCAGGCAAACTGGGCGGTGACAAAGTGAGTTTGGGCTTTGTGGTCGAGACCGAACGGCAGGTGGAAGCTCACCTGCAAAGTCACATGGACCTGTTGCCTGCAGCCGACAGCGCATCGCGTGCCATCGTGGCGCAAATGAAGACCGACGAAATCGCCCATGCTCAGATGGCCATGAAGGCCGGCTCGGTGGAACTGCCTGGCCCAGTCAAATCAGTGATGGCGCTGGCGGCCAAAGTGATGACGACGGTGGCACACCGGGTTTGACGGTCAAACTCTGGCCTACATCTTGAGTTGCGTCACGGTCACTCCGGCATCGATACTGGCCACAAACGACTGTTTGCAGTGTTACCCGTCAGGCCAGTAGATTTTGGGTGCGCAGTTTGAATCTTTCCACAGTCTGCGCCAGCATGCCCACATGGGCATGGGCTGAGTAAAGGGCCATGTGCAGAGTTTCAGCACGATCGATATATTCGTGCACCATCACATTGCGCAACTTACGCACGGCCAACCAATCATCAGCGCCATCGATCAGCCCGAGCCTTTCAGCTCGGTCCAGATTTTCCAGCACTGCGCCAACGCCCTCCTCCAAGGATCTGAGCCATGCAGGCAGCAGCTTATCCCCCAGCAAATCTTGTCAACGGCCGAAACGAGCCACAAAAGCGTCAACCCGCTCAGAAAAATCAATGTCTTCCAAGTGGATCACCAAGCCTTCAGGGCTGAAGGGTCTGCCAAAAAGCCGCTGATCAGTTTGCTGCAAATGGCGCAATTCAGCCTGTGCTGTTTTCAGCAGGCCAGACAAGCGTTGACGCTCGCCTGGGGAGAGTTTGTCTTTCAGGCTTTGTGAATTGGGGGTCATGTCAGCAAAACGCCTTCTGAAAGTGCCACCGTATCAACGGACAAAATATTCTGCGTCGCGTCCAGCAATCGGACATCCACTTTGCGTCCATCCAGCTGCCTCTGCAGTTGCGCTGCCAGCAATGAGGCTTCCCATATTGGGTTGTTGACTTTGCCTTGAACTTGTATGTGCAAGTCGATGCCCCCCCTTTGCCGAGTCATCCAATCGAGAGCCAAACAAACGCACCACAGCCAAGTCGCCCCAGCGAAGCGCGACAGCCTGTTGAATGATGGCTCGTGATTGGGGAGAAAGTCTCATGCTTTTGAGGGTACTGGATTCAAGCCGCCTCCACCACCTCAAAGCTGGTGGTGATCTCTGCGGTTTTGCCCAGCATGATGCTGGCCGAGCAGTATTTGTCGTGGCTCATGGCAATGGCCCGCTCCACCGCGCTGGCGGGCACGCCCTTGGCTGTGACGGTGAAGTGCATGTTGATGCGGGTGAAGACTTTGGGGTCCACCTCGGCACGTTCGCTGCTGATTTTGACGCTGCAGCCGCGCACGTCATGGCGACCTCGCTTCAAGATGAGCACGACGTCGTAAGCGGTACACCCGCCAGTGCCTGCCAACAGCATTTCCATAGGGCGGGGTGCCAGGTTTTGTCCGCCGTTTTCAGGCTTGGCCGCATCGGGTGCGCCATCCATGGCCACAACGTGGCCCGAGCCAGTTTCGGCCAAAAAGCCCATGCCTGAGCGGGTGCCGGCAGCGCCGGTCCAAGTGACTGTGCATTCCATGTTCATTTCCTTGGTGAGTGGCTTGCCCTGTGGGTCAAGTGATTTTGTGTGTGCCTATGGTACCCAAGCGCAGATGCTGCAATTGCCAGACCACGTCATAGCCAACGGGGAAATTTGCCATAGCCTGCGCTTAGATTTGTCATACCCGTCGCGTAAATTTTCCATAGCTTGCGCTTAGATTTGTCATATTCGGCTCATAACTTTGTCATACCCGGCTTGACCGGGTATCCATAACCACCGAAGGCATAGACCCCCGGTCAAGCAGGAGACAAGTGGGGCTGCACGGCCCCCGATCAAACCGGTGCTGACTGACGCCGCCACCCGCACCCAAACATTTGACGATTTTTTACATTTTGTGAGGCTGCGCATGCTGCATCGCAACAAAAACACCCGTACAATTGCGAACAGTCGTGCTTTTTTGCACACACCAGTTGTCTCCTCCACCCTCTGAAAAGGTGGATTTGCCCCGATCCGCAAGGTTCGGGGCATTTTTTTTGCCTTGAAAATCAATTTTTGAATACTTTAATAGCATTAATGGTTTAATTTCACATCTCTTAACTTTGTTTGTCATCCTTCAAAAATGACAGAAAGGGCGGATCATGCGTTTCCATTCTGCTGGACCCCCAAACGAAATCCTCCGCTTGAAACTGCGATGGCATTCGTTGCTGGCATGTTGTGCCGTATGGGGTCTTGTCTTGCTGTCGCTACCGACTCGGGCGCAATACCAAGTCAACATCGTGGACAAAGCACCTGAGTACCGGCAATTCGAGCGGGTCGAGATCACTGGCTCCAGCGTGGTTCATCCACGTGGCCGCGAAGCATTGCCGGTGCGCGTCATTGACCGCAAAGAAATCGAACGAATGGGCGTTCAGTCGGTGCCCGAGCTGATTCAAGGCCTGTCGGCGATGCATTCGTACACCGAATCAGGTGGGACCAATATCAAGGGCGAAGGAGGCTACCGGTCGGCAGCAATTCATGGCTATGAAGCTGGCACATTGGTCTTGATCAACGGGCGCAGATCACCTTCTTTTGCCAAACAACGCCCTCAGGTGGACCGCACGGCTGTTGATTTGTCGATGGTTCCCCTGCGCGCCATTGACAGGGTCGAGATTTTGACCGACGGTGCCTCGTCGCTCTATGGCAGCGATGCGATTGCCGGAGTCGTGAACCTGATCACGCTTCAGCAAGCCCCCGGACTGAGCATGACTGCTGAAAAACTGACCACTCAAGGTGCTGGCGATGGGAGCAGCGCTGGCATCAGTTGGGGCAAAGGCAAATTGGATCTGGATGGGTATGCTTTGTCCATGCATCTGGAAACGCAACACCGTGATCCGGTGCGCATGCGTGACCGGGCTTACACAGACCTTCGCACACAGCTTTATGGGCACGACGCACAAGGCAAGCCTGTGTATTTTGTGCCGCAAAACATGTTTCCCCACAATGCGCCAGCGCAACTGCTGAGCAACAGCACCAATCCGTCGTTGTGCCCTGCTGGCTTTGATTACACCGTGACCCGCAGAGACACAAGCTGGCCTACGCCTTACCAGTGCCAAACCAGCCAGTTGCGAGACACTTACCTGTACCCGGCTTATGACAACACCACTTTGTGGATGGCGTTTGAAAAGCGCATCGATGCCACGCGGGCTGTTTTTTCCGAGATCGGTTATCAACAGCAGTTCAGTGACTATCGCCGCATCGTCAACGGACGCGCCACCCAGGACAACACCCTCTACGATGCGGAAGACTTCAACCCGGGTTTTGCCAAAGAAAAACAATACAACCACAGGGTCGTGATCGGTGTCCGTGGTGAATGGAACAACTGGTATTTCACTGCGAGCCACACCCGGGCCGAAAACCACTTTGAAACCGTCAACCGAGGCGGTTTTACCCAGGGCTCAAACTGGGGAACCATCCTGACCACCGCAGAGCGCCAACAAGACCCCGCCAGTTACTCTGATGCAACATGGGCCAAAATAAGAGCCCGTTTTGCAACGCCTACAAGCTCACAGGAATACCGCACGCGCCTGCAAGACACGCAACTGCAAGCTTCGCGCACGGTGGGCGAAACCGCGTGGGGTGACATCAAACTTGGGACGGTGCTGTTCAACACCCAATCGCAACTGATCAATGAACTGGCTGGGAACCGTGAGGACTACCCTTTCAAGCGGGACAACAGTGGTGCGGCCCTGGAGCTGCAGCTGCCCTTGTGGGACCGACTCGAGTTTGTCTCAAGTTTGCGAGTCGAACAGTACAGTGACTTTGACAGAGTCCTGACAGGCAAACTGGGGGCCAAACTGGAAGTGGCCGACAACACCCATTTGCGCATCAGCACAGGCACCGGCTTCCGGGCCCCAACCCTTGCCCAAACCAGCGCCAGCAATTACAGCCGTTTCGGCTTGACCAGCTCTACCGATTACTACTCGGTCGGCAACCCGGATCTGAAACCTGAAAAATCCAGGCAATGGAGTCTGGGCATCCTGTATCAACCAACACCGCAGTGGAGCGTAGGGCTGGATTATTGGGCTCTGGGTGTGCGAGATGTCTTTGGCACTTGGACCGACGATCAGATCTGGAACGACCCGACGCTCCGAGCGCTTTACTACACAAGCAATTACAACAGCGCAGGAAAAAACCGATACCTTTTCAAGCCGTTTAACCAGGGCATCATGACCAAGTCAGGTGTTGACTACCAAATGCGCTACCGCTGGCCTGTGCGCATGGGACGGGTTTGGAGCGGACTGGAAGGCACTTACAACATCAGGTCAAAGCGCAGCACTTACCCCGGCCAAACACCCATCTCCAATCTGGGCAATTACGATACGGCGACAGGCACGGTGGTGGCACGCAACATGCTGCGCCTGACGACGTCACTCGAATCCCGGGATTTCAGTGTCACGGCTCATGTCAACTACCACTCTGGCAACGATGAACTCATGCCGGCCTTGATCGACTCACAAGGCTACTTCGTGGGCGACCAATTCACGCACCGCGTACCGGATCATTGGACTCTGGATGTCTCCGGGGTGTACCGGTTGACACCTGCCATCAGCATGCGAGTGCATATTGCCAACCTGACCAACCGCATACCGCCCACTCGCTACAACAGCCCCTACCTTAGCTCGACGTTGTCAGACACGCGCTATGACGACTATTACGGCCGCACCATGCGTATCGCCATGGACATCAAGTTCTAAAAAGATGGCCAGGCCCGCACGCTATGATCAAACCATCGCCCACCTCTTGCGCGGGCCTGTGACATAGCCGACATGACCACATCCAAACTCCGCCCTGCCGATTACCTGATCAAAATCCTCAACGCCCGCGTGTACGACGTGGCCACCGAGTCGGCCCTGGAACCCGCAAAGAACTTGTCTCGCCGCTTGGGCAACCAGGTGCTTTTGAAGCGCGAAGACCAGCAACCCGTGCACAGCTTCAAACTGCGTGGGGCTTACAACAAGATGGCGCACCTGACGCCCGAGCAGCTCAAGAAGGGCGTGATTTGCGCCTCGGCCGGCAACCACGCCCAAGGCGTGGCACTCAGCGCCAGCAAACTGGGCACCCGCGCCGTGATCGTCATGCCGACCACCACGCCGCAGGTCAAGATCGACGCGGTCAAGAGTTTTGGGGGCGATGTGGTGTTGTTTGGCGACAGCTATTCCGACGCCTACAACCACGCGCTGACTTTGCAAAAGAAGCAGGGCCTGTCCTTTGTGCACCCCTTTGATGACCCGGATGTCATTGCCGGTCAAGGCACGATTGCCATGGAAATGCTGCGTCAACACCAAGGCCCGCTCGATGCCGTGTTTGTGGCCATTGGCGGCGGCGGCTTGATCTCGGGCGTGGCCAACTACATCAAAGCGGTGCGCCCCGACGTGAAGGTGATCGGCGTGCAAATGAACGACTCCAATGCCATGATCCAGTCAGTGGCCGCTAAAAAACGCGTGACCTTACCCGATGTGGGCTTGTTCTCGGACGGCACCGCGGTCAAATTGGTGGGCGAAGAAACCTTCCGCGTCGCACGCCATCTGGTGGACGAATACATGACCGTGGACACCGACGCCGTGTGTGCAGCCATCAAGGATGTGTTTGTGGACACCCGCTCGATCGTGGAGCCCGCAGGCGCCTTGGCCGTAGCCGCCATCAAGCAGTATGTGGCCACGCACAAAACCCAGGGCCAGACCTATGCCGCCATTTTGTGCGGTGCCAACATGAACTTTGACCGTCTGCGTTTTGTGGCCGAACGTGCCGATGTGGGCGAAGAAAAAGAAGCGCTTTTTGCGGTGACGATCCCTGAAGAGCGCGGCAGCTTCAAGCGCTTCCTAGAGCTGATTGGCAGCCTGCCCGGTGGCACACGCAACGTGACCGAGTTCAACTACCGCATGAGCGATTCGGACAAAGCCCATGTGTTTTTGGGCCTGAGTACTTCGGCCAAGGGCGAGAGCACCAAGATCACCGCCAACTTCAACAAGCACAAGTTCACGGCCATCGACCTGACACACGACGAGCTGGCCAAAGAGCACATCCGACACATGGTGGGCGGACATTCGGCCATGTCACAAGACGAACGCTTGCTGCGCTTTGAGTTTCCGGAGCGTCCAGGTGCCTTGCTCAAGTTTTTGAGCCTGATGCGCCCAGGCTGGAACATCAGCCTCTTCCACTACCGCAACCAGGGTGCCGACTACGGACGCATTCTGGTGGGTCTGCAGGTACCGCCTAAAGATGACAAAGCGTTTGCCAAGTTTCTGGGAGCATTGGGTTATCCGTATGCAGAAGAGACGAATAACCCGGTTTATCGCTTGTTTTTGCGCAACTAAAACCCAAACCGTCCACCATGCCCGCATCCCTAGAAGGCCAACTCGTCGTCGCGATTTCATCGCGGGCTTTGTTCGACTTTGAAGAAGAGAACCGCCTGTTCGAGCAAGGCGATGACCGGGCTTACATGAAACTGCAGCTGGAGCGGCTAGAGGAGCCCGCCAAGCCCGGTGTGGCCTTTTCTTTGGTGCGCAAGCTGCTGGCGTTCAACGATGCCGATGCGCAGCGGGTGGAGGTGGTCATCCTCTCGCGCAACGACCCGGTCTCGGGCATGCGCGTGTTCCGTTCGGCGCAGCACTACGGCCTGCCCATTCAGCGCGGCAGCTTCACACGGGGTCAACCGCCTTGGCGCTATCTGAAGCCCCTGAATGCCAATTTGTTTTTGTCCACACATTTGTCGGATGTGCGTGCGGCCTTGGGTGCGGGCGTGCCAGCCGCACAGGTGTACCCGCATTCGGCGCTGGCTTCTGAAGCACATCCCCACGAAGTGCGCATCGCTTTTGACGGTGATGCGGTGCTGTTTTCAGACGAGGCCGAGCGGGTATTTCAGGCCGAAGGCCTCTCGGCTTTTCAGGCACACGAGCGCGACAAAGCGGGCCAACCCTTGCTGGCAGGGCCTTTCAAACCTTTGCTGGCCGCCTTGCACCGCTTGCAACAAGAAGGCACGCCCGCTATGCGCATTCGCACCGCCTTGGTCACCGCCCGCAGCGCCCCGGCACACGAACGAGCCATTCGCACGCTGATGGACTGGAACATTGAGGTGGACGAGGCCATGTTTTTGGGGGGTCTGCCCAAGGGCGAATTCTTGCGCGAGTTCGAACCCGACTTTTTCTTCGATGACCAGACGGGGCACATCGAATCTGCAGCGCGGCATGTGCCATCCGGGCATGTGGCTTCTGGTGTGTCGAACCCGGATTGAAGGCAAGACCCTCAAGCTGCACGGTGCCGTCAGTATTCGCGAGCAGAGGTTCGCTCCTGCAAAGCTTCAATCAGAAACGACGGTGAGTCGTTTCCCCTCCCGGCGGGCAATCCACACTGTCGCCCACAAAATAACGAACGCGCCCAACCAGGTGGACTGACTGGGCACATCGCCGAACACGAGCCAGCCCAGCACCGAGGCCCAGACCAAGTCCAGAAAACGCAGCGACTGGGTGGCCGAAATGTCGGCCAGGGCGAACGCCCGCGTCAGGCAATAGTGGGCCAGCGTGCCCAGCACGCCCGTGGCCGCAAAGCCCAGCCATTGCAAAGGCGTGGGCATTTGCCAATGGGGCAAGGCCATGGGCAGGCTGAGCACAGACACCGTGAGGGCTTGCCACAGCACGATGACGCCCGGTTTTTCGTAACGGGTCAGCGCTTTGGTGATGAGAAACGAGGCCGCAAACACGGGTGACGAAGCCAGCATGACCAGGTTGAACCAGCCACCATCGCCCGACATCTTGGGCAAAACCACCACCAACACCCCCGCAAAACCGACGATGGCCGCGATCCAGCGGTCTTTGCGCATGGGCTCACCCAAAAACCAGGCTGCCCCGATCATGATGAAAATCGGCCCGGTGAAGCCAATGGCCGTCATGTCGGCCAAAGGGATTTGCGGCAAGGCGGTGAACCACAAAATCAGGCCCACGGTGTGCACCCCACCGCGCCAGAACTGCCCCGCCATATTGACCGGCATGTAGGTGCGCCAACCGTCCCGAAAAACCCAGGGCAGGATCACCAACAGCCCAAACAGGTAACGCAAGAATTGAGACTGGTAGACATCCAGATGCAGCGTCAGTTGGCGTGCGATGGTGTTGAGCATCGAGAACAACAACCCGCCGCAAACCATCCAGACCATGCCACGCACGGCCACCGGCCAGGCTGCAAAAGAGCGCCGACTGCGGTGGTGCGCAAGCAGCCACTGACGAGGAGGTGAGAAAAAGGCTTTGCGCGGTTTCATGCGCAAACACCAAGATAAATAAGATTCACCCTGCCATCTTAGGCCGAGTCATCGCCCAAGCGGGTCACTTGGGTTACGTGGCTTTGGGGGGTTTAACCGGCGCTGTTTTGCAGCGCGGCGATGCGCTCTTCAATCGGCGGATGGGTACTGAACAGCTGGCCGATGCCGCCGGCAATGCCCATCGCGGCCATGCTCTTAGGCAGCTCGGCCGTGTGTACCCCACCCAAGCGGGCCAGTGCGTTGATCATGGGTTGCTTGCGGCCCATGAGTTTGGCGGCACCCGCGTCGGCACGGAATTCGCGCTGGCGGCTGAACCAGGCCACGATGATGGCGGCGACAAAACCCAACAAGATGTCCATGACGATGGTGGTCACATAGTAGCCAATGCCGGGGCCGCTGCTTTCTTCGTCGTTCTTGCGCAAGAAGCTGTCCACGCCGTAACCCACCACGCGCGAGATAAACACCACAAAGGTGTTCATCACGCCCTGGATGAGCGTCATGGTGACCATGTCGCCGTTGGCGATGTGCGCGATTTCGTGGCCAATCACGGCTTCGATTTCTTCGTGCGTCATGTTTTGCAGCAAGCCAGTAGACACCGCCACCAGCGCCGAGTCGCGAAATGCGCCTGTGGCAAAGGCATTCGGGTCGCCTTCAAAAATACCCACCTCAGGCATGCCGATGCCGGATTTGTCGGCAAACTTGCGCACGGTTTCAACGATCCAGGCTTCGTCGGCGTTGGCGGGCTGCGAGATGACTTTCACACCCGAGGTCCACTTGGCCATAGGTTTGCTGATCAGCAAGGAAATGATGGCACCACCAAAACCCATGATCAAAGCAAAGCCGAGCAAGGCGCCCAGGTTGAGCCCGTTGGCCGTCAGAAAGCGATTCACGCCAAGCAAGTTGGCAACGATGCCCAGCACGACCACAACAGCCAAGTTGGTCAAGACAAACAAGAAAATTCGTTTCATGGAAGGTTCACTTTCAACCCGAAAGACGCGGGCACGTTGGTGGGAATGTTAGGGGCTTGCCGAGCAAAATCAAGCGAGGGGAAGGATTTCCTGATTGGCGTACGGTTTTTATGCCGCCACTTTGACGCGGCGCGGGCGAAACACACGGGTGTCTTCGTAAAAAGCCGGATCTTGATTGGCATCCCACCAACCAGGCACGCCTAAAACAGGCAAGGGGCTGAAAGGTTTGCACGACAACTTCTCGGCCGTCAGGTCTTGCGCCAGCCAGGCATCGATGTCGGCAGGGGCGAGCGACAAGGGCACGCGCCACATGTGCACGGTGATGGATTTGTAGGGTTGGACCGCTTTTTCGAGCGCGGCATGGCCGAAAGTCCACAACCGGGTTTGAGGCCACTCGGCACGCAAGCCCACAAAAGCGTCCGCCCAGCGGTGCTCAGTCAATGCGTCCCACAAGGCGTCCGAAGGCTGAATCAGCAAAGCGTTTTCGTCGAACACGGTAGCAGCATCACGCACCGGGCCACGCACCTGCCCTACCCCAGCGCGGGCAATTTCACGGGCCTGGAGCTGGTTCAAGCGCTTTTTAGCCAGCGGAAAATGCATCCAGCACAAGGCATTGAAGAAGTCGTGCAGACCCTCGCGCGTGGGCACCTGGCCAGTGGCAAAAATGAAGTCTTCGTAGGCCTGACCATCCGGCAAGTCGCTTTGCGGCACAAAACGCACCGGCGCACGGCCTGCATGGTTCAAGGCCTGCGCCTGGGGGATGCCCGCCACGATCTGGCGGGCAATGGGTTCGCCCACACCACGCCAGTCATGCAGCCACGGGGCGGACCAGTCGATATCCGGTACGCCCAGGGCCGATGTACTTTCGCAACGGCAACCGGGTCGATTCGGATCGGACTTCAGACACCCACCAGACGCCAAGGCAGGCTTTCCCCTGAACGCAGGGGTTTGAGTTCAGCCTCACCAAAAGCGAAGCTCTCGGCAGGTGTCCAGCTTTCGCGGCGCAGCGTGATGGTGCCGCTGTTGCGAGGCAGACCGTAGAAATCGGCACCGTTGAAACTGGCAAAAGCCTCAAGCTGCGCCAAGGCCCCCGCATGGTCAAAGGCCTCCGTATACATCTCGATGGCGGCATGCGCGGTATAGCAACCCGCACAGCCTGTGGCGTGTTCTTTCAGGTGCGCCGGGTGCGGTGCGCTGTCGGTGCCCAAAAAGAAACGGGCGTTGCCACTGGTCGCCGCTTGCACCAGCGCCAGCCGATGCGTCTCGCGCTTGAGCACGGGCAGGCAGTAGTAATGAGGGCGAATGCCGCCCGTGAAAAGGGCGTTGCGGTTGTACAGCAGGTGGTGCGCGGTGATGGTGGCACCCAGAGTCGCATCGCCTTCGGCCACGTATTGGGCGGCTTCTTTCGTGGTGATGTGTTCCATCACGATTTTGAGGCCCGGAAAATCGCGGCGCAGCGGCTTGAGCTGCTGCTCGATGAACACCGCTTCGCGGTCAAACAGGTCGATGTCTGGCGAGGTGACTTCGCCGTGTACCAAGAGCAGCATGCCTTCACGCTGCATGGCTTCGAGCACGGGGTAGATTTTGCGCAGGTCGGTCACGCCAGCGTCGCTGTTGGTGGTGGCACCCGCTGGATAGAGCTTGCAAGCCACGACACCTGCGGCCTTGGCTCGGGCGATTTCTGCCGGGGCCAGGTTGTCCGTCAAGTACAGCGTCATGAGCGGCTCAAAGGCCAGGCCCGCAGGTACGGCATCCAGGATGCGCTGTTTGTAGGCCAGCGCCTGCTCAGCCGTGGTCACGGGCGGTTTGAGGTTGGGCATGATGACCGCGCGGCCAAACTGGGCGGCGGTGTGCGGCACCACCACACTCAGTGCAGCGCCATCGCGCACATGCAGGTGCCAGTCGTCGGGGCGGGTAAGGGTGATTTCTTGTGTCATGGAACGTATTGTCTCAAACCTGTGACCTTTGACCTGTGACCTGTAGTTTGTCTGTCTGCTACGGTCGCCGCTGGGTTCGAGGCCAGAGGTGCCACGCGGACCAAGGCTGTTTGCGCTGTGCCCGACTTGATCGGGCATGCGCAAGGGATCACCGGCGATGCAGGCACTTTGGATCACCGGAGATGCCGGCACTTCGGTTTGTCGTGATGGCTTGGATGGACACCCGGTCAAGCCGGGTGTGACATTCAAATGAAAAACGATTCGGCCCCAATTAACTAGGCCTCAATTAACTAGGTCCCAGTTAACGCGGCCTCACTTAACGCGGCCTCAATTTATGCGACTCCAAATAACAAGGCCCTGATTAACAGGGCCCTGATTAACGAGCGCCATTAAAAGGAGTCAGTGAGCTCAATGCCCCAGGATCTTGGACAAGAAGTCTTGCGCCCGGTCGGTTTGAGGCGAGTCAAAGAACTGTTGCGGCGGCGCTTGCTCGACCACTTGGCCTTGATCCATGAAGATGACGCGGTCGGCCACGGCTTTGGCAAAACCCATTTCGTGCGTCACGCACAGCATGGTCATGCCTTGGCTGGTCAGCTCGATCATCACGTCCAGCACTTCCTTGATCATCTCCGGATCGAGCGCCGAGGTGGGCTCATCAAACAACATGATCTTGGGCGTGAGACACAGCGCCCGGGCGATGGCCACGCGCTGCTGTTGACCACCTGACAGCTGCAATGGGTATTTGTGGGCGTGTTCGACAATGCGCACACGCTCAAGCTGAACCATGGCTTTTTCTATGGCTTCCTTGCGCGGCATTTTGGCCACCCAAGTGGGCGACAAGATCAGGTTTTCCAGCACGGTCAGGTGCGGAAAAAGGTTGAACTGCTGGAACACCATGCCGACTTCGCGGCGCACTTTGTCGATGCCCTTGAGGTCATCGCCCAACACCGTGCCATCAACGGTAAGGGTGCCTTCCTGGTATTCCTCCAGGGCGTTGATACAGCGAATCAACGTGGACTTGCCCGAGCCGGATGGACCGCAAATGACGACTTTCTCGCCTTTGGCAAACTGCAAGTTCACATCGCGCAACACATGGTAGCCATTGCTGGCGTACCACTTGTTAACGCCTTTGAACTCGATAAGGGGGGTAGCGTTGGAGGTCATGGGAGTCTTTCGTTCAGCGAACTTTGCTCACGGCCGTGCGGTCTTCAATCCACAGGCTGTAACGAGACATGGCAAAGCAAAATGCGAAATAAATGAAGGTGATGAAGAGGTAGGCTTCGATCTTGAAAGGACGCCAGTCGGCATCCGAGTTCAGTGCCAGGCCCAATGCCCCGGTCAACTCATACAGCGACACGATGGTCACCAACGAGGTGTCTTTGAACAAGCCAATGAACGTGTTCATGATGGATGGCACCACAGTGGCCAAGGCCTGCGGCAACACAATCATGCGCTGGACTTGCCAGTAACTCAGGCCCAGTGTGGCGGCAGCTTCGGTCTGCCCCTTGGGCAGGGCTTGCAAGCCACCGCGAATCACCTCAGCCATGTAAGCGGCTGAAAACAGCGTGATGCCCACAACCACGCGCAGCAACACATCGATCTTGACGCCTTCCGGCATGAACAGCGGCAGCATGAACGAGGCCATGAACAACACCGTGATCAGAGGCACACCACGGATCAGCTCAACGTACAAGGTGCACAAAGTTCGGATGGCAGGCATGCTGGAGCGTCTGCCCAGCGCCACAAAAATGGCCAGCGGGAATGCCAACGTCATGGAGATCACCGTCAGCATGACCGTGAGCGGAAATCCGCCCCACTGGTCGGTGTCCACCGCTGTCAGGCCCACAAAACCACCCTTCATCAGCACAAAGTAGACCGCCAGCATGACGCCCCAGAGCAAGGGCAACGCCTTGTTCCAAAACCTCGGCATGCAACTGAGCACCACCACGCCCAGCATCAAGGCGGTCGCGATCACAGGACGCCAGTGTTCGGCTTCAGGGTAACGGCCCATCACGATGAGACGGCCTTTTTCTGAAATCACGCCCCAGCAAGCACCCACACCCCGCAGCTCATTGCACGACTGCAGATTGGCATTGAAAACGGCATGCAAAACCGCCCAGTCCATGGACGCGACCAACACCCAAACGCCCAGCGCCAGCAAGCCCAAAGACAACAAACTGCTGCCTGCGCTGAAAAACAGGTTGACCCGCAGCCAAGCCAGCGGCCCGGACCTGCTGCCCGGCATGGGCCGGGCATCGATTGATTTAAAAATTGTGCTCATGTCAACGCTCCTGGATGGCGGCACTGGCATTGAACCAGTTCATGAGAGCCGACGTGATGAGAGACAAGGTCAGGTACACCAACATCACGATGGACAGCGCCTCGATGGCGCGGCCTGTCTGATTGAGTGTGGTGTTGGCAATCGAGACCAACTCAGGGTAGCCAATGGCCACCGCCAAAGAGGAGTTTTTGGTCAGGTTCAGGTATTGGCTGGTCAAGGGCGGAATGATCACGCGCAAGGCCTGCGGCAACACCACCAGACGCATCGACTGGCTTTTGGTCAAACCCAAAGACGCGGAAGCCTCGTGCTGCCCCAGTGAAACGGAGGCAATGCCCGATCGCACCACCTCGGCGATGAACGAAGCCGTGTAGAACACCAGTCCGCACAGCAACGCCATGAACTCGGGACTGAACACACCACCGTCTTCAATCTGGAAGTCACCCACTTTGGGCAGATTCCATTCAGAAGGGGCACCGCCCAACAGCCAACCGAGCACAGCCAGCGCCAATGTGACCGCCATAGACACCCCCCAAACCGGGCGTGTCTGACCGGTCTGGTCAAAATGCGCCTTGGCTTTGCGACGGTAATAAATGGCAAAGACACCCCCCAGCGCAGCCCCCAGAAGGGCCAGCGTCTGCCCCATTTGCCACACAGGCCAGGGGAAGGAAACGCCGTTTTTGCTCAGGTAAAAATTGCCCAAGGTCCAGGCCTTGTCGAAATCAGGCAAAGCCTCCGTGAAGACCAGATACCAAATGAGCAGTTGCAGATACACAGGCACGTTACGGAAAAACTCGACATAGCCGTAACAAATCTTGCGCACCAAGAAGTTGGCAGAAAAGCGACCAACCCCAACCAACACGCCCAGAAGCGTGGCCAGTGCAATGCCGATCAATGCCACCTTGAGGGTGTTGAGCATGCCGATCAGAAAAGCCACCAAATAGGTGCTGTTGGGCGCGTATTCAATCAGCGTTTCGCTGATGTCAAAGCCAAATGGCTGAAACAAGAAGTCATACCCGCTTTGGATGCCGCGCAAACGCATATTGCTCAGCGTGTTGCTGACCAGCAAACCGACCAGCGCCAAGACTGACAGGATCGCGACGATCTGGTAAATGACCGAACGCCCTTCGCGGCTACGCCACGAGATGGATCGGTTTTTCTTGCCAGGCAATGGCCTGGCCTCGATCATGGAAAAATGGGACATGTGCAGGGCCTGAAGAAAACCACGGTTGCAAAAGATACGCCCCACGAAGGGGCGTATCCAGAGCCTTTACAGAAGGCTGAAAATCAACGCAGTGGAGATGCGTACATCAAACCGCCCTTGTTCCACTGGTTGTTCAGACCACGGGGCAAGTTGATGGCCGTTTTAGGACCGACGTTGCGCTCGAACATTTCGCCGTAGTTACCGGTCGTCTTGATGGCACGTGTCAACCACTCCTTGTCCAGACCCAGGTGCTTGCCCAGGTCTTCGGTGGCGCCCAACAAACGGCCCACTTGCGGGTTGTCGCTGCTCTTCATTTGTTCCACGTTGGCTTGAGTGATGCCGTACTCTTCGGCTTCGACCAAACCACTCAGAACCCACTTGTTGATGGCGAACCACTCGTCGTCACCACGGCGAACCATCGGGCCCAAAGGCTCTTTCGAGATCAAGTCCGACAGCACAACGTGTGCAGCAGGATCTTTGGCTTCCTTGGCGCGCACCGAGGCCAGGCCCGATGCGTCGGTGGTGTACGCCTGGCAACGGCCAGAGAAGTAAGCACCAGTTGCTGCTTCGACTTTTTCAAACACCACGGGCTTCAGATTGAGCTTGTTGGCGCGGGAGAAATCGGTCAGGTTTTTCTCGGTGGTGGTGCCGGATTGCACGCAAACTGTAGCGCCCTTGAGCTGCTTGGCGCTGGTGATTTTGCCCTTTGGCACCATGAAACCTTGGCCGTCATAGTAGTTGGCACCAATGAAGTGCAGACCCAAGGAGCCGTCACGGTTCAGGGTGTTGGTGGTGTTGCGGGCCAGAACGTCCACTTCGCCAGATTGCAAAGCGGTGAAACGCTGTTGCGCTGTCAGGGGAACATATTTGACCTTGCTGGCATCGCTCAACACGGCAGCGGCCACGGCGCGGCAGTGGTCAACATCCAAGCCAGACCAGTTGCCACTGGAATCGGCCGCAGAAAAACCTGCCAGACCGGTATTGACGCCGCAAACGACCTGTCCGCGCTGCTTGATCTGGTCAAGGGTTTTGCCAGCCATGGCAGATGTGCCGGCCAACAGACCTGCGGTAGCCAAGACGGCACCGATCACTGTTTGTGCATGTTTTTTCATGGTTCGTATCCTCTTTTTCAATTTTGAGTAGCAAAACGCCACCCGTTGATTAAATGCCAAATCCAAGTCCGGATCGCCTAGGAGCTTCCCTAGGGCTTGCCCTGACCAGGGTGATCACTTTTGCTGCACCACAACGATGCACAGCGACTGATCCACAGTTTCACTCAGCACAAAATGTGCCCGAAACAAAACGTGAGAGGAATGTAGTCTGTTTATGGTCTGCGACTCCTCCGTGAGTACCCTTGATTGTTATGCAAAAAATGCATGAATCAATGCGCTCAGCGGGATGAGTGAACGGACGCCGCTCTTTGCGTCAAATGCAGCCACAACTGCTGAGCTGCCCCGGGGTCCACGTGTTTGGCATTCGGTTTTTCACGGTAAGCCCGAACCTCCATGGTCAGCGCCAGGGCGTTGCCTTCTGGCAAACCCACCTCGACCAATGTGCCCGCCTGGACTTCTTTTTTAACGGCACTGCGCGGTAAAAAAGCGATGCCATGCCCCTCAAGTGCCATCACCTTCAAACCCTCGGCCATGTCAGTTTCGTACACCCGCTCCAGATGAATCGGTGTTTTGGACTGCTTCAAAATCCAGTCCGTGATGCCGCCCAAATAAGCCCCCGGGGCATAGCCCAAATAGGGCAAAGGCCAAGCCACCGTGCCGGGCAAATTGAAAACAGCCAGGCCATCCGAACCCGCTTTGGCATAGGGCGCAATCACTTCTTGCCCCAAAACCACCATCTCGTAACGCTCGGCATCAAGTTGCAAGGGCTGCGAGGGATGGTGGTAAGTGATCAAGAGATCACAACCGCCTTCGACCAAGCGCATGGCGGCATCGTGCACGTTCAAGGCGATCAAACGACTTTTGATCGGACCAAAACCTTCGCGCAAGCCAGCGACCCAAGATGGGAAAAAAGTAAACGCCAAGGTGTGCGGGACAGCGAACTCGATAAAGTCCTGCCCGGCCGAATTGTGGCCACGCAGCATGGCGCGGGTGTTCTGCAAAGACTGCAGCAACTCCAGCGCCTGGGCGTACAAGGTCTCACCCGCTGGGGTGAGTTTGGTGGGATAAGAGCTGCGGTCCACCAGATCGGCACCCGCCCAGGCCTCGAGCGACTGGATGCGACGGGAAAAGGCGGGTTGCGTCACATGCCGCAACTGAGCAGAGCGGCTGAAACTGCGGGTTTCAGCCAGGCTCACAAAATCTTCTAGCCATTTGGTTTCCATGCGGTGATTATGGCTTTGTGGCGCACAACGCAAACCTGCAGATCGGGGCTCAAGCCACCGACCTGCAAATCAGTTCACTCTGCCGACTGTTGCAGCGCCCACATGCTGGCGTAGCGCCCTTGCATTGCCAGCAAGGCGGCATGGTTGCCGCGCTCGATGATGTGCCCGGCGTCCATCACCAGAATTTCGTGCGCATCGACCACGGTGGACAAACGGTGCGCGATCACCAAAGTGGTTTTGTTTTGCGCCACACTGGCCAGCTCGGCCTGAATGGCCCGTTCGTTGGCCGAGTCCAGCGCCGAAGTGGCTTCGTCAAAGACCAAAATCGGCGGGTCTTTGAGCAAGGTGCGGGCAATGGCCACGCGCTGTTTTTCGCCGCCTGAGAGCTTGAGGCCTCGCTCGCCCACCGAGGTTTGATAGCCCTTGGGCGTGGACGCGATGAAATCGTGGATGCGGGCAGCCCGTGCGGCGCTTTCGATGTCGGTCTGACTGGCACCGGGTCGGCCATAAGCGATGTTGTAGGCCACGCTGTCGTTGAACAACACCGTGTCTTGCGGCACGATGCCTAAAGCGCAGCGCACACTGGCTTGTGTGACCTGACGAATGTCTTGCCCCGCGATTCGGATGAAGCCTTGCTGCACGTCGTAAAAGCGGAACATCAATCGCGCCAACGTGGACTTGCCCGAACCCGAGGGGCCAACGACCGCCACAGTCTTGCCAGCCGGAATGGTGAAGCTGATGTCCTTCAGGATCGGGCGGTCGCTTTCGTAGGCAAAAGACACGCGGTCAAACACCACCTCGGGCGCACCTTGCAAGGCCAGCGCGGGCGCACCCGGCGCATCGGCCACTTCACGTTCGCGGTCCATCAGCACAAACATCTTGTCCAGGTCGGTCAGGCTTTGCTTGATCTCACGGTAGAGCACGCCCAAGAAGTTGAGCGGGATGTAAAGCTGGATCATGAACGCGTTGATCATGACCAGATCGCCCAAAGTCATGCGCCCGGCCACCACGCCTTCGGTGGCACGCCACAGCATGGCCACCAAAGCAGCCGCAATGATGAGCTGCTGCCCGGTATTGAGCACCGACAAGGTGGTTTGCGCCTTGAGCCTGGCCATGCGCAAACGCTCTAGGCTTTCGTCATAACGCCCGGCTTCAAACACCTCGTTGCCAAAGTATTTGACGGTTTCGTAATTCAAAAGCGAATCGATGGCTCGCGTGTGGGCTGCCGAGTCAAACTCGTTGGCCTGCTTGCGAAACTGGGTCCGCCACTCGGTGATGCGCACCGTGAAAAAGATGTACAAGGCCAGCGCCAGCAGCGTGATGCCCGCGAACCAGGCATCGAATTTGACCGCCAAAATGGTCAACACCAGGCCCACCTCGATCAGCGTCGGGATGATGCTGTAGAGCGAATAGGAAATCAGTGATTCGATGCCACGCACGCCGCGCTCGATGTCGCGGGTCATGCCTCCGGTCTGCCGTGCCAAGTGAAAACGCAGGCTCAAGGCGTGCAGGTGCTCGAAGGTTTGCAGGGCGATGCTGCGCGATGCACCTTGCGTGGCCTTGGCAAACACCAGCTCGCGCAACTCGGTGAAGGCCGAAGTCAGCAAGCGCAAAGCGCCATAGCCCACCAGCAAAGCCACAGGCACCACCAGCACCACTTGCGGGTCACCGGGTTTCAGGCTCATGGCATCGACCAACTCCTTGAGCAGCAAAGGCACACTGACGTTGGCCAGCTTGGCACCGACCATCAGGCTCAATGCGATGACCACCCGCCACTTGTATTGCCAAAGGTAGGGCAACAGGCGCGACAGGGTTTGCCAATCGCCGCCCGCGGGTGGCTGAGGCACATTGCCTGAGACAGGCACAGGCTGAGGCGTGGCAGAAGAAGCAGGGGCAGCAGGTTCGCCGTGGTGGCGCATAAGGGACAATCCGGTTTTTAGTTCACCCGATTGTGCCCATGTCTGAAACCCTCCGCCCCCACACCGTGGCTTTGCCCACAGACCAGGAATTGGTGCTCAAGGTCATTCCCATGCCCGCCGATTGCAATGCCAGTGGTGACATTTTTGGCGGCTGGGTCATGGCCCAAGTCGACTTGGCCGGAGCCGTGCTGCCTGCCCGGCGCGTGCGGGGCCGCATGGTGACGGTGGCGGTGAACGAATTCATCTTCAAGCAACCGGTCAAAGTGGGCGACATTCTGTCATTTTTTTCACGCATCGTGCGGGTGGGCCGCACATCGGTCACCGTGAAGGTCGAGGTGTTTGCCGAGCGCTTTCAGCTGCAAGGCCAGTACATCAAGGTGACCGAGGCCCACCTGACCTATGTGGCGGTGGACGACCAAGGCCAACCACGGGCCGTACCGGCAGAATAAAACGCTGAGCGGAAGTCTGAGCAAGCCTCGAGCCGAAACCAGGTCTTGGCTGCATTCAGACCACAGACACCGGAGGCAAGCGACTGCAACTGGGATCAGGACACGATGTAGGCGGCAGCGCCGGTCGACATCAAGATGCCGTCCGGACCACAAAACTCCATGCGCGATGACCCCACTCGAGAGCCCACGCGCAGCGCGTTGGCCGTGATGGTGAAATGCTCGCCAATGCCAGGGCGCAGATAGTCCACACGCAAGTCAATCGTGCCCAGCTTGGCGAAACGCTCCAATCGCTTGGCGGGCGTTTCATCCATGTGCTTGGCGGCCAGGGCCGCCATCACGGCCGCGCTGCCGATGGCGTCCAGCACCGCGCTGATGACACCGCCATGGATGCGGTTGTAGGCATAGTGCCCCACCAACTCGGGCCGCATGTCGATGCGGGCCTCGACCCCTTCGGGTGTGACTTTCACCAGTTTCAGCCCCAGCGTCTTGTTGAAGACGATTTTTTCTTCGTAAATCTGGCGAAAGCCCTCGAGGTATTCGGGCTCAAGGACGACGGGTGAGTTGGTGCGATGGGGCATCTGGCGATTTTATCGACGAACCAAAAAGTGCCGGCGGGATGTGTTTTGCAGGGCGATGCTTTAGCGCTGTGCCCCAACTTAGAGCTTCGAAAAATCAGGCTTTCGCTTTTCCATGAAAGCCCCAAAGGCTTCTTTGGCGGCCGGCTCTTTCAGCATGCGGCCAAAGCTTTTGCCTTCTTCGTCCATTTTTTGCAGCACCTCTTGCTGGTAGCCGCCTTTCATCAAACGCTTGGTCTCAATGAGTGAGGACAAGGGTTTGGCAGCGAGCTTGCGTGCCTGCGCTTGGGCGTAGCCATTGACTTCGGTGGGCGGCACGACGCGGTTGACCAACCCGACTTCTTGAGCCCCCTCGGCAAAGAAGGGGTCACCCATGAGCAACGCTTCGGCTGCACGGTGGTAACCAAACATGCGCGGGGCCAGCAGGCTCGAAGCCGCTTCGGGGCAAAGACCCAAGTTCACAAAAGGCATGGAAAACGCAGCGTTGTCGCCTGCGTAAACCAGGTCGCAATGAAACAGCAGGGTGGTGCCAATGCCCACGGCAGGCCCGGCCACAGCGGCCAACAGCGGTTTTTCAAATGTCGCAATGCCACGCAAAAAGCGGAACACGGGCGAGTCTTGTGTGCTGGGCGGCTGGTTCAAAAAATCACCAATGTCATTGCCCGCACTGAAGACGCTTTCGTGACCCTGAAACAGCACCACCCGCACACGGGCATCCGCTGCAGCTTGGGCCACGGCGTCAGCCATGGCGGCGTACATGGCCGAGGTGATGGAGTTCTTTTTGTCCAGCCGGTTGAAGGTGATGGTCATCACCCCGGCGTCGATGTGGGTCAGGATGTCAGACATGGTGTTCCTTGTGTGTGGCGGTGAGTGTGGGCCTGTGCAAAAACCAGCTTATTGAACCCGAATCCAGGTTTGGGTGCGTCCCAACAGGGGCGTACCGATATAACCCCGAACCTCGAGCTTTTTGCCACCGTCAATCGGCGTCAAACGCAGGCTGTAGTTTTTGCCGTTCTCGGGATCGAGAATTTTCCCACCTTCCCACACCGTTTTGCCGTCGCCTTGTTGACCGCCCCGAATGATTTCCATGCCGATTTTCGGCTTGTCCTTGCGGTCATCGGTGCACAAATTGCAATGGGTCTCAGCGCTGGGCGTGGTCAACAACGATTTTTCGACCACCCCCGACAAGCTCCCGGCCGCGTTCTGGCTGATGCGAATCTCGGCTTTGGGCTGCTTGCTCTCGTCGTCAATGCTGCGCCACAAGCCCACCGGGCTCATTTGGGCGTGGGCGGCCAGGGTCAGCAAGCCGAGGCTCAGGGTCAATGCGGTTTTGATCATGGTGTTCTTTCTGTTCATATACCCGGCCTTCATGCCAGTGCCGCATCGGTGTCCATGAGCACATCGCTGCCCGCACGGATGCGGCGCATCAGGCTCGATGTCTCGGGCATCAGGCGGGTGAAGTAAAAACGCGCCGTCTGCAATTTAGCCTGGTAGAAAGGGTCGGGGCGTTGGGCTTCTTCTTCGGCTTCGGCCAGTTTCTTCAAGGCGATTTGTGCCGAGCGAGCCCAGAAGTAAGCCAGCACCAAGTGCCCCACCACGCGCAAGTAATCCACCGCAGCCGCACCCACTTCGTCGGCATTGCTCATGGCTTTCATGCCCACTTCACCCGTGAGCTGCGTGAGCTTTTGGCCCAGATCGGCCAGTGGTTTGATGAACTCGCCCATGGCTTCGTTGGCCATTTCGGCCTTGACCAGTTGCTCGACCAATTTGCCAAACTTTTTGAGCGATGCACCCTGGTTGCCCAGCACCTTGCGACCCAGCAAGTCGAGCGACTGGATGGTGTTGGTGCCCTCATAGATCATGTTGATGCGGGCATCGCGCACGAACTGCTCCATGCCCCATTCCTTGATGTAGCCATGACCACCAAAGACCTGTTGGCAGGCGGACGTCGCCTCCCAGGCGTTGTCGGTGGTGAAGGCTTTAACGATGGGCGTCAGCAAGGCCACCAGCTCGGCCGCTTCGGCGCGTACCGCTTCGTCAGGGTGGTTGATTTCTTTGTCGAGCAGCAAGGCGCAATAGCAAGCCAGAGCGCGGCCACCTTCGGCATAAGCCTTGGCCGTCAACAGCATGCGACGCACATCGGGGTGCACGATGATCGGATCGGCCGGCTTGCCTGGTGCTTTCACGCCTGTCAGTGAACGCATCTGCACGCGGTCTTTGGCATAGGCCAAGGCATTTTGATAGGCCACCTCGGTCAGTCCCAGTGACTGGTTGCCCACGCCCAAGCGGGCCGCGTTCATCATCACAAACATGGCGGCCAGGCCCTTGTTGGGTTGGCCCACCAGAGTGCCCACCGCATCGTCGAGCACCATCTGGCAGGTGGCGTTGCCATGAATGCCCATCTTGTGCTCAAGGCCACCGCAATAAATGCCGTTGCGCTCACCGATGGCGCCATCTGCGGCCACCTTGAACTTGGGCACCAGGAACAGACTGATGCCTTTGCTGCCGGGCGGCGCATCGGGCAGGCGGGCCAACACCAGGTGCACGATGTTGGCGGCCAAATCGTGCTCACCCGCGCTGATGAAAATCTTTTGACCGGTGATGCGGTAGGTGCCATCGGCTTGCGGCTCGGCCTTGCTGCGCAGCAGGCCCAAATCGGTCCCACAGTGCGGTTCGGTCAGGCACATGGTGCCGGTCCACTCGCCACTGGTCAGCTTGGGCAAGTAAAGGGCTTTTTGCTCGGGCGTGCCGTGCGCGTGCAGAGCTTCATAAGCGCCATGCGACAGGCCGGGGTACATGGTCCAAGCCTGGTTGGACGAGTTGAGCATCTCGTAAAAGCACTGGTTGACCACAAACGGCAAGCCTTGCCCGCCAAATTCGGGGTCACAGCTGAGTGCAGGCCAACCTCCGGCGACATATTGTGCGTAAGCGGCTTTGAAACCATCTGGCGCCTTCACGTCATGGGTGTCGCGGTTCAATGTGCAGCCTTGGGTATCGCCTGAAATATTGATCGGAAACACCACTTCGGCCGCAAACTTGCCGCCTTCTTCGAGCACCGCATTGATGGTGTCGACATCGGTCTCGGCATGCTTGGGCAAGGCCTTGAATTCGTCGGTAACGTTGAGCAACTCATGCAATACAAACTGCATGTCGCGAAGGGGCGGGTTGTAGACAGGCATGGAGACTCCTAGAAAATGAAGATCGGGGGGTTAAAAGCAAAAATCAGTGGTCGCTGTTCTTGCGCTGCGTCTTGGCCAACGACGCCCATTGAGCGGACGGGGCTGCACCGTCAGGGGTTTTGACTGGCGCCGGTGTTGGCTCTGTGGCGTAGCGCGCCAGAATGTGCGAGAACCCTCGCCTTGCGCGGTCGGTGGCAGCGGGGTTGCGCAAAAAACGCGCCTCGTAGTGCAAGGCCAAAATCAAGCCATGAATTTCGAAGGCAATCTGGTGGGCATCTGACTCCAGGCTCAATTGCCCTTCGGCCTGCGCCAGCTCGACGGCACGGCGCAAGGCCGTTTGCCAAGTGGTCACCGATGAGGCCAAAGCGTCGCGGACAGGGCCCGTGCGGTCGTCAAACTCGACTGCGCCACTGATGTAAATACAGCCCGAATCAATTTCAGCGGAGGTCTGCACCATCCAGTTGTCGAACATGGCTTGCAGTCGCGCCACGCCTCGGGGTTTTTGCATGGCGGCGTAAAACACCTCGGCCTCGAAACGGTCGTGGTATTCGCGGATGACCGAAATTTGCAGCTCTTCACGCGAGCCAAAGTGCGCAAATACGCCCGACTTGCTCATGCCCGTGACCTCAGCCACAGCCCCAATGGACAGCCCTTCCAGCCCAATTTGCGAGGCCAGGCCCAACGCGGCATCGATGATCACGGTCTTGGTTTGCTGACCTTTGATGAGCACGCGTCGACCCGCTTCTGGAACGGGCAAGCTTTCTACTTTGGGGGTTTTTTTGTGATCGGTCATGGTGCATCAAAAAAGAACGGTCGTTCTATTTTGCACCAAAATTCAGCAAAAGATCAAACCACTTTGGCAAGCAAGGGTAAATCAGGGGCATCAACCGCCACAGCAAGCCGCAAATGCGGGGGGCGCTATAGACCCCCGATCAGGTCGGGGGTGACAGACTTGATTGTCATGCCCGGCTTGACCGGGTATCCATGCTCGCCAAGCAAGGTCACCCAGGTCAAGTCAAAAAACATCAGGCTTTGAAAGCCACCACTTTCTGGCTTT
>Ga0208916_10000248_pt1 | contig 27549 bp, 32 predicted proteins | sample DEB19_08_DNA_5_FD_184523 | JGI IMG/M metagenome (GOLD analysis project Ga0208916, IMG submission 184523) | Aqueous microbial communities from the Delaware River and Bay under freshwater to marine salinity gradient to study organic matter... | ecosystem: Environmental > Aquatic > Marine >... | reverse complement strand
AAGACTTGGCGAGTATTTCAGCCCCCGTGTCGGCAGCCGCGCCTACTGCCACGTTGAGTTAGGTAGCTGCCGCTACACTGGCGCGCTGAGAAGATGTAACGCATTTTTGACAAGGCATTTTTGTGACTTTTGCAACCCGCTTTCCTTCCTTTTTTCCTTTGGTGTTGGCGCTGTTGTCGGCGTCTGTCTTGAGCGCGTCGGCCGCCACGCCGACGACGGCTGTCACTTCAGCGCCAGTCAAGCCGCCTTTGTTCGTGCTGAATTCGCTGGACGACAGTGTCAGCGTGCTGGACGCGACGACTTGGACCGAAACCCGCCGCATTGCCACCGGCAAGCAACCGCACCATCTGTACATGACGCCAGACGAAAAGTCGGTCATTGTGGCCAACGCGCTGTCGGATTCCTTGACCTTCATTGACCCCAAAACTGCAGAAATTCAGCACACCGTGCGCGGTATTTTGGACCCGTACCACCTGCGCTTTTCGCCCGACATGAAGTGGTTCGTCACGGCAGCCAACCGGCTCAATCACATCGATATTTTTCGCTGGGACGGCAGCAATATGACGCTGGCCAAGCGCATCTCGACCGGCAAGACACCCAGCCATCTGTGGATTGACAGCAAGAGCAGCACGGTTTATTCGACCATGCAGGACAGCGACGAATTGATCGCGGTGGATCTGCAGACGCAAACCGTCAAGTGGCGCACCAAGACCGGCCCGATGCCAGCCGATTTGGTTGGCACGGCCGATGACAAACGCATTTTGGTGGCGCTGACCGGCAGCGACGCGGTTGAGGTCTATGACATTTCTGGGCCGCAGCCAGCGCGCAGCAAAGTCATCAAGACCGGGCTGGGTGCGCATGCGTTTCGTGCCTTCGGCGACGGTCGTCATGTGCTGGTGAGCAACCGCGTGGCCAACTCCATCAGCAAGATTGACCTGCAGACGCTGGAAGTCGTCGGCCGCTTTGCGGTGCCGGGCGGCCCTGACTGCATGGAAGTGACGCGCGACGGCAAGCAGCTTTTTGTCTCTTCGCGCTGGGCTCGCAAGCTCAGCGTGATTGACATCGCCAGCGGCAAGCTGGTGCGGCAGGTGAACGTGGGCAAGAGCCCGCATGGCGTCTGGACTTTGGATCACGCGCCCCGCTGACATGCTGGCCCGCGTCATCAGTTTGGCAGTGTTGGCAAGCGTTGCTCCGGCGCTGTGGGCGGCTGGCTGCGCTTCACCCATTTACCTGACCTTTGACACCGGCCACATGGCGGTGGCCCCGCTGATCGCCGACGTGCTGAAAAAGCACGACGTCCAGGTCACGTTTTTCGCAGCACAAGAGCGCACCAAGTCCGGCAACGGCAGCTTGGGCAGCGACTGGGCCAGCTGGTGGAAAGCCCGCGCTGCCGAAGGCCATGAGTTCGCTTCACACACCTACGACCACACCTATTGGCGTGCAGATGTGCTTGAGAAAAACGCCGCCACACGTTTTCGGGTTCGGCCTTCAGCCGGTCCGCAAGAAGGACTGGATCAGGTGTGGACGGCTGCGCAGTACTGCGCTGAAATTCACAAGTCTGAACTGCGCTTGCAAGAGATCACCGGTCAAAAAACGCTGCCGCTGTTTCGGGCGCCCGGTGGTAAGACCTCGCCTGAACTGCTGAAGGCGGCGCGCAGTTGCGGCTATGCGCACGTGGCTTGGGCTCCGGCGGGATTTTTGGGTGATGAGTTGCCCAGCGATCGATTCCCCAACGCGCAGTTGCTGCAAAAAGCATTGAAAAATATTCAGTCTGGCGACATTTTGGTGGCGCACCTCGGCATCTGGTCGCGGCAAGATCCGTGGGCACCTGCGGTGCTGGAACCGCTGATCGTCGGCCTCAAGGCGCGGGGTTTTTGCTTCGCAACCTTGCGCGAGCACCCGCAGTACAAAGGCTGGATCAAACAGCATTCAGATCCTTCTCCAGCGGCCTCTGGTGCGCTTAGCGGAGCTCGAATATGAGCTGGTTCGGTGACGCCTTTGCCGCATTTCAGCTCAAGCTGTTTGAAGTGGTCGCGCCTTACTTGTTTCAGTGGGGCTTGGGTAATTTCCTTGAAGACGCCTACGCCGCCAGCACTTGGGTCTTGGTCGGCTTGCTCCAGATTGCCGTGTTGTTGCTGGTGATTGGCCCGCTGCAACGCTGGCGGCCTGCTGAAGCTGTGACAGACCGCGCCAGCATTCGCACCGATGTGATTTACACCTTGATTCATCGGCTGGGCTTGTTTCGGCTGGCACTGTTTTTCACCCTGGACCCGATTTTTGACAGTGGTTTTGGTGTTTTGCGAACCGCTGGTGTGGGGACTTTTCACCTAGACCAAGTGTGGCCAGGTTGGACGGACAACGCAGCCGTCAGTTTTGTGATTTACCTGTTGGCGTTTGACATGGCCGCCTATTGGCTGCACCGTGGCCAGCACCGCATTGGCATCTGGTGGCGGCTGCATTCGCTGCACCATTCGCAGCAGCAAATGACCATGTGGAGCGACAACCGCAACCACGTGTTGGACGATGTGTTGGTGAGCGTTTTACTGGTGGTGTTGGCGCAGTTGATTGGTGTGGCGCCGGAGCAATTCGTCGCCATTGTGGCCCTGACGCAGCTCAGCGAAAGTTTGCAGCATGCGAATGTCCGCCTGAGTTTTGGCCGCATCGGCGAGCGGCTCTGGGTCAGCCCGCGGTTTCATCGGGTGCACCACAGCATTCATGTGGCGGACTGCAATTACGGCGTCTTGTTGCCGTGGTGGGACCAGTTGTTTGGCACCGCTAACTTCCAGACGCATGTCGACCCGACCGGCGTCAAAGCGCCGCAGGGCCAGGCGCTCGACGACGGCTCCGGCCTGTGGCAGCAGCAGTGGCGGGGACTGAAACGACTTTTGGGGCGCGCATGAAGCGGTTGATGGATTCTTTTTGGCGTGCCACCCTGTACTGCCTGCACCCACGGGTGATCGCCTTGTCCTTTTTACCGCTGCTCATCATGGCGGCGATCGCTTTGGGGCTGGGTTATTTTTATTGGAACGATGCGATCGACTTGTTGCGCGCTCAGCTGGACAGCTACCAGCTGGTCGCCAGCATGAGCGAATGGCTGCAAGGCTTGGGGCTGAGTGAGCTGCGCTTGGTGATGGCGCCCGCGCTGCTGCTGGTCATGGCGATTCCGGTCATCGTCATCGTCTCGCTGCTGTTTGTCGCCTTGCTGATGACGCCGACGATGGTCGGCTTGGTGGCTGAGCGACGATTTCCTTTGCTCGACCGCCGACGCGGTGCCTCGTTCTGGGTCAGCTTGCTGTGGAGTCTGGCGTCCACCCTGATGGCTTGTCTGGCTTTGCTGTTGTCCCTGCCTTTGTGGCTGATTCCGCCGTTGGTGTTGGTGGTGCCGCCGCTGATCTGGGGCTGGCTGACTTACCGCGTCATGGCGTATGACGCCTTGGCTGAGCACGCCAGCCCTGAAGAGCGGGAACAGGTTTTCAAGACGCACCGCGTTCCCTTGCTGTGCATTGGCATCTTGAGCGGCTATCTCGGGGCGGCGCCTAGCGTGGTCTGGGCCTCTGGTGCCATGTTTGTCGCGATGGCGCCGATTTTGGTGCCAGTGGCCATCTGGATCTACACCCTCGTGTTTGCCTTTTCGTCGCTCTGGTTCACGCACTACGCCTTGTCTGCCTTGCAACATTTGCGCGCGCAAAACGCCACGGTCACGGCTGCAGATACTTTTAACCTTCCATCAACTTGAGCGTTCAGCGCGCTGTCACACCATGGCTCAAAATTTCGGACTCATCATCGTTGGCGATGAAATTCTCTCTGGCAAACGGGCTGACAAGCACCTCGCCAAGACCATTGAACTCCTAGGCGCACGCGGCCTGCAACTGAGTTACGCCGACTACGTGGGCGACGACCCGGAGCGCATCACCGCCACGGTGGCACGGGCCTTTGCGTCTGCCCGCGAACACGGCGACGTGGTCTTCTCGTGCGGCGGCATCGGCGCCACACCAGACGACCACACCCGCCAATGCGCCGCGCGCGCCTTGGGCGTTGAGCTGGCGCTGCACCCTGAGGCCAAAGTTTTGATTCACGACCGCATGCACGACGTCGCCCGCGAGCAAGGTCTGCCGTACGAGCCTGACCGCGAAGACAACATCCACCGCCTCAACATGGGCACCTTCCCGGTGGGTGCCAGCATCATCCCGAACCCCTACAACAAGATTCCGGGTTTCTTTTGTGCCGCAGGTGCTGGCGGCGTTTACTTCGTGCCCGGCTTTCCGGTGATGGCTTGGCCGATGATCGAGTGGGTGCTTGACACCCACTACGGCCACTTGCACCAACAATCGGCTTACAGCGAAAAATCCGTGATTGTCATGGGCTCGATGGAAGCCATGCTGACGCCGCTGATGATCGAGATTGAAGCGCGCCACCCGGGCATCAAAGTCTTCAGCCTGCCCAGCGTCGATCATCCGCAATACGGCCGGCACATTGAATTGGGTGTCAAAGGCGCTCCGGCCGAGGTCAATGCGGCCTACCCAGCGCTGCTGGCGGGTCTGCATGTTTTCAATGTCAAGTTAGGCCCCGAATTGGTGCGCTGAACGATGCACGATAAAGGTGCGTTGTTTATTTCCCAACTTGGTGCATCAAAACGGACTGGGCGCTGATTCTGAGTGGCTTGAGGGACTGACTTTTTTCGTTTCTTGTTCAGTTGGCGGTCAAAAACACCGCTGTTAACGGCACAATCAGCGCTTGGGTTGATGCAAGAGCGCTTCCCACTGGCATAAAAAGTGCATTACATGGCACTGAGCAGATTTTTTAACCACCATCCAGCAACAGGAGATTCTGATGGCAAAGACCGTCGCAGACGTCATGAAAATGGTCAAGGAAAACGAAGTCAAGTTTGTTGACTTCCGCTTCACTGACACCCGTGGTAAAGAGCAGCACGTCACCGTGCCTGTGTCTCACTTTGACGAAGACAAGTTCACTTCGGGCCACGCTTTTGACGGCTCATCCATCGCCGGTTGGAAGGGCATTGAAGCCTCCGACATGCAGCTGATGCCTGACGCCAACACGGCCAACATCGACCCGTTTTTTGAAGAAACAACGATTTTCATGAGCTGCGACGTCGTCGAGCCTGCCGACGGCAAGGCCTACGACCGTGACCCACGTTCGATCGCCAAGCGCGCCGAGTCCTACCTCAAGGCCTCCGGCTTGGGCGACACGGCATTCTTCGGCCCAGAGCCAGAATTTTTCGTTTTTGACGACGTGCGTTGGAACACCGACATGTCGGGCACCTTCTTCAAGATCGACGAATACGAAGCCCCTTGGAATTCGGGCAAGAAGCTCGATGGCGGCAACCGCGGCCACCGTCCGACTGTCAAAGGTGGTTACTTCCCAGTGCCTCCAGTCGACAGCATGCACGACATGCGCTCGGAAATGTCCCTGATTCTCGAATCGCTGGGCATCCCTGTCGAAGTGCATCACCACGAAGTCGCTGGCCCAGGCCAGAACGAGTTGGGTACCAAGTTCAGCACGCTGGTTGAGCGCGCTGACTGGACACAAGTCCTGAAGTACGTGGTTCACAACGTCGCCAATGCCTACGGCAAGACCGCGACCTTCATGCCAAAACCCATCGTTGGCGACAACGGTTCAGGCATGCACGTTCACCAGTCGATCTGGAAAGACGGCAAAAACTTGTTCGCCGGTGACGGCTATGCAGGCCTGTCAGATTTCGCCCTGTACTACATCGGCGGCATCATCAAGCACGCACGTGCCCTGAACGCGATCACCAACCCAGGCACCAACAGCTACAAGCGTTTGGTCCCAGGTTACGAGGCACCGGTCAAGCTGGCTTACTCGGCCAAGAACCGTTCGGCTTCGATCCGTATTCCGCACGTGGCCAACCCGAAAGGTCGCCGCATTGAAGCACGTTTCCCAGATCCACTGATGAACCCATACCTCGGCTTCTCAGCCCTGATGATGGCTGGTTTGGACGGCGTCGAAAACAAGATCCATCCTGGCGAAGCTGCCACCAAAGATCTGTACCATCTGCCGCCTGAAGAAGACGCTTTGGTGCCAACGGTTTGCCACAGCTTGGACCAAGCGCTCGACTGCCTCGATGCAGACCGCAGCTTCTTGACCAAAGGCGGCGTCTTCACCGACAGCATGCTTGACGCTTACATTGAACTCAAAATGGGCGAGGTCACGCGTCTGCGTCAAGCCACGCACCCGATCGAGTTCGACATGTACTACTCGCTCTAAAGCGAACTTTGCACCACTGCTCCGGCTCAGGTCGGGTGGTAACCCAGCAAAAAAGGACAGCTTCGGCTGTCCTTTTTTGTTTGTTCTTTCTCGTGCTTTGCCGCATACTTTGAGATCCATGAAGAAAAATTTGTACCTCATCGCTGTCTTCGTGGCCATCGCCGCGTGCAGTGTTGTAGCGATGGCGCAAGACATGATTTACCGCTGCGGTAATGAATACCTCAACGATGCAGGGACGGCATTGGCGCGTGGTTGCAAGGTGCTTGAAGGCGGCAATGTCACGGTGGTGCCGGGGACGCACGTCAACCCCTTGGAGAAAGCGGTGGCTAGCCCTGCGGCAGCCAGCGTCCCAGCCCGTGGCGTGCGCCGAAGTGCCGGCGTCAACAGCAACCCCAATCCCGATGCTGCCGCTCAACGCGCACGGGACAGTGATGCCCGCAGCATCTTGCTGACGGAGCTGAAAACGGCTGAAGGCCGGCTGGCTGATCAGCAAAAGCAATACAACCATGGCGAGCCTGAAAAATCGGAGCTAGAAACACGTAACTCGCAGCGCTACCAAGACCGCGTCAATGAACTCAGGGACGGCATCAATCGCTACATGGGCGACATCGCCGGACTGAAGCGCGAATTAGCGCGATTGCCCGCGGCCGTCTCCATGCCGACTCAGCCCGCGCAGTAAGCCCTGACCACCGATTAGCCGCTGAATAGATCAAAATGCAACCCTTGAAAACCACCATCACGACCCCCTCACAACCGGTATCGGCCGCTGTCCGATACCAAGCCTTTGATCTCTTGGCGACTCTCGTGGCCGTGGTTCATCTCGACGGTGTCGTGGTGTTCGCCAACGCCGCCTTGGAAGATGCCCTCGGCATCTCGCGCCGCACGATTGAAGGCTCCCAATTTCCTGATTGCTTCACCGACCCATTGATCTTGCGCAACGCACTGGTCGGGGCCGGGAGCAATGAGTTTGCCGCTTTGCGCTACGACGCCTGGCTGCGGCGGTCTAGCCCAGAACCCTTGCCGGTGCATGTGGTGGTGGCCCAGACCGATGTGCCCGGTGAAGTGATTGTCGAGTTGCTGCCGCTTGAGCAACAAGCCAAACAAGAACGCGAAGAGCGACTCATCGACCAGGCGCAGGCCAACAAAGAACTCATCCGCAACTTGGCGCACGAAATCAAGAATCCGCTGGGCGGCATTCGCGGTGCGGCGCAGTTGTTGGAGATGGAAATCGAGTCGAAGGAGTTGATTGAGTACACCCAGGTGATCATTCACGAAGCGGATCGGCTGCAGTCCTTGGTGGATCGTTTGCTGGCCCCGCATCGCCGGCCCCATCTGGTGGGTGACGTGAATATCCATGAGGTTTGCGAGCGCGTGCGTTCGCTCATTCAGGTTGAGTTTCCCAAGGGACTCCAAGCCACGCGCGACTACGACACCTCTATTCCTGACTTTCGCGGCGACCGTGAGCACTTGATCCAAGCGGTGCTGAACATCGCTCACAACGCGGCGCAAGCGCTTGGGGAGCGGGTCGCCGCCGGTGATGCGGAGATCATTTTCAAGACGCGCATCGCGCGGCAAGTGACTTTCGGCAAGCAGCGCTATCGCTTGGCATTGGAATTGCATGTCATTGACAATGGGCCGGGCGTGCCGGACTCCATCAAAGACCGTATTTTCTATCCCCTGGTGTCAGGGCGAGATGGCGGTTCCGGGCTGGGGTTGACGTTGGCGCAAACCTTCGTTCAGCAACACCACGGTTTGATCGAGTGCGACAGTGTGCCGGGCCGTACAGACTTCAAGATCTTGATTCCTCTGCCTTGAGGTCTGTCCAATCCATTGAGAAGATACATAGGGATAGCGTCACATGAAACCAATTTGGATCGTTGACGATGACCAGTCAATCCGTTTCGTTCTAGAAAAAGCCTTGCTGAGGGAAGGCTTGCCCACGCGCAGCTTCACCAATCCGCGCGAAGTACTGGCTGCACTGGCGACCGCCACCGACGAAGATGGCCCACAAATCTTGGTCAGCGACATCCGCATGCCGGGTGGTTCTGGCCTTGATCTGTTGGAAGCGGTCAAAGAAAAATTACCTGGTTTGCCGGTCATCATCATGACCGCGTTCTCTGACCTTGACAGTGCTGTGTCGGCCTTCCAGGGCGGCGCCTTTGAATACCTGCCAAAGCCGTTCGACCTGCCCAAAGCGGTGGAGCTGATTCGCCGTGCGGTTGAAGAAAGCCAGCGCGAAGAAATCGCCGAAGAACGCATGGATGTGGCGCCTGAAATGCTCGGCCAAGCGCCGGCCATGCAAGACGTTTTTCGTGCCATTGGCCGGCTCAGCCAAAGCAATGTGACAGTCATGATCACCGGCGAATCCGGCTCCGGTAAAGAACTGGTGGCACGTGCGCTGCACAAACATTCGCCACGCGCGAACGGGCCCTTCATCGCCATCAACACCGCGGCGATTCCGAAAGATTTGTTGGAGTCCGAACTTTTTGGTCACGAGCGCGGCGCTTTCACCGGCGCGCAAACCATGCGTCGCGGCCGCTTTGAGCAGGCCGATGGCGGCACCCTTTTTCTGGATGAAATCGGTGACATGCCGTTTGACCTGCAAACCCGGTTGCTGCGTGTTTTGTCTGACGGACACTTTTACCGCGTGGGTGGGCACAACGCCGTCAAATCCAATGTGCGCGTGATTGCGGCGACCCACCAAGACTTGGAGCAATGCGTCAAAGATGGCCACTTCCGGGAGGACTTGTATCACCGCCTGAATGTGATTCGCCTGCGCCTGCCTGCGCTGCGTGAACGCCGTGAAGACGTCTTCATGCTGACCCGCCACTTTCTGCAGCAAAGCGCCAAGCAACTCGGTGTTGAGCCTAAACGCATTGCCGATGCGGCCTTGCAGCAGCTCAGCACCTTCAGTTTTCCTGGCAACGTACGGCAGTTAGAAAACATCTGCCACTGGCTCACCGTCATGGCACCAGCGCAGGTGATTGAAGCCAAGGACTTGCCGCCTGAAGTGTTGGCCACGGTGCCTGATGCATTCAGAGTTGCCAGCGTGCCGTCGGAGTCCGCGTTGGGTCACACCCAAGCCCGTGATGTGCCGCAGACAGAAGCGCTGGCGTTTGTTTCGGCTTCGCTGGCCAGTCCCGCAGACGGGGTCTGGCCGACGACGACCGCCACCAGCGGTCATTGGGAAGCTGGCCTTGAAGTTGAAGCGCTGGCCTTGTTGGCGAGTGGTCAAACCGATGTTTGGGACGTCTTGACGCGGCGTTTTGAGTCCAAGTTGATTCAAACCGCACTGGTCAACACGCGTGGTCGTCGCATCGAAGCCGCTCAAAAATTGGGCATTGGCCGCAACACTATCACGCGCAAGATCCAGGAATTGGGGCTGGAGTAAGCCGCAGAAATCGGCCAGAGGGCTGGCCGATCCCCGACCTTCTACCCGATTTCGACGACCACTGGCACGTGGTCGCTTGGACGCTCGTTCTTGCGCGGTAACTTGTCGATCACGCAGCTGCGCACCTGCGTTTTCAGCGGCTCACTGACCAAGATGTGGTCAATGCGCAACCCGCGGTTGCGGCGAAAAGCGAACTCACGGTAGTCCCACCACGAATAGCTTTTCTCGGGTTGTTCAAACAGGCGAAAGGCATCGGTCAAGCCCAAGTCCAGCAGGCCTTGGAAATGCTCACGCTCCGCTGTCGTGTGGTGAATCGTTTCGCGCAGACCTTCCGGGTCGTGTGTGTCACGGTCGTCAAAAGTGATGTTGAAGTCGCCCACCAGCACCAGCTTGGGCGTGTTGGCAAGTTCTTGCTTGAGCCAATGACGCAGGCTGGTCAACCACTGCATCTTGTACTCAAACTTCTCGCTGCCCGGTTCTTGGCCGTTCACAAAGTAGCCATTCACCAAACGCACGGCACCTTCAGGCGTGTCCAGTGTGGCGGCAACCACGCGGGACTGTTCATCGGAAAATCCGTCAATGTTCTTACTCACGTCGCGCAATGGCAGGCGGCTCAAAATCGCCACGCCGTTGTAGGTTTTTTGGCCAAACACAGCGCAGTGACCGTAGCCAGCATCTTGCAAGGCCTGCAGCGGAAATTTCTCGTCTGGCAGTTTCAGCTCTTGCAAACACAGCGCATCCACCGGATTGGCCGCCAGCCAGTCCAGCACCTGCGGCAGACGAACTGAGAGTGAGTTCACGTTCCAGGTAGCGATTTTCATGTCTGCTCAGTCATCTTTTTTTTGGTAAGTCACAAAGCTAAAAGCCAGTCCCGCAGCAGACAAGTGCTGCTCGCGCGCTGTTTCAGTCCACCCAGAACCCAAGGTTGGCGCGTAGGCGTCGCCTTCAAAGTCTTGCGCGATCTCAGTGACTTCAGCGCGCACCGCGAGCGGTTCAGCTTGCCGGTAAATCTCAGCACCGCCGATGACCCAGACCTCGGGCACGTTGCCGCTCAAGTGAAGTGCATCTTGCAGGCTGCTGGCACGCACGGCGCCTGCTGCTTGCCAATCCACTTGGCGCGTGACGACGATGTTGCTGCGACCCGGCAGGGGCCTAAAGCGTGGCGGCAGCGAGTCCCAAGTTTTGCGACCCATGATGACCGGGCATCCCTGCGTCAGGCGCTTGAAATGCGCGAGGTCTTCGGGCAAGTGCCAAGGCATGCTGTTGTCTTTGCCGATCACGCCGTTGGCGGCGCGCGCAAAGATCAGGTTGATGCGAGGTGTCGTCACGGCGGGCTCAAACCGCCACGGGCGCTTTGATGGCCGGGTGGTGTTGGTAGTTCAAAAACTCAAAGTCCTCAAACTCGTAATCAAAAATCGAGGCCGGCTGGCGTTTGATGTTCAGCATCGGGTAAGCCATCGGTTCACGGCTCAGTTGCAGTGCCACTTGCTCGTGGTGGTTGCTGTAAATATGGCAGTCGCCACCAGTCCAAATGAAGTCGCCCACCGCCAAGCCACACTGCTGCGCCACCATGTGCGTGAGCAGCGCGTAGCTCGCAATATTGAAGGGCACACCGAGAAAAATATCGGCGCTGCGTTGGTACAACTGGCAGCTGAGCTTGCCGGGTTGACCGGCTACTTCTGAGGGCGCGACGTAAAACTGAAAGAACGCATGGCAGGGCATCAGCGCCATTTTGGACAGGTCGGCGACGTTCCACGCACTGACGATGATGCGGCGCGAATCGGGGTTGGTCTTGAGCGTCTTGATGACCTCGGCGATCTGGTCGATGTGACCGCCTTCGGGCGTTGGCCAGCTGCGCCATTGCACGCCGTAAACGGGGCCCAAGTCACCGTCTTCCCGTGCCCATTCGTCCCAGATAGAAACGCCGCGCGCTTTGAGCCAATTGTTGTCGCTGGAGCCTTGCAGAAACCACAGCAACTCATGGACGATGGATTTCAGGTGAACCTTCTTGGTGGTCACCAGCGGAAAACCTTCGTTGAGGTCAAAGCGCATCTGGTAACCAAACACACTCTTGGTGCCGGTTCCAGTGCGGTCAGCTTTGAAGACGCCATGCGTGTCCACGTGGCGCATGAAGTCTTCGTATTGGGAGCGGATGGCTTGTGTCATGTCAGTAGGATCCAAAAATACAGTCGAGAGCCGCAACGATTTCTTCGGTTTTGTCTTGCAAGTTGGCGACGCTCTTGTTCAATTCTCTTGTTGGAAATGCCGCCATAGAAGCCGTGTCGAGAACCACTTGTTTGCCCATAATCTCGAACACAGGATTTAAATCGCGCAAACGATTTTTGTACAAGGCGGCAGGTCGCAGCGGAATGACGATGCGTGACGCCAAACTGTCGATGTACTCGTTCTGAATATCCAACAGGTAGGGCGTGCTTTTGCGGGCAGAGGCATCGGGGTGCGTGTAAACGTCAAAGCGCGCCACAGTCAAAAGGTCCGGTACTTGGCCAAAGGCAGCCCGTCACGCTCAATGCGTGTGTTGTATTCGGCCACAGCGTCTTTGTTTTCTTCATTCCACTTTTGCCAATAGCAACGGCGAACTTCAGCCGCCAGCAAGGTGTCGACGGTTTGGGACACGTTCATGCCCATCTCGCGCGCCATCTCAAGCACTTTAGAGTTGAGCGAAAGATTCGTCGGTTTCTTGGTGGCGTTGGTAAAGTTAAGCATAGTCAGTCCTCACGAATCATGCGCATATTATATGCGCAGGACTTTCCCCGGATTCATGATGTTGTTCGGGTCCAGAGCGGTTTTCAGCGCTCGCATCAGGCCCAGCGCAACTGGGGATTTGTGGATTTCGAGCTTCTCTACTTTGAGGCTGCCGACACCGTGCTCGGCTGAAATCGAACCACCAAATGTTTGCACGGATTCATACACCAAGGTGTTGACTTGGTCTTCCCAGTCGCGCAGAAAAGCCGGGCCATCACTGCCAACAGGGGCTTGCACGTTGTAGTGCAAATTACCGTCGCCCAAGTGACCAAAATTGACCAAGCGCACGCCCGGAATTTCTCGCTTCAGCAGGGCGTCGGTGCTGCGTACAAACTCCGACATGTGCGACACCGCCACTGAAATATCGTGTTTGATGTTCAGCCCTTCTTCGGCTTGCGCCAGCGGAATGCTTTCGCGCACATGCCAAAGCTGTTTGGCCTGCGCCAAGCTTTCAGCTACCACAGCGTCGCTGACGCAGCCGCTCTCAAACGCGGTTTCTAGCAGGCGCTCAAACTGCACGCGGGCGTGGGCCTCCGACTCTTGGTCTGAGCATTCGAGCAGCACGCAAAAAGCCGCTGTTTCATACAGCGGCACTTTGAGTTGGCTGAAGTGTTTCGCCACCAAGCTGAGTGCAAACTGGCCCATCACTTCAAAGCCCGTGAGGCCTGCGCCCAGGTGTTGGTGCGCCAAGCCCAACAGCTTGACCGCGTCGTCCATGGTGCCGACGGCCGCCCAGGCCGTGAGGCGGGCTGCGGGCAAAGGGTAGAGCTTCAAGGTCGCGGCAGTGATGACGCCCAAGGTGCCTTCGCTGCCGATGTACAAATCGCGCAGGTCGTAGCCGGTGTTGTCTTTGCGCAGGCCCGACAGGCCGTGCCAGATGTCGCCAGCCGCGGTGACGACTTCGAGGCCCAAGCACAGGTCGCGGGCGTTGCCGTAGCGCAGCACTTGCGTGCCGCCGGCGTTGGAGGCGAGGTTGCCGCCGATGGTACAACTGCCTTCAGCGGCCAAACTCAGGGGAAACAAAAAACCAGCCTGCCGTGCGGTGTCTTGCAGGCTTTGCAGGATGCAGCCGGCTTCAGCGGTCAGCGTCATGTTCGCAGGATCAATCTCGCGCACCGCACGCAGGCGTTGCAGGCTCAGCACCACTTGTTTTCCGGTGTCGTCGGGAATCGAGCCCACCACCAAGCCGGTGTTGCCGCCTTGCGGCACCAAGCTCACTTGGGCGGCTACGCAGGCTTTGACAACGCGCGCCACTTCGTCGGTGTTGGCGGGGCGCACGACGGCCAGCGCTTTGCCGCGGGCGCGTTTGCGCCAGTCCATTTCCCAAGCTTGCAGGTCGCCGTCGGTCAGGACATGGGCGTCGCCACAAATGCTGCGGAGGGTTTGTAAAAAATCGTTGTTCATGGTGTTTCGGCGGGTATCGACGAGGGCAGGGCAGCCGGGACTGCTGGTTTTTTCAGGCGCACGCGAACATGCAAGGCGCAGGCCACAAACAGCAGCAAGCACAAGCCTATTTCGATCAGGGCCAAATAATTTCCGGGGGCCGCGTCGCCCCAGGCGCGGACCACGCCTTCGGTGAAGTAAATCCACACAAACAAGCTGAGCCAGCGGTAGGTGTACATGCGGTTTTTCAGCACCCCCGCCAAGGGCAGCACCAGCGGCAGCACTTTGAGCGCCAGCAGCGAACCGCCTGGGCGAATTGGCGCGAGCCACATCTCCCAAGCCAAGCCAAGGGCGATCAGCCCTGTCAGGCTGGCCGTGGCCAACCAGCGTGTGAGATCGATTTGTCGAGTTTTGTCCATGAGGATGGCATGATACCGGCATGAATTTGAAGCAGCTCTTGGCCGACCTTTCCCACTTTCCTTGGCGTGACACGGCGATCACCCTGCGCAAGCGTTTTCGCGACGACCACATGGGCTTGACGGCCAGCAGTTTGACCTTCACCACCTCGATTGCATTGGTGCCATTTTTCACGGTGGCGTTGGCCATCTTCACGGCGTTTCCGATGTTTGCCAAGCTGCAGGGCTCTTTGCAGGTGTGGCTGGTCGAAAGCCTGATTCCCGACAACATTTCCAGGCAGGTGCTGGGCTACCTGACGCAGTTCAGCCGGCAGGCCAGCAAGCTGGGTGTGGCCGGCTTGGCGGTGCTGGTGGTGACCGCCGTCGCCATGATTTTCACGATCGATCGCACGTTCAATGGCATTTGGCGCGTACGCAATCCCCGGCCATTTGCTCAGCGGGTGTTGATTTACTGGGCGGCGGTGACCCTCGGGCCGGCGTTTTTGGGGGCCAGTTTGGCGGCCACCTCGTATGTGTTGCCCTTCGCCCGCAATGGCATGGCTGGCCCTTCGGATGTCTTGCAGCTCTTGCTTGATTCGCTGGAATTCGTGGCGTTGGCGGGCGGTATGGCCGCGCTTTATCACTACATGCCGAACACCTATGTGAAGTGGGCGCATGCGTGGTCGGGTGGGGTGTTTGTGGCGGTCGGCATTGCTGTGGCCAAGAAAATTCTGGCCTTCTACCTGAGCATGGTGCCGACGTATTCCGTCGTCTACGGCGCTTTCGCCACCTTGCCAATCTTGCTGGTCTGGATTTACGTGGCTTGGATCATTGTGCTCATGGGCGCCGTGATCGCGGCCTACCTGCCCAGCCTGTTGGCGGGTGTGGCCCGACGTGCCAGCGCCCATGGCTGGCGTTTTCAGCTGGCGCTGGAGTTGCTGCAACAGCTCGACGCAACCCGCGCTAGCATGCCGCGAGGGCAACTGGCGTCTGCTTTGGCGCAGCATTTGCGCGTGGATTTATTGGAGCTTGAGCAGTCGCTCAAAGCCTTGATTCGTTTGCACTGGATTGGTCAACTGGCAGACGCTGAAGGTGACAACGAGGCGCGCTACGTTTTGTTGGTCGACCCGGACCGAACACTGCTTGAGCCGCTGGTGGATGAACTGCTGCTCGACAAGACGGACGCCACCGGCAAGCTGTGGGCGCGTGCCGGTTGGGCCGAGACCCGGCTGCGCGAGGTGCTTTGAAATTGAATTTGATCTGCTGGGCTCAATGGCAAGGCGGAATTTGGGCTATATTGACAACGAATAAAAAAACAGGAGGCGTGTCATGAAAGTTGCAGACATTTTGCGTGTCAAGGGCAGTACCCTTTACACCGTTCAGCCCGACGAAGCGCTGGCAAGCGCCACGCAAATCATGGCTGAAAAAGACATTGGCTCACTGGTTGTGATGGCGGCTGGTGAGTTGGTCGGTATGTTGACTTTTCGCGAAGTCATTCAGTGCATTGTCAAAAACGGCGGTGAGATTGGCAACGCCTTGGTGCGCAAAGCCATGGACGACCAGCCCCTGACCTGCACGCCCGACACCGAAATCGATGACGTTCGCCGCATGATGCTGGAGCGCCATGCGCGTTACATGCCCGTGATGGAGCAAAAAATGCTGATGGGTGTGATCAGTTTTTACGACGTCGCCAAGGCCGTGGTCGACAGCCAGAACTTTGAGAACAAGATGCTCAAAGCCTACATCCGCGACTGGCCTGCCGAAGACGAAGCCAAGCAAGCCTGAGACACGTGGGTCACCCTTGATTGGCGTGAATCATCTCGCGCACTCTTGGGTAGATTTGCTGGTTCCATTTGCGCCCACTGAACACCCCGTAATGCCCTACGCCGGTTTGAATATGGTGCGTTTTCATCGACGGACGAAGGTGGGTGCACAAATCCAATGCCGCCACGGTCTGACCGACTGAACAAATATCGTCGCGTTCACCTTCGACGGTCATCAACGCGGTGCGCTTGATGGCTGCGGGCTTGACGGTGCGACCCCGGTACTGCAATTTGCCTTCAGCCAGGTCGTAAGTCTGAAAAACTTTTTCCACCGTTTCTAGGTAAAACTCCGCCGGTAAATCGTTCACGGCGAGGTACTCGTCATAGAACACCCGGATCATGTTGGCTTTTTCCATGTCGCCATCGACCAAGTGCTGGTACAGGTCTTGGAATGACTTTTTGTGGCGCTCCGGGTTCATGCTCAAAAAGGCACTCAGCTGCACAAAACCGGGGTAGACGCGGCGCATGTAGCCGGCGTGTTGCACCGGCACAGTGCTGATCAAATTTTTCTCAAACCACTCCATCGGCTTGCTGGTGGCGAGCTTGTTGACGGCGGTCGGGTTGACGCGGCAATCGACCGGGCCGGCCATTAACGTCAGGCTGCGCGGTTGCGCCGGGTCGTTGTCTTCAGCCATCAGGGCGGTGGCCGCCAACGCCGCCACGCAGGGCTGGCAGACCGCCACCAGATGGGTGCCGGGCCCGATGGTTTGGGTGAAGCGGATCATGTGGTCGATGTAGTCATCGAGGCTGAAGCCGCCATGCGAGAGCGGGACATCGCGGGCGTTGTGCCAGTCGGTGATGTAGACATCGTGGTCTTGCAGCAAGGTGCGCACGGTCTCGCGCAACAGCGTTGCAAAGTGCCCAGACAGCGGCGCCACCAGCAGCACTGCGGGTTGATGTGGGCGATCGGCGGCGGCTTCTTTTTTGAAGCGCAGCAAGGTGCCAAAGGGCAGGCTCAACACCGTTTCTTCCGTGACAGCCAGTTCGCGCTCACCGATCTTGACGGCGGTGATGCCGTAAGCCGGCCTTGAATGTGTGACCTTCAAGCGCGAGAAAACGTCCATCGAGGCCGACATCTTGCGCAGCCAACTGCCCTCGGTGTCGCTGAACCAAAATGCAGCGCTGCTGCTTTGGGCCATCTGCCGAAACGGCGACATCAGATCGGTGTGGGCTTGAAAGGCTTGGTACAGCATGGGCGATCTTCAGGTGGCGGGCTTGTGACCCAGATGGTGCATGAGCAGGCAAGTTACGGGCCAGCATCTGCACCAGCGCGGCTTGGCACAACCCTTGCAGAAGTCGGCCATCGGCACTGCGGTGAGGGCGAATTTTGTGGTGCACGAGTTTCACTTCACGAACCTTCAGGAGACCGTATGGCCAAAGCCGTTCTGACAATCAGCAGTAAAAACTATGGTGCATGGGCCTTGCGCGGCTGGCTGATGGCCAAGCTCGCCGGGCTGGCCTTCACTGAAAAAGTGATTTCACCCGACGACCCGGCCATGAAAGCAGAAATGCTGCTGCTGTCGTCCAGCATGTTGGTGCCGTCCTTGCAGCACGGCAGTGTCAAGGTGTGGGACACGCTGGCGATTGGTGAGTACCTGAATGAGATCAAGCCCGACGCTAAGTTGCTGCCGGCCAACGCCGCTGCACGGGCGCATTGCCGCGCTATTTCCGGCGAAATGCATTCCGGCTTTGCCTCTATGCGCTCGGCCCTGCCGATGAACATCAAGGCGCATTTTCCGGGCTTCAAGGTCTGGTCGCGGGCCCAAGCTGACATTGACCGTGTGCTGGAAATCTGGACCGAATGCCTAGACCAATATGGCGGTCCGTATTTGTTCGGCAAAGAAGTCTCACTCGCCGACGCCATGTACGCGCCCGTGGTCACCCGGTTTTTGACCTATGACATACCGCTGGACAAAGCCAGCGCAGCCTATGTCAAGCGCATCATGGCGCTGCCAGCCCTGCAGGAGTGGATCGCCGAGGCTCAGAAAGAGCCCGACGATATCAATGAGTTGGATGCGGAGTTTTAACAGCGCAAGTTATGTCGCCCAAGGTGTGGGCGCAGGAATGGCGCACACCGGTTCTACATCGACCGACTTGAAGTCTGCTGGCGAGACGATTTCCAGGTACTCCATGTCGGGCGAGTAGTCAAACAGGTAGTGGCTGATGCCCGGGCGCTGATGCACCACGTCACCGGCCTCCACCAAGGTTTCCTTGTCGCCGTACATGAAGCGGGCCCAGCCCTTGAGCATGAAGACGATTTGGAAATCTGCTTCATGACGGTGCCAGCCGGTGCCTGTTTCTGGTGCCATATTCGCCTTCACCAGGTGCGCGATGACTTTTCCGTGGGTGGCATCAGCAACGCCGAGGTCGCGGTACAAAAAGAAATCGCGCAAGCCGCCGGGTAAAAATGCGGTGTCGGCGGGTTTGACGTGTGAAAACTCAGTCGTGGTGCGGTCCAGCATGGGGGCTCCTGTTGAATCAAATGAATGAAATGGTGCGTCGCAGCAAAGCACAAACTGTTCCAGAAGGGTGGGTCGGGTCTGGGATAATCACGACTTATGAGCGGCAACACCTTCGGACACCTTTTCGCAGTCACCAACTTTGGTGAATCCCACGGCCCAGCCATTGGCTGCGTGATTGACGGCTGCCCACCCGGCATGGCGCTGTGTGAGGCCGACATTCAGCACGACCTGGATCGTCGTCGCCCCGGCACCAGCCGGCACGTGACGCAGCGCAACGAGCCCGACGCGGTCGAAATTCTCTCTGGCGTTTATGAGGGCAAGACCACAGGTACGCCGATTTGCCTGCTGATCAAAAACACCGACCAGCGCAGCAAGGACTACGGCAACATCCTCGACACCTTCCGGCCCGGTCACGCGGACTACACCTACCTGCACAAATACGGCCTGCGTGACCCGCGCGGCGGTGGCCGTTCGTCGGCCCGTATGACGGCGCCGATGGTGGCTGCGGGCGCTGTAGCCAAAAAATGGCTGGCGGAACAACACGGCATTGCCTTTAAGGGCTGCATGACCCAAATTGGCGACATGACCGTGCCCTTTGAGTCGTGGGAGCATGTGCCGAACAACCCGTTTTTTGCGCCGGCAGCCGATGTCTCTGCCCTCGAAAATTACATGGACGAGTTGCGCAAGTCAGGTGACTCTTGCGGCGCGCGCATCCGTGTCGTTGCCACCCACATGCCGGTGGGTTTGGGCCAGCCTTTGTTTGACAAACTCGACGCCGACATTGCTTACGCGATGATGGGCATCAACGCCGTCAAAGGCGTTGAAATCGGCGCTGGTTTTGCCAGCGTCAGCCAACGCGGCACGGTGCATGGCGACGCCCTCTCGCCAGCCGGCTTCAAGAGCAACAACGCTGGCGGTGTGTTGGGCGGCATCAGTACCGGACAAGACTTGGAAGTCTCGATCGCCATCAAGCCGACCAGCTCGATCATCTCGCCGCGCGAGTCGATTGACATGGCCGGGCAGGCAACGAGCGTCGTGACCAAGGGGCGGCACGACCCCTGCGTCGGCATCCGCGCCACGCCGATTGCCGAGGCCATGCTGGCGTTGGTCGTGATCGAGCATATGTTGCAGCAACGCGCCCAGTGCGGTGATGTGCGCCCCCCGATGTCGCGTATTCCCGCACGTGTGCCCGGCGCAGCTTGAGCTTGCTCTGCCGGTGAGCACCCGCCGCCAACTCGTTCCCTTCGCCGCCTTGTCGGCCAGCTACTTTGCGCACATCGGATTTTTCAATCCGTATTTGCCTTTGTGGCTGAAAGACATGGGCTTGAGCATTCTCGCCATCAGCGTGCTGGTGTCGGTGCAGGCGGCGACACGGCTGTTTGCGCCCTACGGTTGGGGCTGGCTGAGCGACCGCACGGGTGAGCGCATCAAGCTGCTGCGCTACAGCGCCTGCGCGGCCTTGGTGGCTTCGGCGGGCCTGTGGTTCGATGGCGGCGTGCAGTGGTTGTTTTTTGTGTTGCTGGTGATGTTCACCCACACCAGCGCCATGATGCCCATGAGCGAAGCCGCCATGGCCCATTTGGTGACGCAGGGCGGCGTGTTTGATGCGCGGCGTTATGGCCGTATCCGCTTGTGGGGATCACTCGGATTTTTGGTCACGGTGCTAGCGGCAGGGGCTTGGTTTGAGCACGATGGCATGCACCAGTTTCCGCTCTGGACGGTGGCCACCATCTTCGCGGTGACCGTCAGCGTCTGGTTCTTGCCTGACCTGAAAGAAGCCGTGCCCGAGCATGCGCAGCACGTCAACGTGATGCCGGTGTTAAGGCAGCGCGCCGTGCAGTGGTTTTTTGCAGCGGCATTTTTTCATGTGCTCTCGCACATCGGCATTTACGTTTTCTTCTCGTTGTACCTGGATTCGTTGGGTTACAGCAAAACCATGATTGGCCTGCTTTGGGCCTTGTCGGTGGTGGTGGAGATTGGCTGGTTTTTCACGCAGTCGCGCTGGTTGCCACGTTTGAGCCTGACGGCCTGGCTGATGGTGTGTTCTGCGGCGATGCTGCTGCGCATGGGCATCACGGCCAGCAGTGCGCAGGTGCTGGTGTTGTTGCTGGTCGCGCAGGCCTTGCACGCGCTGACGTTTGCCACCCACCACACCGTCTGCATCGCCTTGTTGTCTCAGCATTTCAGTGGTCGCTTGCGCGGCCGTGGGCAAGCGCTTTACACCGTCATTGCGTACGGTTTCCCTGGCCTTTTTGGCGGACTGGCCGGTGGCGTGTTGAGCACGCATTACGGACTGGTCAGCGTCTACTGGGCCTCAGTCGGTACCAGCTTGCTGGCCTTGCTGTGCGCCTTCGGGGCTTGGCGGCATCAGCACCATCGCTCAGCGAATTGAGCACTTGACCGTTTTGCAGATGCAGATGTCAGCGCAACACCAACACCGGCTGGTGGCTGTGCGTCAGCACTTTTTGGGTTTCACTGCCGATCAATAAGGCTTTGACGCCCTTGTGCCCGTGCGAAGCCATGGCAATCAAGTCGCAGCCTTTTTCTTTGGCGGTTCGGATGATGGCTTCATACGGCTCATCGCTGACGGCGCAGACCGTGTCGCACGGAACGCCGGCTGCACGCGCAGCGTTCTCAACAGACTGCAGAATTTTGGCCGCCTTCGCTTGTGAGTCTTTGGCGTATTGCTCGCGCGTGTCTTCCAGCATCTCCGGCTGGTAAGTGAAGACATGGAACGGGGGGACCACATGAACCGCCGTGACGCGACCTTGCGTTTCTTTGGCCAGCGCTATGCCTTGTTGAATGGCCGATTCTGATGGTTGCGATCCATCGGTGGGCAGTAAGACGTGCTTGAACATGGCGACTCCTTGATCGTTCGTTGACGGACACACAAAACGCTTGAAAATTGGCAACTAGCGGCGTCAGTTTGTCGCTTTGAGATCAGCGAATCAAGGGGCAAAAATCTCATGACGCCTGTCAGCCAAGACGCCGACTGCGCTCAGCCATGCCAAGTCACAGCGCGCTGTCGACGTCGCGCCAATGCCCGGGTGCCAAACCGTCTAGCGTGTGTGGCCCGATGGCCGCTCGAATCAAGCGCAGCGTGGGGAAGCCCACGGCGGCGGTCATGCGGCGCACTTGCCGGTTGCGGCCCTCGCGAATGCCCAGCTCAAGCCAAGCGGTGGGTTTGGATTGGCGCACACGTATCGGCGGGTCGCGCTCCCACACAGTCGGTGGTGGGCTCATCAGGTGAGCGCGGGCAGGGCGCGTCATGCCGTCGTTGAGCTGCACACCTTGACGCAAAGCCGCCAGCGCTGCTTCGTCGGGTTCGCCTTCGACTTGCACCCAATAGGTCTTTTCCATCTTGAAGCGCGGATCAGCGATGCGCGCCTGCAGCTGGCCGTCATTCGTCAGCAGCAGCAAGCCTTCGCTGTCAGCGTCGAGCCGACCGGCTACGTACACGTCCGGGATATGCAGGAAATCTTTCAGCCCGCGCCAACGTCCCTCGGGTGTGAACTGGCTCAGCACGCCGTAAGGCTTGTTGAAGCAGATCAGGCGGGTGGGGTTGGAAATGATCATGGCGGCGCAGCATAGCATTTCACATCTCAGCTAACGGGCGCGGTGAGTTAGCATCCCCGCATGAGTGTTCATTACGAAAGCGTGCAAACTGGCACGCTCTACCCCGAAGCCTTTCAGGTGGCGGCCCCTTCTTCTGCGCTAGAGCGTCATATTTGGCCACGCAAGCAGGGTATTTTTATCCGCAAAGCGCCGGCATTGCCGGACGAGAGTGCAGGCGCGGATTCTGCGGCAGAATTAACCGTTGAGCCGACCGAGGTCGCGACACCCGACAAGAGCGTGCGCGAGTTGGGGGTCGGGCAGTTTGGCTTGGTGCCGCCGTGGGTCAAGTCGGCGTCGGATGCCAAACTGCGCTCGACCAAGTTGGTCAATGCACGATCCGAAACCGTCACCACCTCAACCAATTTTCGCGACACCTGGCTCAAGGGTCAGCGTTGCATCGTGCCGATGATGGCGTTTTTTGAAGACGACTGGCGCAGCGGCAAAGCGGTGCCCACACGCATCAGCCGTGTCGATGGCAAGCCGATGGGCGTGGCAGGTTTGTGGGAACGTTGGGAAAAAAACGGCGAAGAAATCATCAGCTTCACCTTGTTGACCGTCAACGCCAACAGCCATGCGCTGCTTCACCGTTACCAACAAGGCGGCAACGAAAAACGCATGCCGGCGATCTTGGGTGAGGGCACTTATGACGCTTGGCTGAACGCCCGCCACGAGAAGGCCAAGGAGTTCATGCGGGCGTATCCGGCGAACTGGTTGACGGCGAATCCGGTCGAGAAATAAACCAAGCTGTCGGCCGCGATCTGCTGCTCAATCGCCCAGGTCGATCAGCGTCGTCGCCACCACGCCAGCCGGCGGCACGTAGTCGGCCACCAGCCAAATCCGCGTGGGCTGGCTGGCCGCTTCTGTCAGCAGTTGCAAGACAAAGTTGATCGACGCTTGATCCAAGGAAACAAAAGGACCATCGAGCAGCGTGAGTTGGGCCCCAGAGGCCGCCGCCGCCGCAAGCCACACCTTGCGCTTGGAGCCGGTGGACAGCATGAACAGGTTTTTGTGCAGGTGCGGGCCTAGCGACAGCCCATCCATCACCTCTGCCAACACCGCCTCGTCAAAGCCGGGGTAGGCGCGCTGCACAGACTGCAGATAGTCGGTCACCTTGAGGGCGTCATGCCCGGTTGAGCGCGGGTCTATCCAAAAGACCTGCTGGCGATAAGCCTCGGGCTGCTCATCTAAAAACACACCGCCCAGTTGCAAGCGCCCGGCATCAAGCGGCAACTCACCGGCCAGCAAAGTTTGAATCGTGGTTTTGCCGCGCCCGTCACCGCCAAGCACCAGCGCCACACCGGGCGCCAACTGCGCAGAAAAATCACGCAGCACGGCACAGTGCGGGTAAGCAAAAGACACATGGGAGAGGTTGAGCATGTTGTAGACAACGGCTGGGTTGGACGTGGTGTCAGGTGGCGCTAAGTTCCTTTAAGTGCCGTCGAGGCTGATAGGCGGCGCATGGTTGACATCTTATGCCGCGCTTCCCTCACATCGACTGCGCGCTTAAGATCCACCTCAGGCAACTGTTGCCACAACAAAGGGAATTGATGCGTTTTGTTCTTTTGACCGGCGGGGCAGGTTACATCGGTAGCCACACGTATCTGGCATTGCACGCGGCGGGTTTGACGCCGGTGATTTTGGATGATTTTTCGAACAGCAGCCCGGTGGTGTTGGCGCGTTTGCAGCGCCTCACCGGTCAGACCGTGTTGTGCGAGCGTGGCAGCGTGGCCGACACCGCGCGGGTGCAGACTTTGATTGAGCGCTACAAAATGACGGCGGTGATTCACTTCGCCGGCTTCAAGGCGGTGGGCGAGAGCGTCGCGCAGCCTCTCAAGTACTACGCCAACAACCTTGGCGGCATGGTCAGCTTGCTACAAGCCATGGACGCCACTGATTGCCGGACTTTGCTTTTTTCAAGCAGTGCCACGGTGTATGGCGACCCGGCCACTGTGCCCATCACCGAGCAATTTCCGCGCAGCCACACCAACCCGTATGGCCACACCAAACTGGTCATTGAAGACATGCTGAGCGCGCTGTGTGCCTCCAAGCCGGCTTGGCGCGTCGGCGTGCTGCGTTACTTCAACCCGGTGGGCGCGCACGCCAGCGGCTTGATTGGTGAAGACCCGAGCGGTCTGCCGAACAACTTGATGCCCTACGTGGCCCAAGTGGCGGTGGGCAAACGGCCGTTTTTGAATGTGTATGGCCGCGACTACGCCACCCCCGATGGCACCGGCGTGCGTGACTACATTCACGTGGAAGACTTGGCGGCCGGCCACGTGGCTGCGCTGCAAAAGCTGTTGAGCGCGGGAGATAACTTTACCGTGAACTTGGGCACCGGCCAAGGCTATAGCGTGCTGGAAGTGGTGCGCGCTTTTGAGCAAGCCAGCGGCCAACCCGTGCCCTGCCAGTTTGCCCCGCGCCGCGCTGGCGATGTGGCGCAGTGCTACGCAGACGCGTCACTGGCACACAGCCTGCTCAACTGGCGCGCCACCCGTTCACTGGCAGACATGTGCGCGGACGCTTGGCGCTGGCAAAGCAGCAATCCGGATGGGTATCGTTGATGGGGAGGCCGACAGCTAACTCGGCGCCAACTTGCCGGTGGTGTCCTTGCTGGAGATGAGCCCCGAGCACTTCGATCAAGCGTTGGTGGCGGCTTTGAAGTCAAAAAACATACTGAAATCTCATGTCAATATAGCCAGCCTTGGTGGTGTTGGTCGCCGGTCGATCAGCCCATGACGTCAAATTGGGGCACCAATATTCTCGGTCGTAGGAGTCAATGCATGGGCGCTCTGTAATCTTCCCGCCCCACCACTTTCCTGAGGACACGTATAAATAAGTATTTTTATTCAAAGTGAATGCTTTTGAAATTCCTGCAAAGGCTGAATTAGAAATATCTAACTTTTCAGATCTGCTGCCATTGTCGATTCCAAAAGACACGAGCCACCGATCTTCGCCGATATACTTGTTTGCAATAACACTGATTCTGTTTTTTTTGGCCGAATAGAATTTACTGATGTCGTAGCCGATGGTTCCGTCGTATGCTGAGCTCGCATACGCTGGAGCGCTAAAAGCAAAGTCCCCAGTATTTTTTAAAAAAACACCTTTTTCGTGCCGAATATCAAATGACGATATAAATACGTCGTTGATTTGGGCCGCAGATGAATTTCTGTGCATCAATTCATTCAATATAAAACTTCGTTGAGTAAAATCACTGGCCGCACACTGCGAAGCTATCAATAAAATCAAGCCGTAGCATAAATTTTTCATTTAACGCAATCTGCCAACAGGCGCCAACGCTCTAGACAGGCTCGCCTCGCCTCTGCCCCATATTGCGGGGTCGCAGTTTGGGTAACACGTCAAGGTGTCATATCGGGCCGTATCCAGAATGATAGAACTTGTCTTGACCGCATCTAGATTAGGAAATTTTTGCATCACAACTGCGGCATAAGCTGCGACTACCGGGGCCGCATAGGATGTTCCTTGGCCGACCGGGGAGCCTGTTCCGTTGAAGGCAACAGCAAGTGAGGCATACGGGTCACGCCCATAGGCGAAAACGAATCGATCTGAAATGGCGGTATTGCTTCCAGCGTAGTTGGAGTAATACTGTGAGCTGCCAATGAGCTTGTCTATATTGGCCTTGTTTGAGGTGCTTCCATTTTTATCTAAAGCACCGACGACCAATAACCGCGATGCAATACTGGCATTTTCAACCAAAGCCGCGGTGGTGGTGTCGTATTTTGCATCTTGGTAAGCGTTGCCAGCTGATTTCACCACGACTGAATTCAGCATGTTGGAAATATTAAATCCATTCGACGTGGTATTTAGCAGTGCAACAACATTATTATTCCACCCGGAACTTGTTGACGTTAGCGTTGCAAAATCTGCTGTCGTCGGCGCCCCGCCACACCCGTTGTTACACGGGGTAAAGCCCAGGCTCATATTGATCACATTGGTGCTGACGGGAGAAGTTAATGCCGAACCGGTGCTGCCTGCTTTTCCTACCGAGTTCAAGTTCATGTCGAGTCCGGTTAGATTGGCATAAGGTGCAATCAATCCTGCGATCAACATCGTGTGCAATCCATGGCATTCATTGCTTGTTCCCGCCGTGTCAGAGCAACTGGCAATATTTGCATAACTATCGAGCAAGGTTATATTTTTGCCAAGTCCAGTCCAGCCTGCGTTCCAAGCGGCCAGAACATCAGCCGACGGCTTGTTAATGGTCGGCCCGAGACTCGAAGACGAATAACTGGTGATGCTTCGCCCCATGAGATGCATGACCCCAAGTCGAGCCGGCGCACTGGTGGGAAACATTGCGGCGAATGCCGGGCCATTTTTATCAGGCGTTCCCCAAGCCAAGTTGTAAGTCGTCGTTGCGGATGACACATTTCCGTTGGGGTCTGTCACCGGGGTCGATAGCCCCGCCAGGGTCGTTTGCAGGAAAGGTTTCGAGCTCGTCCCATCTTGCGTCGTGGTGACGTAGCCGTCTGGATAGGTCGTTACAACACTGGACTCGCTTGGTGGGGTCACTGTTCCCGTGGTTGTCCAATCGGACGGGTAAACGGCTGCCGTGTAGACCGGGGTTGATGAGGTGCCAGGTGTGCTTTCTAACCTGCCAGCGCTAGCCCCCGAACCAAGTGCAGATCCGCCGCCGCCACCGCCGCAGGCCGCGAGCAGGGCGGTAGTCAACACCATCGAACACATTTCTAAGGTTTTACTTTTCATGAGTAACTTATTAACACGAATGTTACGGTTGTATCATTTGTATTGATAGTTGTCAGAATTGTTACATCTTGTAAATTAAGCTGGGGTTTGCAGAGGTTGGATAAGCCATCCAAGCCAAGCAAATAGAGACGGGTGCATCAGCTCACAAGCGTTCTAGCCTTGGAACGTGACCGGTGTGGTTCCGGCGTCCATCGCTCGAGCAAAGGATGTGGGGGTGAATGCAAAGGGGGAGGGGGAGAAAACCAGGATCTGGAAAGTAAAAAACCCTTATAAATCTGAGATTTATAAGGGTTTTACATTTCTGGCGGAAGCGGTGAGAGATTACGTTAAAACAACATTTTCTATAGCTACAGAGGGGGATTGCGCGTATGAGGTGTGAAATACAGGTGTGAAATAGTGCTACAGTCTGGCCTGAAATTATATTTTCAGAGGCCCCAAAAGTGAAGCACCTAGTACCCAAAGATAACACCCAGTACGCAGCACTGACAGTGCCCAAGGATGTTCGCCATATTATTGGCAAGGTTCGTTTCTTCCAATCGACCAAGACCAACGACCCCAAGGAAGCGGCTGTTCGTGCCATCACCTTGGTGCATGGATGGAAAGCTGAGATTGCCAAGGCACGGGGAAAGCTTCCCAATTGTTGAATTCCACCCAGAATTGACCCCTTAGGACCAAATATTTTCATTGAAATTTGACCCCTGTTAGAAAGTCTGTGCATGCCAAGTTATGCACAGGAGACAGGAGTGATC
>Ga0208916_10000246_pt1 | contig 27567 bp, 24 predicted proteins | sample DEB19_08_DNA_5_FD_184523 | JGI IMG/M metagenome (GOLD analysis project Ga0208916, IMG submission 184523) | Aqueous microbial communities from the Delaware River and Bay under freshwater to marine salinity gradient to study organic matter... | ecosystem: Environmental > Aquatic > Marine >... | reverse complement strand
ATTTGCTTCGACAACGCTTAAGGCAGATGGAATCGGAACAGTTGATACCTTTACAGGAAAACCTGAATCTGTAGTTGGTCAGAAGCTACTCACCAAGCACTTCCCAGGTGGAGAAGGTGACCCAACACAGGTTGTTGTCAGCGCTTCGAAGATCTCGGCAGTCAGTGCTGCATTGCAGGATGCTCCTGGCGTGACTGATGTTTCACCACAACTGGATGGTCTACCAATCCCGGGACAGCCTCTTCCAAAGGTAAAGATTGTTAACGGCAAAGCCATTCTCAATGTAACTCTGGATAAGGCACCCGATAGCGTCGAAGCTGGAAACGATATTCCTGAAATTCGTCGCCTCGCACATGAGGCAGATCCCACATCGCTGGTTGGTGGCACAAGTGCCGTTTATTTCGATGTGCGAACAGCCAATGATCGTGACAATAAGACAATCATTCCTTTGATCTTGATTGCAATCACTCTCATTCTCGGCCTGCTCCTTCGAAGCATCTTGAGTGCAGCGTTGCTTCTAGGAACAGTTCTTCTCTCATACTTTGCAACTCTCGGAGTGTGCGCACTTGTCTTCAACCATGTATTTGGTTTTGCTGGGGGAGATACATCGTTCCCACTGTTTGCATTCATCTTCCTGGTTGCTCTAGGTATTGACTACAACATCTTCTTAATGACTCGCGTCCGCGAAGAATCTATGAAGATTGGTACTCGTGCTGGTGTTATCAAGGGGCTAACAGTCACGGGTGCAGTTATTACATCTGCGGGCATTGTTCTTGCGGCAACCTTTGCCGTACTTGGACTTCTTCCACTCGTTCCACTTGCAGAGCTTGGTTTTGCTGTGGCCTTTGGTGTACTTCTCGACACCATCATCGTTCGTTCAATCTTGGTTCCTGCATTGGTTCATGAGATTGGTCCGAAAATTTGGTGGCCATCTAAGTTGCAGAACAAGTAATACTGATGCGCGTTGGTATTGCCGGTTACGGACTTGCAGGACGATCTTTCCATGCACCCTTACTTAAAGGGTGCGGATTTGAAGTCGCCTCGGTTCTAACCGGTAATTCAACGCGTGCACGCCAAGCCAAGGAAGATTTCCCTCTAGTCAAAGTCACCGAGAACCTTTCTGACTTTCTCGCTCAAGATCTTGATCTTGTTGTGATTGCAACCGCTAATGCATTTCACTGCGAACACGCCATTGCTGCAATTAACGCTGAAATTCCTGTGGTCGTTGAAAAGCCCATGGGACGCACCGTTACCGAAACTCTGCGCATTCTTGATGCAAGTGAAAAGTCTGGGGTCCCAGTCACAGCTTTCTATAACCGCCAGTGGGATAGTGATTCACTCACCATTAAGAAGGTAGCTACCAACGGTCTTATTGGAAAAGTTTTCAGAATGGATTCACGGTTCGAGCGCTATCGCCCGCAGCTCAACCCCACCGCATGGAGAGAGAACCTGACCCCTGAAGAAGGTGGAGGCCTGCTTCTAGATCTGCAGACACATTTACTTTCTACAGCTCTTGATTGCTTCGGTCCTGCTGACCTCACCTACGCAAGCATTCGCAAGATCCGTGGGGAGTCTGAAGATGATGTGGTTCTCAACCTTCGTCATCACTCTGGCGTTGATTCATATTGCTCGGTCAGCGCGATATCTGGTTCAACTGGACCACGCGTTCGGGTCTTGGGCACTGAAGGTGCTCTTGTGATTGAAGATCTTGATCCGCAAGAAGCTTTACTGCGAGCAGGCAACTTTCCTGAAGGTGGCATTTGGAAAGAGCCAACTGCGTCAAAGGCATACATTCAACGTGGCGATCAGCGTGAAGAAATTCAAGCAGTGCCTGGAAATTATGGATACTTCTATTTAGCAGTAAGAGATGCCCTCGAAGGTAAAGGTTCAATGCCAGTTACTCGCGAACAGATTCTTGCGGTTGCAACAATTATCGATAAGGCGCGTGAATTCAGTGTCCGATAAGAAAGTCGCAATTGTTGGAGCAGGTCTTGCTGGTCTCAGTGCAGCGCTAACTTTGCAAGATGCCGGATGCGAAGTTGATGTCTATGAATCCTCCGATCGCGTCGGAGGACGAGTAGCTACCGATCTCATCGACGGTTACCGACTTGATAGAGGATTTCAACTCGTTAACTCACGCTATCCAGAGCTAGTGCACCTGGACGTCATTAAAGAATTGAACTTTGTAGAAGCGTCTCGTTCGGTTGATATCTCCATTGAAGGAAAGTTTGTCACCTTGGGGGACCCTCGCCAGAATCCCTTTCCTGCCCTTAATCCTGCGACAGGTTCAATCTTTACAAAGCTTCGCTTTGTCGGTTATTTGACCACCGCTTCAAAGCAAGGGCGTTCTGTTGAGGATGAACTTTCTCAGTACGGTGATCTATACAAGCGCGTACTTAAACCATTTTTATCAGGGGTATTTCTGACATCCCCGGCAAATGTTGATGCAGTAAGTGGCAAGGAAATCGTTCGCTCGTTTATTTCAGGCAAACCCGGACTGCCGGCTCACGGCGCAGGAGAGCTTCCGAAAGCGCTGGCACAACGGGTTCGTTCTATTCATCTCAACACACGCATTGATTCACTTGATGAGCTGAAGGCAGATGCTGTCATTGTGGCTACTGATTTAACTACCGCAGCCCAACTCTTGGACATTCCAAATGTTCCAAAACTGGCTTCAAGCACCACCTGGTATCACGAGGTACCGATGGAAATGACGATTTCTGATCGACTGCTGATTGATGGAGAATCACGCGGGCCAGTAATTAACTCGATTGCAATTTCCAATATAGTTCCCACTTACGCGCCCCTCGGAAAGACTTTGCTTTCTTCAACAACAATCGATTTTGCATCTGAATCTGAAGTTCGACGCCACCTTGCGGTTATGTGGGGTGTTTCAAACTCTGATTGGTCGCTGATTGCCAAGTACGAAATACCGAAATCTCTTCCGATATTTGGTCTTGGTGCGCATGGAGTGCAATCGGCAAAGATTGCAGATAATCTCTTTGTTGCTGGTGATTACCGAACTGCGCCTTCGCAAAACGGAGCGCTCTTATCTGGCCGCCAAGCTGCGGAAGAGTTACTCCTGAACTAGAGCTGTAAGTGCGTTGGTGATGTGTGGGTAATCCCAAGTAAATCCAGCGTCGGTCAAAGCCTGCGGCATAACCTTCTTGCTTCCCAAGATTTCAGATGAGAATCCACCGAGTGCAATCTTGAGCCCGATAGCGGGAGCTGGGAAGAGCGCTGGACGGTGCATGGCTCGAGCAAGAGCCGAAGTGAATTCCTGATTAGTTACTGGGTTTGGCGAAGTTAGGTTTACCGGACCCGAAACTTTACTTTCCAAGAGGAATGTAATTGCGCGAATGACATCGTGCAGGGTAATCCAAGACCACCACTGCTTACCGTTTCCAAGTTTGCCACCAAGACCTAGGCGAAAGAGTGGAAGCATCTTTCCTAGCGCTCCGCCAGTTGGGTCTAGGACGAGACCTGTACGAATCTTTACAGTGCGAACATCTGTCACGAGATCCGCGGCACCTTCCCATTCGCGACAAACAGCTGCGAGGAAGTCATCTCCAACGCGATCAGATTCAACAACAGAGCGATTTCCAGATTCGCCGTACCAACCGATAGCGCTTGCTGAGATAAATACTTGTGGCTTAACTTCGTTAACCGCATGTGCAATGGCTGTTGTTCCAAGTAGGCGCGAATTTAGAATCTCTGATTTGTACTTCTTGCTCCAGCGCTTATCTCCAACGCCAACGCCTGCTAAGTGGATGATGGCATCGACGCCGCGGAGCGCTTCGATATCTACATAACCTGTCTTGGGATCCCACTGAATTTCATCAGGTGCGACAACAGCGCGACGCACAAAGCGCTGGACTGTGTGGCCTTCACTCTTGAGATACCCAACGAGTGCGGTGCCGATAAGCCCTGATGCACCCGTAATCGCAATGCGTTGTGGAACTGACATCAGTCTTAGAGACCTAGATCAGCTTCGAATGCTCCACCTTCGAGGCGCTCTTTGAGAGTGACCAAGAAACGTGCTGCATCTGCACCATCAACGACACGGTGATCGTATGAAAGTCCGAGATAAACCATTGAACGAATAGCAATTGTCTCGCCACCATCTTCGCCCTTAACAACCATTGGACGCTTAACAACTGCGCCGAGTCCAAGGATTGCTACCTGTGGCTGGTTGATGATTGGAGTATCAAAGAGCGCACCACGTGAACCTGTGTTGGTGAGAGTAAATGTTCCACCACCAAGTTCATCTGGAGTTACCTTGTTATCGCGTGTGCGAGCTGCAAGATCAGCAATCTTGCGGGCAACGCCACCCATGTTGAGGTCGCCTGCATTGTGAATTACTGGCACAAGGAGACCGCGCTCTGTATCAACTGCGATACCGAGGTGTTCTGCACCGTGATAAATAATCTGATCGCCTTCGACTGATGAATTCAGTACTGGGTGCTGCTTCAAAGCTTCGCATACTGCAACAGCGAAGAATGGAAGGAATGAGAGCTTGACGCCTTCACGACCTTCGAAGGTTGCCTTTGAGCGATCGCGGAGTCGAGCAATCTTTGTCACATCTACTTCAATAACTGTTGTGAGTTGGGCAGATACCTGAAGTGATTCGACCATACGAGCTGCAATAACTTTGCGAAGTCGTGACATTGTCACTGTTGTTCCGCGTAGTGGAGATGCAACAGGTGCTGCAGGACGTGTTGCCGCCGGAGCTGATGCCGCTACAGGAGCAGATGCCACTGGTGCAGCTGACTTCGGTGCCGCGTTTTCGACGTCTTCTTTACGAATACGTCCGCCAATACCTGTTCCGCGCACTGATGCAAGATTGACGCCGAGATCATTAGCAAGTTTGCGAACGATGGGAGTTACATAAGCATCTTGTGGTTGTGCGACTGGTGCAGCGACTGGCTGAGGTGCAGGCACAGCAACTGGAGTAGAAACTTGAGGAGGAACCTGTGCCACCTGAACCTGAGCTACTGGCTCAGACACTGCCACTGGAGCTGGAGGAGGGGTTGGCGTTGCAGGGGCCGGCGTTGATCCGCTCACACCGATCAAACCAAGACGTGCGCCAACTGGAACAGTTGTATCAACTGCAACATCAATTGCAAGAAGAGTTCCGGCAACTGGTGAAGGAATCTCAGTATCGACCTTATCTGTTGAAACTTCAAGGAGTGCTTCATCAACTGCAACTGAATCGCCCACGTTCTTAAGCCAACGTGTAACGGTTCCCTCGCTTACTGATTCACCAAGAGCTGGCATTGTGATGACAGTTCCACCTGAAGCAGCTGGTGGAGCAGACACAACTTCTGGAGTCACAACTTGAGCTGGAACCTCTGCCACCTGAACCTGAGCTACTGGTTCGGACACTGGAGCTGGAGCGGGAGTCTCGACAACGGGGGTTGGAGTCGGTGTTGCAGCTTGAGGAGTTGGTGCAGGTGCTGATGCATCCGATGAGATCACGGCAAGTTCTGCGCCGACTGCAACAGTCTGATCTACGCCGACAACAATCTTGGAAAGAATTCCGGCAACCGGTGACGGAATCTCAGTATCGACCTTATCTGTTGAAACTTCGAGGAGCGGTTCGTCGACAGCGACCATGTCGCCTTCGTTCTTAAGCCAACGTGTAACTGTTCCTTCACTGACGCTCTCGCCGAGAGCTGGCATTGTTACTGAGAATGACATAGTTATTTTCTCCTCTTACTTAACCGTGCGCGTGAAGTGGTTTGCCTGCAAGAGCCATATGAGCTTCGCCCATCGCCTCAGACAGTGTTGGGTGTGCATGAACAAGAGGCGCAACATCATCTGCTGTCGCCTCCCAGTTAAAGATTAATTGCGCTTCTGCAAGAAGTTCGCCAACGCGTGCGCCAACCATATGGATTCCAAGAACTGGACCATTCTTTTCAGCAACAAGTTTGATTGAACCTGCAGTTTTAAGAATCTGCGCCTTACCGTTTCCAGCGAGGTTGTAATCGAGTTCAACAACGTCATATCCGCGCTCTTTAGCAATTTTTGTTGAAAGACCAACGGATGCAACTTCAGGCTCTGAATATGTAACTCGTGGAACACCGTCATAGTTGATTGGGCGAGGGTTAAGACCTGCGATCGTCTCGGCAACAAGGATTCCTTCTTGGAAGCCAACGTGAGCGAGCTGAAGGGTAGGGATGATGTCGCCAACTGCGAAGATGCCAGGGATATTTGTGCGGCAGTGGTCATCAACGGTGATGTACCCGCGATCCATGGCGATACCAACTTCTTGGTAGCCAATTCCGTCAGTAACTGGGCCACGGCCAACAGATACGAGAAGAACATCAGCTGTAAATTCACGGCCATCTTCTAGGGTCACTGTTACACCATTTGCATCGACGCGGTGTGACTTGAAGCGAACGCCGAGTTCAAATTTGATTCCACGCTTGCGATATGCGCGCTCAAGCAACTTACTTGATGATTCATCTTCGAGTGCAATGAGATGTGGCAGGCCTTCAATGATTGTTACATCTGCACCGAATGACTTCCAGACAGATGCGAACTCACAACCGATGACGCCTCCGCCAAGAACGATGGCGCTCTTAGGAACGTATCCAAGTGAAGTTCCATGATCTGATGTAATGACGCGCTGACCGTCGATTTCAAGGCCAGGCAAAGTGCGTGCATAGGAACCAGTGGCAAGAACAATGTTCTTTCCAACGTACTGAGTTCCATTTACTTCTACAGAGTTATTAGAAACGAGTCGTCCTGAACCTTCAACGAAAGTAATTCCGCGAGATTTAACGAGGCCTTGCAAACCTTTATAGAGTCCGGCGATAACGCCATCCTTGTATGAGTTAACTCCGACCATATCGATCGAGTTGAGAGTGGCATTTACTCCGAATTGCGCAGATTCGCGTGCACTATCTGCAACTTCACCTGCATGGAGTAGAGCCTTGGTGGGAATACATCCGCGGTGGAGGCAAGTACCGCCGACCTTATCTTTCTCGATGAGAGCAACTGAGAGTCCAAGTTGCGCTCCACGAAGCGCCGCTGCATAGCCGCCGCTTCCGCCGCCGAGAACTACGAGATCAAAATCTGCCACCGAGATACTCCTTCGCATGTAAGCCCTGTTGGAAATGAGCTCAACAGCCGTATCTTGCCAGCCTATGCGGGTGAATGCATAACGCGCTTAGGCGCTGGCAGCGACAGCAAGCTGAACGAGAGAGCGCAGGGCAACACCGGTTCCGCCAACTGGGGTGTATCCGTGGGGCTGGCTCTCGTTGTAGGCGGGACCTGCAATATCGAGGTGGAGCCATGGGAGTTCATCTGAGACGAAATCCTTGAGGAACAACCCAGCGACGAGCATTCCGCCCATGCGTTCACCGATATTTGCAAGATCTGCGACCGGCGAATCTAACGAGGCGCGGAGTTCTACAGGAAGAGGCATTGGCCAGAAAGCCTCGCCAGTCTCTTTTGTCACATCCATAAATTGAGATGAAAATTCTGGATTATTAGTCATCACAGCACTTGTTCGGGTCCCGAGTGCAACGACCTGCGCGCCGGTAAGAGTAGCGACATCGACGATGCCATCAAGATCTTTCGTTTCCTGCGCGCGCACAAGTGCGTCGCCGAGAATGAGGCGACCTTCGGCATCTGGATTGAGAACTTCTACTGTCTTGCCACCGTACATTGTGATGACATCACTTGGACGAGTTGCGGTATCACTCACCATATTTTCAGCGAGTGGTGCCCAAGCTTCGATTGCAACTGGCAACTTAAGAAGTGCGATGGCGATAGTCGCAGCACATACAGCTGCGGCCCCTGACATATCTGACTTCATCGCTTCCATGCCGAGTGCTGGCTTCAATGCGAGACCGCCGGTATCAAATGTAATTCCCTTGCCAACGTATGCGTACTTCTTCTTCGCCTTCAAACCCTTTGGTGTGTATGAGACATGAAGCAGGCGTGGAGGATTCGCTGATCCTTGACCGACTCCGATAATTCCGCCGTAACCCTTTGACTTCAACTGTGCATCTGTCATTACGGAAACTTTAAGACCAGCAGATGCACCGCCGGCCTTCTTGACTGCATCAGTAATTGCCTTGCAGAAAGTTTCAGGAGTCAGGTGACTTGGAGGAGTATTAATCAAGTCGCGCACCAAGTTTGTATAGGTGCCGATAATTTCAGCTGATTTACCAACTGCCTTCAATTCAGACTTCGATGCTAAATCTGTATGTACTGTCACGGATTTAAGAGGAGCCTTTTGTGCGCTCTTCGTTGAACCTCTGAATTGATCGAAGAGGTATGAACCCAGGGCTGCACCTTCGGCTATCGCCTTTACTGCTGAGGCGTTCTTTGCAGGGAGAGAAAAAGTTGCACTCGAATTTCCTGCAAGCGCACGTGCTGCGGCACCAGCTGCGCGGCGCAATACTTCATGATCGTAATGTGGTGAAGCTTTTCCAAGACCGGTAAAGACAATGAGGCGAGTTGAAGTACTGGGAACCTTGATAACTTCATCGGCCTTTCCAGTAGCGCCCAAATCTGAAAGTGCCTGCATGAGTACTTTGGTATCTATCGCTAAATCGCCGGATTCAATCTGCAGAGAAGTTGCGCCTACCTTGGAGGACTTTGAACTCTTTGAGGCCAGCCCAACGACTAAGACATCATCTTTAACAATTCCGTCTGAAAGGCGGATCGTGGTCATGGAGGCTCCTCTAGGTATCACTTAATTAATCGATTTCACTCTGCCGTAACTGAGCAGAGGTGAAGACCTAAGTGTAAGTTGTTGCTGTGAAAAACTCACCTTTGCATCAGAAGCATGTAGACCTCCAGGCGAAGATGGCCGATTTCGGAGGCTGGTTGATGCCTATCGAATATCCAGGCGCAGGAGTCCTCGCCGAGCACACAGCGGTTCGTGAACGAGTTGGGCTCTTCGATGTTTCACATTTAGGTAAAGCAAGCGTTGTAGGTGACGGGGCTCTGGAATTCCTCAACACAATGTTTACTAATGATCTCAAGCGAATTGCCGATAGCAAGGCTCAGTACACACTTCTCTGTAATCCGGATGGAGGAGTTGTCGATGACCTCATTGCATATAGAAACTCAGAATCTGATTTCTTCCTGATTCCTAATGCATCAAACACCACTGATGTTGTTCGAGTCCTTAAGGAGAATATTCCTTCCAGCATTACGATCACCAATCTCCACGAAAAATTCGCAGTTCTGGCTTTGCAAGGTCCCCAAGCCGTCGAAGTAATTCGCAGTTTGGGAATTAATCCCACAATGGATTACATGGCCTTTGCCCACGTTTCTATCGCTCACTGCGATGTCATTCTCTGCCGCACTGGCTATACCGGTGAGCATGGTTATGAATTAGTTCCGCAATGGAGCGATGCCTCTGTCGTGTGGGATGCTCTCGTGGAAGCGATGAAGCCTTTCGACGGCCTCATCTGTGGGCTAGGAGCTCGCGACACATTGCGCACCGAAATGGGTTATCCGTTGCATGGCCATGAACTATCTCTAGAAATTTCACCAGTGCAGGCAAGTGCCGGATGGGCAATTGGTTGGAAGAAAGATGGTTTCCGAGGATTCGAAGTTCTGCGATCTCAACGCGAAGCAGGCACGGTTCGAACACTGAAAGCGCTGAAATCCAATGATCGTGGAATTCCTCGTGCAGGTATGGCGATAAAAGATGCTGACGGAAAAGAGATTGGCGTAGTAACGAGCGGAACTTTCTCGCCTTCGCTCAAAGTTGGTATCGCTTTGGCGCTGCTAGATCCGGAATTTGAAGTGGGCGACCTAGTGACTATCGATGTTCGAGGACGCGAGTCTTCAGCAACAGTTAGTTCGCTGCCTTTTGTACCTTCACATGTTCGATAAATTCAATCGGAGTTAAGAACGCAGCTTTCGTGTGGGCTCTACGTAAGGTTTGAAGAATTGGCTTTCCAGCAATAGCAATGAGAGAAGCCGTAAAAATTGCTCTGGGAATATCCCACGCCATCGCCGATAAGAAGTGATAAGAAAAGAACCGAGAAAGATTCTCAGCGATGGGTGCACCCGCAAGGTAAGAAAGCTGAGTATCTGCGCCTAGCGCCCATGGCCAGAATTGAAGATCCATCGCAATACCGAAGAACTCTGCTGCAACTATTCCATAAACAATGAGTACGCAAATTTCCTTCTTACCGCGCAATGAACGAGGGATCATTGCAACCCCTAAACCAATCCACCCAGCAGCAAATGATTGATACGCAACCCACGGACCCATGCCTCCTGTAAGAATCGCCGAAAGAAGCATCGAGAGTGTTCCGAGCAAGAATCCAAATGATGGGCCGAAGACTCGGGCAGAGAGAATTAATACAAACCACATCGGCTCGATACCGACGGCGCCCGTACCCATTGGACGCAAGGCGGCGATAAGCGCGGTCAGCACAGCCAAGAGCGCTATGGATTTACTGTCTAGTTGATTGTTACTGGCACTGATCAACAAGAGTAGAAGTGCAAATGGAGTAGCCATGAGGAAGATCCACTGTGGATGACCTTGTTTCTCGTTAATTAAGAATGGCCATAAGAAACCGATTGCACTGATTGCGCTCGTGAGAAATAGCGCGATGAGGGATGCGCCCTTAAAGGTAAAGACGCCAGAAGTCTTCATGAGCTTGCCTCGATGGCGTGAACAACATCTGAGACCGTCAGCCATGGTTTCGGGGACATAACTTTGGCTACTTGTGGAGCAAAGGCAGGAGATGAGAGAAGAACTTCGAGCGTCGTTCCATCAGCGACAATTTCGCCTTCTGCAAGAAAGAGAACTCGGTCTGTAAGTTCAGCTACCAGTTCAACATCGTGAGTGGCTAAAAGCACCGGACGATTGAACTGCGTTGCATACTCTTTAAGGGCGATGGCAAATAGATTTTTGGCGCGGTAATCAAGCCCCCGGGTTGGTTCATCGAGGACGAGTACCTCAGGATTTCCTGAAAGCACGATGCTAAGGACGAGTGCTAAGCGCTGACCTTCAGATAAATCATTGGGGTGGGCATTTGCGGAGATATCTGGAACTAAACGATTGAGTAACGATGCCGTTGTCCCGGGTATTAAATCATTACTGCGATCTGCAAGTGCGCACTCTTCAGAGACGCTAGAAGCAAAGAGTAGGTCGCTCGGTTCTTGAGGAACGTATCCGATTGATTTCCTGCGCTCTGCACCTTTAAGAGTCGTGGGATCGGTGCCATTCACTTTAACTTCGCCGGACTGTGGAGAGTGGAGTCCAACTATTGAATGAAGCAGCGTGCTCTTGCCGGCACCATTTCGCCCCATAATTGCAACGATTTCTCCATGGTTGATAGTTGCACTTACATCATTCAGCGCAATCTTTCCAGTGTATGAGTGCGAGACATGTGAAATCTCAATTGCAAGCGAGGAGTTCTTCGGCGAAGACAGTGGCCGCGAATATTCAACGCTTCTGACATCTTCAGTCTGTCTTCTTACTTCACGAACACTTGTGCCTATTTCAGAGAGATTAAGCGCACGCGCTAATTTAACAATAGGTGGGACCAGCTCCGAACGCTTAAGAATTTCGTCTGCTGTACCAATAGAAGTATCGCCATTACCCTCGATATAGATGATGCGATCCACAAATTGAATAACACGCTCAAGGCGATGCTCGGCGATAATCACTGTGACACTTAGGTCATGCACCAGTCGGTGAAGGACTGAGAGAACCTCTTCAGCAGCAATAGGATCTAACGCGCTTGTGGGTTCATCAAGTACAAGTACTTTGGGATGCATCACAAGAGCTGCACCGATAGCAAGTCTCTGTTGCTCGCCGCCGCTGAGCGTGGCGATAGATCGATTTCGTAGGGCACTTAAACTGAGTAGATCTAGAACTTCCTCCACTCGCTTGCGCATAACATCAGGCGCGAAGTTAAGAGCCTCCATACTGAACGCCAGTTCTTCTTCGACAATATCTGTGACAAATCCATTGATGGGATTCTGTCCAACAATTCCGACAAGGTGCGCAAGGGAACCGGGTTTAACAGATCTTGTTGAAATTCCATCGACCGATATGTCGCCTGCCAAAATTCCACCAGTGTGATGGGGGACAAGTCCATTTATGAGTCGAAGTAGTGATGATTTGCCTGAGCCAGTTTCGCCCATCACGAGAACCATCTCGCCTTCTTCAATCTGGAAAGAGAGATCCTCAAGAATTGTCTTTGTTGATTGCGGGTAGATGAGCGAGACGTTGGAGAATGTAATCATCGCGTCACCATTGTTATCGTCATTGCTAAAGCGAAGAGAAGTACCAGGTTGTCTCGCATCAACCACGGTTGTGGGCGATAGCGTGAACGTTTTCTGCTGATGCCATAACCGCGAGCGTCCATTGTCGCTGCAAGTTGAAGTGATCGAGAGAGGGATTCTTCTAACAAAGGGATTGCAATCGAGCGAAGTTCGATCTTTTCAAATCCGCGCAGTTTCTGCGCAGTGCGAATTCGCCGCGCGCTTGTAGCAAGTTGCGGAAAGAGTGATGTCGCAATCACAAGCGTGATTCCAACTTCATAGATGAAAGAAGGGGTTACACGTAAAAGTTTGTGGGGACTCGTGAGGGATGTGGCAGCACCGAAGAGCGCAATCATGGTGGCGATGATTACGCCCTCGTGAAGAGAAGATGACAATCGCTCCAATGTGACCACACCACCGATACGGATTCCGGGCATCCATGAAGGCAAATCCAGAATCGGAAGTGTGAAGAGTTTTGTTCCTGGAATCGGCACCCCAATCAGAATGCCAACAATGGTGCGAATCGCAAGAATTGTGAGTCCTATGCGAATTGAGAGCGCGAAGCTTCTCTGCCAAGGGGAACCATCGCGACGAATATATACAAGAACTGCAACTGCACCCACAATCGCAAGTGCGATAAATGCGTTATCGAGAACGACTACTCCTATTGCTAGGAGAATCGAACAGATCCACAAAGTAAGTGGATGCAGTTGCTTCTTCATTTATGGCAAATTACTTCTTGAGTAGTGCGGCAGGAGTATCTATCTCTACGCCACATTCCTTCTTTGGGTACCCATTAAATCCACAGATGAGCCCTGAGCTGGCAGCGCGCACCTTTACAGCCTGACCTAGGACATCGATGCCTTGTGAACTCTTTGCAGTTGTCACACAGCGAACGATAGTTTTCTGAACCTTTTCACCTTTAGGCGCATATGCAGAATTGCCAAACTCGATGACTAATCCGATTCGCTTTGTATCTGGATCAGCCTTTGTCTTGCCACAAATAGATTTAAATGATGGCTTGGTCTTTGGTGCAACTGATGGAACGTCATCGCTACTAAAGACAAATGACCATCCCTCAACTGCGCCATCTTCGATATCAACGGTTGGACCTGTCATTGCCGCGGTCCATGTAGTTGCGCCCGGGGCTGCTTGGAAGTAACCCCAATAGCGCCAGCCTTTAGAGGCTGCTTGGGATGATGGCATGACCATCAATTGCGATGAGATGAGAATGATCGCAAGCGCGATCTTCTGAGTGGTTGATCGTGTTAATCGTGTATTCATTGTGTGAACTCCAGAGTTGAAGAGTCTCACAGGGGTAGCTCGCTAGCGGTCGGCGCACATGTGCCAAATACCTTTGGACTACACCCCGCAAACCTCGGCGGGTGTTGGTCGTAAATCAAATATCTTCAGCGGGTAATCCGACTTGAACGGTTCAGTTGTGAACGGTCTTACGGTTGCGGGTCAGCGTCGGAGTTGCACCGAACTTCCCCCACTGGGATATCTATTAACTTGTGGTCGAACCAAACCATAGTGAAATGCTGTTGGCAACTCACCACGCTGCGCCTAAGGTGGCGCTATGGAATATAGACGCCTCGGCAACACTGGAATGTATGTCTCGGAAATTTCTTACGGAAACTGGATCACACATGGTTCTCAAGTTGAGACTGAAGCGGCGGTCAAATGTGTTCGCGAGGCGCTCAATCAGGGAATTACGACCTTCGATACTGCTGATGTTTACGCAGGCACTAAGGCAGAAGTTGTTCTTGCCAAAGCCCTTAAGGGTGTTCGTCGTGAGTCCTACGAGCTATTCACTAAAGTTTACTTTCCAACTGGTGAAGGCAAGAATGATCGCGGACTTTCACGCAAGCACATCATGGAATCATGCAACGCTTCTCTTAAACGTCTAAATACTGATCACATTGATCTCTATCAAGCTCATCGTTTTGATGTCGAAACTCCACTCGAAGAAACCCTGAGCGCATTTGATGATTTGATCCGCCAAGGAAAGGTCAGCTATATCGGCTTCTCCGAATGGAACGCCAAGCAGATCTCTGATGCGTTGAAAATTCAAGATGCTCGCGGATATAACCGATTCGTTTCTAGTCAGCCTCAGTATTCAGCGCTTTGGCGCGTTATCGAAAGTGAAGTGGTTCCTCTTTCCAAGAAAGAGGGAATCGGACAGATTGTCTGGTCGCCGATGGCGCAAGGAATTTTGACAGGTAAGTATTTACCAGGAAAGAAGGCGCCAGCAGGATCGCGCGCAACTGATAAGAAGAGTGGTGCAAATTTCATCTCTCGCTGGATGACCGAAGAAGTACTGACTGCGGTTCAAAAATTGAAGCCCATTGCAGATGGCCTTGATCTTTCGATGTCTCAGTTGGCCTTGGCTTGGGTCTTGCAGAATCAGAATGTGTCGAGCGCGATCATGGGCGCAACGAAACCTTCTCAGGTGAAAGAGAATGTAAAGGCATCAGGAGTAAAGCTCAGCCCGGATGTGATGAAAGCGATTGATAACGCTCTCGGGAAACTCCCTGAGCGCGATCCCAAGAAGAATGAAAGCCCGAACCCAAGAGCTTGATTTGTTGGTGCTGAGTTAGAAGCTTTCTCCAACTTTGATCTGAGGCTTTGGCGTGCGCATTCTGCGCATCTGAGTCGAACGCAACCATCCGTACATGCCGATGCCCTTAACTTCTGCATCTGGGAATTTCTCTGCAACTAGTCGCTTAATTCGGCGGCTGAGGAAGATTCCATCGATTACGGAGATGAGAAGAACGCTGTACATGATTGCAATGCTTCCAATTTGGAAGATGGCAGAAGGAATGAGAGTGAGGAATAAAACTACGAAGATAATTGGCAGAAAGTACTCGCCGATCGATTTACGTGAATCAACATAATTTCGAACGTAGCGCTTTACCGGTCCTTTATCTCGCAACGGAAGCGCATTCTCATCTCCACGAAGATAGGCAGCGCGTGAAGCAATTCTGGCAGCACGAGCTGCATCTTTTGCGCGCTTCTTCTCTTCCTTAGTTGATGCAGGTGCAAGTGAAGAAACCTTGCGAGCCGCAACGGCGTCTTTACGCTTTGGAGTAGGACGGCCTTTTTTACTTGGAGTTGATTCGCTCATGTGCCGAACTATAGAGCGAGCATCTGGTCGAGAGCCAACTTAGAGAACTTAGCAACGCGCTCATCGACCTTAATTTCATTGACTACATGGCCTGCCACGATTGATTCCATCGCCCAGACCAAGTGGGGGAGATCGATGCGATTCATAGTTGAGCAGTAACAGACCGTCTTATCGAGGAAGACAATCTCTTTATCTGGGTTATTTGCAGCAAGGCGCGATACGAGGTTGAGCTCTGTGCCAATAGCCCACTTGCTGCCGGCAGGGGAGGATGTGACAGTTTGAATTATCTTCTCTGTACTTCCAACCACATCTGAATCAACAACAACTTCATGTTGGCACTCAGGGTGCACAATTACCCGCACACCTTGAACGCGAGTGCGGACTTCCTGAATGGATTCGCGAGTAAAGCGACCATGCACGGAGCAATGTCCGCGCCAGAGAATCATCTTTGCTCCACGGATTTGATCTTCGGTCAGCCCACCCATTGGCTTCCATGGGTTCCAAAGAACGCAATCATCGACAGAGAGACCCAGTGACATCACCGCTGTGTTGCGTCCGAGATGCTGATCAGGAAGGAAGAGGACTTTCTCGGCCTTCTCAAAAGCCCACTCAAGAGTCTTCTGCGCGTTCGATGAAGTGCAGATAGTTCCGCCATGTTCACCAGTGAAGCTCTTAATTGCTGCAGATGAATTCATATAAGTGACTGGAACTGTCTTTGATGCAACGCCAAGTTTTTCAAGTTCTTGCCAACATTGGTTGACTTGATTTGCAGTTGCCATATCTGCCATTGAGCAACCAGCAGCAAGATCAGGAAGGATGACCCGTTGCTTTGGCGATGTAAGGATGTCGGCGCTTTCGGCCATGAAGTGAACTCCACAGAAGAAGATGAACTCTGCTGAACTTTGCGCAGCTGCCGCTTGAGCTAACTTAAATGAATCACCAGTGATGTCAGCGAACTGAATTACTTCATCGCGTTGATAGTGATGCCCCAATATGAGAGCGCGAGACCCAAGTGCTGCCTTTGCAGCGACAGCCCGTTCGACTAAGTGCGGGTCACTTGCAGGTGGAAGTTCGCCTGTACAGGAGACTCCTCGCTCGGAAGCGAGGTCAGAGCCTTGGCCAAGGACGAGTAGCTCGCTCAGGCTGATAGACATGTACGCATACTAATAGCCCCGTCTCATTTCTTCGCGAGGAATCATGCGTTTGGGTTCGCCACGGCAACCCGACGCGGGTATTCTTCAGCACATGGCTACTGAAACAACATCAACTCCAGTCGAGATCACTACAGGCATCACACTTACAGATGTCGCAGCCGCAAAGGTTGCAGCGCTTCTTGCTCAAGAAGGTCGCGATGACCTCTATCTCCGTGTTGCTGTTCAGCCAGGTGGCTGCTCTGGTCTTCGTTACCAGCTCTACTTCGATGATCGCAATCAAGATGGCGATATCACTCGTGAATTTGGTGCAGTAAAGGTTGTTGTCGACAAGATGAGCGATCCATACCTCATGGGCGCTTCCATTGATTTCGTAGACACAATTGAGAAGCAAGGATTCACAATCGATAATCCAAATGCACAAGGTTCATGTGCATGCGGCGATTCATTTAACTAATCAGCGTTAAAACCCACCTGCTGTAGTTAGATTCCAACATGAAAATTGGCGTTGCAGGTTCTGTTGGTCTTGACCATTTAATGACTTTCCCTGGAAAGTTCACTGACTCACTTGTCGCCGGTTCTCTCGAAAAAGTCTCGCTCTCATTTCTTGTTGATGGCCTTGATGTTCGTCGCGGGGGATGTGCGGCCAATATCGCATTCGGTCTTGGAGTGCTTGGTCTCAATCCAATTTTGATTGCAGCAGTCGGTAAAGATTTTGCGGATTACGACGCCTGGCTAAGTCGTCATGGAGTCGATACGTCACATGCTCTTGTTTCAACTACCCAGCACACTGCTCATTTCACGGTGACTACAGATACAGAACTGAACCAGATTGCATCCTTCTTTCCTGGGGCTATGTCTGAAGCTCGCAACATTGAACTCAAACCCATCATGGATAAGGTCGGCAACCTAGATCTGCTCGTGATTTCACCGGATGATCCTGAAGCGATGCTTCGCCACACCGAAGTTGCTCAGGCCATGGGAGTCGCAGTAGCTGCCGACCCATCACAGCAGATGGCGCGCATGAGCGGTGAGGAAATCAAGAAGTTGATTTCAGGGGCTACTTATCTCTTCATGAATGAATACGAATTGGCTCTTGCTATTCAAAAAACTGGTTGGAGCGATCACGAAATCCTCGAGCGCGTGAAGTATCGAGTAGTAACACTCGGTGCAGATGGTGCACGTATTGAAAGTATTGATGGAACTTTTATCAAAGTTGGGTGCGCACAAGAGAAGGCAAAGGTCGATCCAACTGGTGTCGGTGATTCATTCCGCTCTGGTTTTGTTGCAGGACTTGCGTGGGGCCTTTCTCACGAACGCTGTGCACAGCTGGGTTCAATGATTGCGACGTATGTCATTGAGACAACGGGAACTCAGGAATATCGCTTCACTAAAGAAGAATTCGTTACCCGATTTAGTGAGGCTTACGGAGCAGATGCGGCAGCAGAGATAGCTGCTCACTTACCCGCGTAATTTCTGTAACACTGCTTTCAAGGCAGTTGCTAACTCCGAAATATCTTCTTGATTTGTTTCTGGGTGCAAAGTAAATCGAAGATGTCCATTTGTTTCGTATCCCATGGCTGCAAGTACATGGCTTGGCTGCAAATCTTCTGGAGAGCAAGCAGATCCTGAATCCACATCAAATCCAAGAGAAGCCAGTTCGCGGATTACCGGTTCACCCGCGACACCGTGAGCAATAAGTGAGAAGAGATGGGGGAGAGCCCTCGTATTTGGCGCAACAACTTCAACGCCTTCAATTGAGCCGAGTTCAGTGAGCGCAAAGGTGCGAAGTGCGGGCTCTTCCATCGTGAAGTTTTCTAGTGCAATTGCTGAGGCAATAAGCAGTGGAAGTGAGTAACTGCCTGGAGTACTTATCGGAGCAATGCGAGGAAGCGGATACGAATATTCAGCGCGGTTGTTGATAGCCATGATCGCAAGACCGGCAGGCCCGTTCCAAGCCAGGGAATCAAAGAGCGCGGTGTTCCAGTGCGAAGGAAGGGGGGTTCGAGAACCAGAAGCCGTGGCATCGACTGCGACCCGAATCGACTCTGGCAATTCTGCGCAATCTTGGATAACTCCGGTCTCACCATTTGCTAACTGCAACGAAAGCACAGAACCCTCGCCGAAGTCTGAAAGGTTCTGAATGCCTCCATCACGATTTACGGGAAGTTCCAAAACTTGATTGTGGTGGGATCGGGCGATGGCGCGGATCTTGCCTTTGTCTGTGGCTGAATATACAAAGGGGGAGTTGTCACGAAATAGTCCAGCAATGGAGAGAAAGTGGCCCAAGGAAGGCTCGCCAAGAACTTCGATTGAAGAGGCAGGGATGGCCAACTTGTCAGCGATATTTTCCAGGGCCTGGTTGCGAAGAATTGCTGCCTTGGCAGAGCTTTGAGAAATCTTCTTTGGATCGGCCCAGCCTTGGTCGAAAGCGGCTAGCAGTGCCTGTCTTGCGGCAGGATGGAGCTCTCCCTCGGAGGTGAAATTTCTTGTGACACGAACCACCGAATGAACGCTACTCGCTCGGGCGAGCGTCCGCACGTCGCACCACTATCCTTAGCCCATGTCGTCACAAGCTCCGCGCAGCAAGCGCTTTATCCGAGTCGCCGCGATCTTTGTTCCCGCGCTACTCCTCCTCTCTGGCTGTTCATTTAAGTCAGAAGATATTTCAGGTATGGGTTTTCCAAAGGGAGTCTCGAGCGTCAATGACATCTCGATCTCTTTGTGGCAAGGAGCATGGATTGCAGGAGGAGTCGTTGGCGTAATCACGCTCATCCTTATCTTGTGGCCAGCAGTCTTCCACCGCGCAAAGGCAAGTAAGGGTGAATTTCCTAAGCAGACCCAGTACAACATTCCGGTAGAAATTCTTTACACAGTAATTCCATTTATTATCGTTGCAGTTCTCTTCTACTTCACAGCAGTGAAGGAAACAAAGATTGTAGATAAGACCTCACCTGTAAAGCATGAAATTACAGTTGAAGGCTTTCAATGGTCTTGGCAGTTTGGTTATCCAGAAGCTGGCAAAGATGCTGTAGTTACTGGCACACCTGCGCAAGCACCGACTCTTTATCTCCCTCTAGGTGAATCCGTTCGTTTCACATTGACGGCAAATGATGTCGTCCATGGATTCTGGATTCCAGCGTTCATGATCCAGATGCAGAACTTGCCAGGAGAAGTTAATAAGTTGCAGTTCACCGCCAATAAGCTGGGTGAATTTCCAGGTCGATGCAACATCCTCTGCGGACGAAACCACTCGCAGATGCTCTTCACTGTAAAAGTTGTAACCCCCGAGCAGTACCAAAAGTATCTTGATTCATTGAAGGTGAGCGCAGCATGACAACATTCGCAGAGCGACCAACTATTTCCGCGCCAGCTCAAGGAGTTCAAAAGACTTCATTGGGAAGCCAATTTGTAAAGACAATCACTTCAACTGATCACAAGCGCATCGGTTACCTTTACCTAGCTACTTCATTTGCGTGGTTCCTTATCGGCGGTCTGTTAGCCCTACTTCTTCGCGTTGAACTCACACGTCCGGGAATGCAATTCCTCAGCGTTGAGCAGTACAACCAGATTTTCACAATGCACGGAACAATCATGCTTCTCATGTTTGCAACCCCACTCTTTGTGGGATTCGCTAACGTGATCATGCCTTTGCAGATTGGCGCAGCGGACGTTGCCTTCCCTCGCTTAAACATGCTTTCTTACTGGCTCTTCCTCTTTGGTTCCATTCAGGCAGTTGCTGGATTCTTAACTCCAGGTGGAGCAGCATCATTTGGTTGGACTGCATATGCACCACTTGCTAACTCAACATATTCACCTGGAATCGGTGGAGATCTCTGGGTTATGGGTCTTGCAATTTCAGGTCTCGGAACAATTCTCGGTGGCGTCAACTTCATCACAACCATCTTCACTATGCGCGCACCTGGCATGACGATGTTCCGCATGTCGATCTTCTCTTGGAACGTTCTTCTCACTTCAATTCTTGTTCTTCTTGCATTCCCTCCATTGGCTGCAGCGCTGCTCGGTCTTGAATCAGATCGCCTATTTGGCACACATCTCTTTGATCCTGCAAACGGTGGAGCCATGCTGTGGCAACATTTGTTCTGGTTCTTTGGGCACCCCGAGGTTTATATCTTGGCTCTTCCATTCTTCGGAATTGCAACAGAAATCTTGCCGGTCTTTAGCCGCAAGCCAATCTTTGGTTACAAGGGTCTGATTGCTGCAACTATCGCAATCTCAGCGCTCTCTGTAGCAGTGTGGGCTCACCACATGTTCGCTTCAGGCAAGGTGCTTCTTCCATTCTTCTCTTTCATGACATTCCTTATTGGAGTTCCAACCGGAGTTAAATTCTTCAACTGGATCGGAACAATGTGGCGTGGCCACGTTACATTTGAAACTCCAATGCTGTGGGTCATGGGCTTCCTCGTGACATTCCTCTTCGGTGGAATCACCGGAATCATCCTTGCCTCACCACCACTTGATTTCGCGGTCTCTGCTTCATACTTTGTTGTGGCGCACTTCCACTACGTGCTCTTTGGAACCGTGGTCTTTGCGATGTTCGCCGGTTTCTACTTCTGGTGGCCAAAGTTCACAGGTCGTATGCTCAACGAGCGCCTTGGAAAGATTCACTTCTGGACTCTCTTCTTCGGCTTCCACCTCACATTCCTTATTCAGCACTGGCTCGGAATTAAGGGCTTCCCTCGCCGTTATGCTGACTACCTAGCAACCGATGGATTCACTGGTATGAATATGATTTCAACAGTCGGATCTTTTCTCTTAGCTCTCTCGATGATTCCATTCTTCATAAATGTGTGGATCACTCGTAAGTCACCATTGGTCAATGTTGATGACCCATGGGGCTATGGCGCATCACTCGAATGGGCGACTTCTTGCCCTCCACCTCGCCACAACTTCACATCAATGCCACGCATTCGTTCAGAGCGCCCAGCATTCGATCTTCACCACCCACACATTAAGACCGAAGGACATTAATCATGAAGGCTAATTGGAAACTCTTTGTTGGACTTTCTGTTTTTTACATCATCATGGCGGTTGTCTATTACGTAGTTGGTGGGGAAGCGGTCGGAATAACCGGCATGATTCTCGCTGCCTGCCTTGCCGGCATGGTTGGTTTCTACGTATGGTTTACACAAAAGCGCATCGGCTTCGACATTCCCTCAGATGATCTCAATGCTGAAATTGCTGATGATGCTGGCGAACTCGGTTTCTATAGCCCTCACTCATGGTGGCCACTTCCTGTCGCACTCAGTGCAACAGCTATGGGATTGGGCCTCATCATCGGTTGGTGGCTCACTCTCATTGCACTCGGCGCTCTTGTTATCAGCATCATCGGAATGGTGACTGAGTACGAGAAGCCTGTACATATCTCGAGCCACTAAAGAACGTTTAACCCCTTTTTCGTGAAGAGGCTCATCTCAGCTGCGCCTTGGATATTCATCGTTATCTGGAGCTCGGGTTTTGTTGTAGCAAAGTTTGCCTTTGCCGATGCTGATGCGCTCTACTTCTTAGCGATTCGATTGATTCTTGCAGCGCTCATTCTTCTCGTTCTGACCATCGTACTTCGTCAGCCACTCAAGCTTTCTCGAAGTGACATCAGAGCGTCACTTCTCATCGGCCTTGCGCTGCACGGGCTCTACTTAGCGGGCGTTTGGTATGCGATAGAACTAGGCGCACCGGCTGGGCTGTCATCGGTAATAACAAGTATGCAGCCGATTATCGTTTCTTTACTTGCCGTACAAATTCTTGCTGAACCCCTTACTCGAAAGCAGTTATCTGGACTCTTCTTTGGCTTAGCTGGAGTATTTCTTGTCGTCCTTCCAAAGCTTTCGGGAAGTGATGGATTTACCGCTGAGTCCTTGGCATTTCTCTTCGTTGCTTTAGCTGGAAGCACGATAGCAACCCTTCTTCAAAAGAAGATAGGTCACTCGATTCCGTTGATGATGGGAACAACATATCAATTCGCAATCGCAGGGATAATTCTTCTTATCGTTTCAATCGCCAGAGGCAAGACTTCTATTGAACTAACGCACACCACAGTCTGGACAATGGCATGGGCGGTCTTGGTTACCTCGATTGCAGCAGTTCTTCTCTTGTTATGGCTCTTGAATAAAGGATCGGCTGCAAAGGTTTCAAGTCTTCTCTACTTGGTGCCACCAATGGCGGTCGTGCAAGCTTTTGTTCTCTTTGAAGAAAAGGTCTCAGCGGTCGGAATTATTGGAATCGCCATGACAGCGATGGGCGTTGCTCTCGTTATTCGGAGTTAGCCTCTCACTATTTTCGTGGGGAACTGATTAAATATGGGCATGACTCAACCACCAGCAGACCCAACTCGCGGCAAAGAGGTCTCTGACCTAGATCGTTCCTATGTATTTCACTCATGGTCAGCTCAGGCTCAGATTTCGCCACTTCCTGTTGCAGGGGGAGAGGGAAGTTACTTCTGGGATTTCGATGGAAATAAGTATTTAGATTTCTCTAGTCAGTTGGTCTTTACAAACATTGGACACCAGCACCCAAAGGTAATTAACGCCATTCAGGAGCAGGCAGCGATCTACACAACCGTGGCACCTCAGCACGCAAACGAAGCGCGCGGAAGAGCTGCTCAGCGCATCACCGAACGCGCTGGTGCTCACCACAACAAGGTTTTCTTCACCAACGGCGGCGCAGATGGAATCGAGAATGCAATTCGTCTAGTACGTCTGCACACCAATCGCCACAAGGTTCTCTCCTTCTACCGCAGTTATCACGGCAATACCGGAGCTGCCATCACGTCTACGGGTGATCCACGACGTTGGCCGAATGAATACTCATACGGTCACGTTCACTTCTTCGGTCCATATCTCTATCGCTCAGCCTTCTGGTCTCAGAACGAAGAAGAAGAGTGCAAGCGCGCACTTGAACACCTCGAGCAGGTAATCATCTTTGAAGGCCCAAATACGGTTGCCGCCATTCTTATCGAATCCGTCGTGGGTACAGCTGGAGTTCTCGTACCTCCGGCCGGCTATCTCGAAGGAGTTCGCGCACTCTGCGATAAATATGGAATCAAGTGGATTGCCGATGAGGTCATGTCGGGCTTCGGGCGTACAGGAAAATGGTTTGCATATCAGCATTCAACTGCCGAACCTGACCTTATTGTCTTTGCCAAGGGTGTTAATAGTGGTTACGTGCCACTGGGTGGCGTCATCATCAGCGATGAGATTGCGGCAACCTTTAATGATCGAGTATTCCCAGGCGGACTGACCTATAGCGGTCATCCATTAGCTACTGCGGCAGCTGTCGCAACTATTGATGTGATGGCTGAAGAGAAGATGGTTGAGAATGCAGCTGCTATCGGTGAAAACGTAATCAAGCCACTCCTTCAAGAACTCATGGCAAAACATAAGGTAATTGGTGAAGTACGCGGTAAAGGTGTCTTCTGGGCGCTTGACCTTGTCACCGATCGTGCAACTCGCGCACCTCTTGCTCCATATGGCGCATCAAGTCCTGCGATGAATGAATTAGTTGCTGCATGTAAGAAGTTAGGGCTATTCCCATTCAATAATTACAACAGAATGCATATCTGCCCACCATGTAACGTGACTGAGGCAGAGATTCGTGAAGGTTTTGCAATTCTTGATCAGGCTTTTGCAAGTATTGCTCACCACTACACAGGCGCATAAAAAAACGACCCTGCTCACATTGCGCGAGTCAGAGTCGTTTCTTTAACTACTTAGTGATGGCCTTCTAGTTCACGACGCTCAGTTGCGGTTGCCTTTGGAACTGCAACTGCATTGGCGCGTGAGATTCTGTTACGAATCTTGTTCTTGATCGCTCCTGGGCGACGGACTCCAGCTGAATCGTGCTCTGGAAGTTCGAGTGGCGCCAATTGCTCGTGAGATGTCAGAAGCCATGCCTTCTCAGGAGAGATTGGCTCATGTACTTCAACAAATTCACCACTTGGCATACGAACGAGTCGACCAGTCTCGCGACCATGAAGGACGAGATCGCGATCTGCGCGCTGTAGCGATAGGCAGAGTCGCTTTGTCACCACGAAAGCGATAGGAGGAAGAACGATGACACCGATTCGCGAGAACCACATCATCTGATTAATGGTCAGATCAAAGGTCGTTGCAATGATGTCGTTTCCACCGTTAAGTAGAGAGACCAAGGTAAATGTCAGCGCCATTGCACCAATCGCTGTTCGGTTCGGTGCATTACGTGGGCGATCGAGGAGATGGTGCTCGCGCTTATCTCCAGTAGCCCAGCTCTCGATAAATGGATAGAGAGCAAGTCCGGTAAACATAATTCCTGGCAAAATCAAACCTGGAATCAAAATGTTCCATGAAATCGTATAACCAAAGGCATGAGTTTCAAGTGGGGGAGCCATACGAACAAGTCCGTCAAGCCATCCCATATACCAATCGGGTTGCGAACCAGCTGAAATTTGTCCAGGTGTGTACGGCCCATAAAGCCAGATTGGGTTAATCGAAGCAACTGCTCCGAGGAACGCTGTAACACCAAATACGATGAAGAAGAATCCGCCAGCCTTAGCCATGTAAACAGGCATCAGTGGATAACCAACGACGTTCTTCTCTGTGCGACCAGGACCTGGGAACTGAGTGTGCTTCTGGTACCAGACCAACATCAAGTGCACTGTAATCAGTGCGAGGAAGATGCCTGGTAGCAAGAGAACGTGAACAGTGTAGATACGTGGAATAAATGCTTCACCTGGGAAGGCGCCGCCAAATGCGAAGAATGCCAAGTAAGAACCAACAACAGGAAGTGCTTGAATAATCGCTTCTGCGATACGGATTCCGGTACCCGAAAGAAGGTCATCAGGAAGTGAGTAGCCCAAGAACCCTTCGACGATTCCTAGAGTAAGTAATCCGACGCCGATGATCCAGTTAAATTCACGTGGCTTACGGAAAGCGCCAGTAAAGTAAACGCGAAGAAGGTGAACAACGATTCCCACCATAAAGATCAAAGCAGCCCAGTGGTGAATCTGACGCATCAGAAGACCACCGCGAACCTCGAATGAGATATCGAGAGTCGATGCGTATGCCGCAGACATCTCAAGACCCTTCAGTGGTTCGTAAGAACCGTCATAGACAACTTCCTTCATGGAAGGGTCGAACCAGAAGGTAAGAAATGTTCCAGAGAGAAGGAGGATGACGAATGAGTAAAGGCAGATTTCGCCAAGCAAGAAAGACCAGTGATCAGGGAAGACCTTGGTGAGGTTCTTCTTCATCCACTTTGCAGCACCAGTGCGATCGTCTACATATCCTGCGACGTTACCGGCGATTCGTTCGCGTGCTGTCATGATGAGCGCTCCCAGAAGCTAGGTCCAACAGGTTCGTTAAATGGTGCTTGAGCTACGAGATAGCCTTCGGCATCCACTGTGATTGCCAATTGTGGCAGAGGTCGCGCAGCGGGGCCAAAGATAACTTTTGCAGCTCGCGTGACATCGAATGTTGATTGGTGGCATGGGCAGAGAAGGTGCTTGGTCTGCTGCTCGTAGAGAGCAACAGCGCAACCCATGTGAGAACAAATTTTTGAGAAAGCGATGATGCCTTCATGTGTCCAGGAAAGGCGCTCTGCATCAAGGTTGAACTCTTCAGGACGAAGACGAATCAGCAGGACCGCATCCTTTCCAATGTCAGCAAGTGAGCGGTGATCCTCACCAGCTGGCAATTCTGGAAGAGTCTGAGCAACTGCCCCAACTTCTAGATCTTCTGGTCGCAATGGTCGATCACCTGGGTCGGTAACTAGACGAGTTCCAGCTTTCCACGATGTTTTTGATAGCTCATCACCTGGAAGTGGCCCTAAGTCGCGGAGGAGAATGAGTGGAGAAAGCGCCGAAAGACCCAGCGCAGCGCCGAGTGTTCGTTTAATCAACGGACGACGACCAAGACCTGCAGATGCTGCGCCCTCTTTAACTGTCTTTACAAAATCAGAGCGATCTTCATCTTCAGAACGAAATTCATGGCGTTGCGCAACAACTTCTTCATCTGGCATCAAAGTCTTTGCCCAGTGAATAAGTCCAGCACCAATACAGAAGAGCGCGATTGCCATTCCCATGCCAAGACCAAGTTGATGTGCGTTTGTCTGACCTAGGACGGGAATGAAGATAAAAGTCTCTTCAGAGATAAAGAAGTAAGAGAAGATAAGAAGAAGAGTTCCAAGAGCTGAAAGGATAAAGAGAATCGCGACCTGACGTTCTGCGCGTGCGGCAGCAACAGGATCGATATCAGCCTGGCGATGAACGTGAGCGGGAAGTCCTGGATCCTTAATTAATTCGATCTCGTTAGACATTTCTTATCTCGCCTTCATAGCTAGCCAGACTGCAACACCAATGAGCAGTCCGATTCCAAGTGTCCAAGCAAGCAACCCTTCAGTTACTGGTCCTACTCGACCAAGAGCTGCGCCACCGAGTTGTGGTTCTGCTTCGGCAGCTTTAACCCATTTGATGATGGAGAGTTTCTCTTCAGGTGTAAGAGTTTTATCGCTAAAAACTGGCATTGATTGTGGACCAGTAATCATCGCTTCATAGATATGGCGAGGAGTTACACCCATAAGTGTTGGAGCGTATTTACCTTGAGTAAGAGCACCACCCTGAGCTGCGAAGTTGTGGCACATCGCGCAGTTGGTGCGGAAAAGTTCGCCACCTTCTGCAACAGAGCCATCGCGTTCGTAATTCAATAGCTCTTCTCCAGGAATCTGTGGTCCCGGCGCAAGAGATGCAACGTAAGTCGCAAGAGCATTCACTTCTTCTGCATCGTAAACAGGTGGCTTACGCATTGCCTGGCTGCTCATATCTGCCATTGGCATACGACCTGTAGCAACTTGGAAATCTACTGAAGCAGCACCCACGCCGATAAGTGAAGGAGCTATCTGGCTTCCTTCAGCATTGAGGCCGTGACAGGAAGAACAACCCTTAAGGAAGATCTGCTTACCTTCTTCAATAACTGCAGAACGATCAGCGGTAGTGACGGCTTCATTGTTCACAGCACTAGCAACTTGGAATGTTGTGCCGATGGT
>Ga0208916_10000245_pt1 | contig 27601 bp, 28 predicted proteins | sample DEB19_08_DNA_5_FD_184523 | JGI IMG/M metagenome (GOLD analysis project Ga0208916, IMG submission 184523) | Aqueous microbial communities from the Delaware River and Bay under freshwater to marine salinity gradient to study organic matter... | ecosystem: Environmental > Aquatic > Marine >... | reverse complement strand
TATTTAGTAATTGGTAAATTTGAATCACCTTCAAGAAGAAAAACGCCCACACCGAAACAATCACCTTCAAGAAGAAAAACGCCCACACCGAAACAATCACCTTCAAGAAGAAAAACGCCCACACCGCTACAGATTCAAATTGCAATGGAAAAAGATAGAAAGAAAAGAGAAGAACAGGTGAATAACTTTAAGAAAGACAAAGGATCATCCGAAGATTACTTTTGAATATTGTAACATGATGACAAAAACAAATAAATGGGTATAGTATAATGAGTTCAGTTAAGAAAACACTTAAAAGACATTTTGGTGGATCACGCATTGAAAAAATGGAAAAAACGAGTAATAACTATTTACAGCTTATTGAGAATGAGAGAAAGGATATTATTAAAGAGAGAAAGGATATTATTAAATTGATTACTATGGAAAAAACGGTTGCATTGAAACACATCCGTGAAATTTTGAAGAAGATTAAAAAACATCCAAATCATTATTCATCATACAAAGGACAATTTGAAGACGTGTATTATACATTTAAGAAAAATATAAGATCGATTGTTGACACGGCAAACAAATTATCATCAAATTTACGAATAGATAAATCCCGGTCATTTGAATCGGATGATGAGCAAAACGAAGAATCTGGTCAGCAAAACGATTCAATTCCTCCAAAATCAGCGACAAGAAGAAAATTACCGACAAAAAAAAAATCAGCGACAAGAAGAAAGTCACCAAGTTCTTCAAAATCACCAGACCTTGATTTCGATAAATTAAATGATTTTGCAAAAACACTAAATCCTTCAAAAACACCATCCATTGATGATTTCGATAAATTAAGTGATTTTTCAAAAACACTTAATCCTTCAAAAACACTAAGTCCTTCAGAATCACCAAGTCCTCAAAAAACACTTAGTTCTTCAGAATTACCTAATCCTCAAAAAACACTAACTCCTTCAGAATTACCTAATCCTCAAAAAACACTAACACCTTCAATAACGCCAAGTTCTCCAAAATCATCAGACATTAATTTCGATAGTATTAGTTTATTGGGTTCTGAATCACCAAGTCCTTCAAAAATACCAAGTCCTTCAAAACCACCAAGTTCTTCAAAATCATCAGACATTGATTTCGATCGATTATTGGATTCTGAATGAATTATAACATGACCTACAAAGTGGCATATAGTTATCACTCCCAATGACAACTTGTTCAGATTCATTGCTAACGCGATGCGAAAAAATGGCATATGTTCCATCTTTGCACAATCCACAAAATGCACCCAGCTTCTCTACTTTGTCTGAGTATGGAATCAAATCAAGGATTGTACCAAATCGTAGTCTCCGAAAGTCGCCATCCAATCCACAAATGTGAACATGCTTCTTGTGCACATCCACCATTTCAACCACGGTCTTCAATAAATCATCGAAAAACTGGCCTTCGTTTATCAAAATCACATCCGCGTCGAGCCAAAGTGAATGATCTGACAGCGTGCTCGTGAATACGCATGGTATCTCAACGTGGTCATGCGAAGACAACATGGTTGTACTATATCGAGTATCAAGCGAGAAATTAATTACAACCACTTTTTTCCCTATAAACTTGTAGGCTTTATAGTGTTGTATTAGTCGCGTGGTTTTGCCCGAAAACATGGGCCCAAAAATCAGTTCCAAATATCCGTTTTGTTGAATGAACGAAGACATGGTTGTATATTATACCTAAAAACACTTTAAGTATATTTTTTTACGAAAAAAAAACATCGAATGATTTATATTTATATATATATAAATCATGCCCTATGAGATTCGCAAGGTTCGTGGAAAACGCTGCTATAGTGTGAAGAAGAAGACAAAGACGAAGAGAGTGTTCGCCAAATGCACGACATTGAAAAAGGCAAAGGCTCAAGTGCGTTTATTGCACAGAATCAATCGCATGTCTGAAACGAAATAGTTAATTAAAACATCCATCTTACAATCATAGTTGTGAATCACGACCTCCATTCTTTCAAGAACGTCTGACGTGACTATCTCGGGGTGATTCAAAATCAAATAGTTGTAATAGTCTTTGATGATCTGTTTCTTGTCAACATTGTAATTGATGCTCAATAAGTGTATAAAAGTTTTGGGGTCGTCGTCTGTGGAGAACATATCAAAAAGCCGTTTCCAGACCTGATTGTCGATAATGTTGCCATGGCTCATAATCACATTTTGGTTTAATTGGATGAAATTAATCATACTTCGGATGTCGGATTTGTGCAACGTCTGAATCGTGTCGATATGTTGATCGCTGATATTCAAACACTCTTTTTTGCAAATCTCGCGAATGAACTCGCGAATCTTGGTTTTAGGAAGTTGATTGAAGCGGACACAAATGAACTCGTGTTGCAAGGATGATTCGATTTTGCTAATATAGTTGCAGATTAAAAAGAATTTCACATTGTTCCCGCATATTTGTAGCAAGTATTTGAGAGCCTGTTGAGCGTTTTTGGTCATATAATCGACCTCATCCAGGACCACGAACTTATAACCGACCTCAAACAGGTTTTTCGTCTTTACAAACTGGTAGATCTGATTGCGGATGATGTCGATACCACGTTCGTCGGAGGCGTTCAAATGGATCACCAGATTCTTGTTTTTCTTGCTCTTTTGATACTCGTTAATCAGATTGATGATGGTGGTGGTTTTGCCGGTGCCTGGCGGTCCGTACAACAAGATATTCGGAAAATGTTTGTTTTCCAACATGTTGATAAACAGCTGCTTGTTCATCGGATCCAGAACGATGTTGTTAAAACTGTTTGGGCGATATTTCTCCGTCCATGGAATAAAATCTTGAGACATTATAGGTATTTATGATAACCCGTTTATATCATAAATAAATAAATAATAATAATAATGGATGACTTAGACGACGAATGGGCGAGTTTTGTAAAGGGCGGCGAAATCGCAAAACCGAAGCAGCAGCAGAATGAAAACGACGTCCCTGAGTTTTCGGACCTCTATATCTCTACGAAAACAATACTTCTCTACTTAAATGTAGAGGCAGTCGACGTTGCACATATCTTCTGGAACATACCGATTATCAGATATTGGGAACCGACCGAGGGGGTGATTAAGAAACAGATGAAGGTCGCGGCGAGTTCAAAAGAGGAATGTATCGCCAATGCAGAGAAACTGAAACACGTATATTATCACACCGAGCGAATCATCAAACAGATCGATAACCCAATCGCAAAGGTGGTGAAATTCAAAGATGAGCGAAAAGTGACCATCGGAATCTCGAGCAAGAATGTATTGAATTATCGAGGAAAAGACAAAAGCGGGGCGATGTTCAATTGTATCGCATTGACGTTTCGGTTTCGCAATGACGTGAATCGGTTTCATGAGATTCACGTGAAGATATTCAATACTGGAAAGATTGAAATCCCAGGCGTGTTGAATGCAAACATCTTTGATAGTGTCAAGGGGTTCATATTGAGAGCAATCGAGCCATATTTTGAAAAGCCGCTCACTTTTAAAGACATTCCGACCGAGAATGTGTTGATCAATTCAAATTTCGAGTGTCATTATAACATTAACAGGGACGCGTTGCATACAATCCTGAGAAGTGAAAAATATAAAATCGATACTACATTCGACGCGTGTAGTTATCCGGGGGTGAAATGCAAGTTTTATTTTTGTAATATGTTGGGGTTTGATGAAGAAACGCAACGTGGCATCATATTGAAGGATGACCGGCATTTGACAATGGAAGAACTGATCGGATCAAAGAAGTATACAAAAGTGAGTTTCATGATTTTTCGAACGGGGGGGTGTCTAATTGTTGGAAACTGTTCCGAAGAGGTTCTTAGATTTGTCCATGGATTTGTGAAAAACATATTGAAAGATGAATATAAACACATTTGTGTGAAAACATTGGCATCCGCCTTGCTACCTGAATCGAGTAATGAACCCAAAGACCGCAAGCGTAAAATCACGGTGTCGTCTGCGTTTTATTCAGGTATCAAACGCATCAAAGAAGGGGAATAACATACAACTTAACAAATACAAAGTCCGGATTAAAAAAAGTTGATTTAAAATTTTGTTTTTTTTTCATACCACTCCTTCAAAAATATAATATAATATGCGTATATATAATGAAACCAGCGAAATTACCCATTAACATGAAACCTCGTTCTTCATCTTCTTCGTCAAAGGTAAAACCTTCTTCGCCAAAGGTAAAAGCTTCTTCATCAAAGGTAAAACCTTCTTCGCCAAAGGTAAAACCTTCTTCGCCAAAGGTAAAACCTTCTTCACCAAAAGCAAAAACAAGAAAAGCGAAGGTTCCCATTCAGCATCAAGACTTGATGGCTCATAAAATTCAAAGATCATTTAGGTCAAAGATGGCGTCCAAGAAGAAAACATTGAAACTATCACTGAATCGAGTTCTACCCGAAGGCGTTGCAGGCAAAGCGTATAACTATTTGTAGGCCAAACACCCGCGTAATCCTGGCAGTCTTTCATACAAAGATCCATTGTTTTGATTATATAATTGTTTATAGTAGGTGCTTATAAACAACTTGCGTGCTTTACAGACAGTTTTCCAACGTCTTTGTATAATTTTTAACCAAAATGTTTTAATCAATACATTTGCCAAATAGGTACCATCTGCATAATAACAAAGCTTTGTTTGTACAATCTCAAGATTGGCTGTCTGGGGAATATAAGTGTATGTATAGTCTCGAACATACTCTGTCACTGTAGATAGAGAATGTTTGAAAAAGTCGCGATTGCTTACGGCTGTGTCGTATAAAAACCCATCGCTGAACTCATCGTTGTTTGGATTTTTAAACGGAATTGTCAGGTAATAGGTATTGTCTCTACACGTCTCTGGTTCCATTTGATTTATGATAAAGGAAACCCATGGTTTCCTTTTGATCCTTCCTTATGATCCCTCTTTATACCGGTGAAGATTTAAAACCGCCTGTGGTCGATGCCCGCCGGGCATCTCCCGAACCCCTTGGAGATTGAAAACGGTTCGGCCGCTTCGCTGTGGCGACGAAGTCTCCCTTCGGGAGACCACAGTCCGTTTTCAATCTTCAAGGGTGTAAAAGAAAGGAGTAAGCATGGGATCAAAAGGCGTAAGCGAAGCAGAATACGGCAGTTCCCTTTAAGGGAGGGATCAAAAGGGAACGTAGTTCCCTTTAAGCGATACGTTTGGTGGGGATCTTGTTATCTACGATGTAAATCGAGTTCTCGGTCATGATGATGAAATCATTCCCAACCTTGAAAATCTTTTGAATGGGGCTGGTATACTCCTCGTTGCTCTTTACAAGCAGTTTCTCATTGTTTTCTCGAACTCCAATCAAGGCAACCTTCTCAATCGATGCAGTCCAATAATCGAACATCACCGGTTTGTCTTCGGATATCGCAATTTTACTAACATTTTGCAGAGTGGTTGCATCGGGTAGTCTATAGGAGGCTTCTTGTGTTGGTGTCGATGGCGTTGTCGTAGATGGCATTGTCGTGGTGGTCAAACTCATTTATAATATGTAAAACAAAATAAAACTGCTTTAAATACTATTTTCCTAAAAATCATAAATCAAATGTCTTCGATTCACGAAACTCTACCAACCTTATACGGAAAAGACATCTCCGGCAAATTAAAACAATGGTCCGCAATTGTTTATACGCACGGCATCAAGGCATATTATACAGTTGAGTATGGACAGGTCGGCGGCAAAATCCAGATAACCAGTACCGAATTCACCGAGGGCAAAAACATTGGCAAGAAAAATGAAACCACTCCTTTACAACAGTGTTGTAACGAGATTCGGAAAAAATGGAAAGACAAACAAGAAAAGGAGAGGTACTCGCAAGAGTTGAGCTCGTTTTATACGGCGACAGCAAACTCTGCTTTGGCGACAAGCGACGCAAAAGTCTTTCCAATGTTGGCACATGTCTATGACCCGAAATCCACCAAGTCTCGAATTGTTTATCCTTGTTACGTGCAACCCAAACTTGATGGCTTGCGATGCTTGATTTACAAGTCAAACGACAAAATCGTTACCCAGACAAGGAGTGGTGGTTATTATGTAACCATGGGACACATTGTTAGCCAATTGGAACCGTTTTTTGCAACACATCCTGCCATTGTCTTGGATGGCGAGTTGTATACCACTGATTACCCATTCGAGGAACTATGTGGACTTATCAAAAGGGCACAAGCGGATTCAAACAAGTTGCAAGATGTGCATTTTCACATTTATGACATGATTGGTGTTTCCACCATGACTTACTCAGATCGTCATGCATTTATCATAAATAATCGTCATCTCTATCCGCCGACATTCAATGTTGTAAAAACCGAAGAGGTGTCCAACATCGATGAATTCAAAGCCAAGTTTTCTGAGTATGTTCAAGAAGGGTATGAAGGTATCATGTTGCGAAACAAGAACGGAACTTATGTTAACAATCACAGCCATGATTTGCAAAAATACAAGGAGTTTGAAGAGGATGAGTTTGTGATTGTGGGATTCAGCGAGGCGAGAGGACGCGACGCAGGGTCTGTCATCTGGAACTGTGTGACAAAGGGTGGCGAGAAGTTTGAATGTAGGCCGGTTGGAACACTTGAACATCGAAAAGAACTGTTTAGGAATGCTGATAAACACATTGGTAAACTATTGACAATCAAGTACCAAGAGTTGTCCGAAAGAGGGATTCCTCGATTCTTGAGTGGAAAAGCCATTCGTGACGGATATTAATGTAATGGATCCAACACCGAACGGATATTAATGAATCGAAAACCATATAAAAAATAAACAGTTTAATTAATTAAAAAAACATGTCTGACGATCTCATTTACTATGATGCCCAAATGGTTTTGAATATCACCGAATACACAGAGTCCGGCAAACCGGATACAAATGTCTTTATTGTTTATGATAAAGACACCGAGTCATTATATTTATACGGAGGGAGACATGATGTTGTCAGATACGAAAAATCATTTGACAATGTCACGGATTTGTATAATTTCATTTCAATCTGTGTAGCATCAAACAATCTAAGTATTTCAGTAAACTACCTGGATGGATTGACAAATTATGATGAATATGACACGTTTTTCAAGAAGGTGTGCAGAGAGAATGAGATTATTGCGTATGATAATGCGGGATTAACTAAAAAACGCTTAGAAAAATATGTAAACACGTTTTTGATTTAAAAAAAAACTTTTTAATTATATATAATGAACTGGTATAACAAAGTTTTTACGGATGAAAAGGAAAAGGATAAAATAAATAAATTACCGAGAATCACAAATTATTTGCCGGACAAAGGAGTAGATTTAAAAACTGAGCTTGATGTCATTTTCAGTGATTATTTTGCGGACTATTCAAAGATAGCCGAGGATCCAAATCTCAAAATAAATCCTGGAAACATTTCAATGGATTCGAAACACTTATATATCGTTAATACTGCGGCGAGTTTCTTTACGGAGGGTTCCAAAGTAAACACAGGAGTGAGAGCCATAACGAATTTTGCTTTCGATATGGTAGCCAACCCATTCAAATGGGCTATTGGTAGTTTAATTTACGGAAACAGTAATTTACAAGATAGAAAATTAGCAGGCGGCAGCACGACATTGTCACATAAACCCAATACCAAAAACAAGAAAACAAAAAAACTTATTCGTGATAAGCGATAGAGAGTTTCGACAGATTCTGAATATATGTAATCACATGTTGTTTGTTTGTGGGGTTATTGCACGCATCCTTTACCGGTTCTCGAATGCTGTCAATGATTTCCATGATCTTGTTTGAATTATTTAAATGTGTTAAATCATTTGTATAATCCTTTTCGAAAAAAAATGAGATGTCACCGGTATTAATCACCTCGGTGTATTTCAAATACACGAATTTATGCCAACATTTCACGAGAACTGATTTATTCAAATCAGATACGGTACGAAATGATCGCAACGCGGTTTTGATTTGCATATTATCGGGTAAAATTTTTAAAACGTCTTCAAAAAACTCGAAAAAATGTGTATTGAATGTGTTTACAACAAATGATTTGTCCATGGAATATATATTTTAGTTATTTAGATATTTTTTATATCGTTTCTGCAAATAATTCAACAACACTTGTGATGATTATGTGTGATGCCATCGTCATAGTGTAAACGATACACTACCAAACTTTTCACGTCATTGTATATTGGTTGCAAACGAAATGTCGGGGTGTCGTTCCTTTCAGCGTCGTTCCTTTGATTGTCGTTCCTTTCAGCGTCGTTCCTTTGAAATTTCGCGATCAACTCTCGAACTGTAAACAGAGTCGCGTTTGGAACATCATATTCTTCTCGTGTCTCAGGATTCATAAAGTAGAGACGACATGATGGAGCAATACCCATTTCATATGAAACAAACCGATGAATATCTGCAAGAGGTGCATCTTTGTAAACCATAATGAACGCTCCATATCCACACGATTTCGTCACTTCAAACACATACATATATGTCGGAACGGTCCGCATATAAGCATCGAGTTTTTGTTCATATGACATTTGATTTATGATACGTTTCATAAATCAAATATGATACGTATTTACTTTTCTGGATATGTCGGATTCACCGTTTGGTTGAATTATCGATGTTACCAATATTTGATAAATAAAAATCACACAATTGATGTAAACCACCAGATCGCCGCCTATACCAAATATTATTAATGAGCAACCAATGTCACATACGCAATGGTGCTTATGCAAACATACAAGAATGCAAATGCACCAATATGTGTAAAAATCAGATAGACGAATGTGAAGAATATGATTCCACAAGTGTAGAGCGGCACCAAGCCGAATATTTCGTGTTCAACTGAAAACATTTTTATTTAATTTTTGATATTGCTGGGTTAGAGGGACTGTTGCTGTGGTGTCAGATATGGATTTTTGCCAATTCCCAATTGAGAGTCCTGGGCCTTTCGCATCTCCTCCATTTTACTCGTATCCGATTCTTTGATTTTATTGTTGCCTTGTTCTGGCGGGGGGGTATAAATCATTTGTCGACCAGTATATGTAGAATTCAAGGAAACGCCAAAGGAGGGCCCATTGTCAAGGAGCGAACCTCCTAAACTAAAACCAGATGGTTCTCCATTGAAATTCGTCGCCAACATCTTATCGTTCATGATGTTCGGTTCATAATGCTTGACAATGTCTTCTCCATAAATCACGCTGTAATTGTTCCCAATCATTAATACTGCAGGAACACTATGGATATTCGGCGGCATCAGCATCTTGTCTCCCTTCTCTGTGATGATATACATTTGGTTTGTATTGGGGTCTCGAACCCGCTTATCGATGCAAATGAAGTTGAGTTCATCAGTCAAATTCGCACGAACAAGGAACTGCAAGACTTTTTGACTGTGTTGACAATAATTGCTATAGTAAAAAATGTTCTGTGGAGATGTTGACATTTTTTCTTTGATAATTATAATGATATTTATTTTAAGTTATAATACATCAAAATTAGTATAGCCAAATGATCGGTCATCTATGTCAACAAAAACCATTGTTATACCTTTTTATTTAAGTCCTAACAGATATCATAAAACAAAACAAAATAATGGAGTTGGTGGTAGAACCTGATATTTACAGCCCAAGTATCGGTGAAAATGGGATTTACGTCGACAAAACACCTTGTTTCAATATTATTAAAAAGGGTGTGGTTTGTCCGTGTGGTTCAAGAAAAGACCAAACCTATGATAAAACCTCAGCATTTGCAGCACACATCAAGACAAAAATCCATCAGAAATGGCTCGAGTCGATGAATAAGAATCGAGAAAACTTCTACGTAGAACTCGAAAAAGCAAAGGACGTGATTTCGAATCAGCGACTCATCATTGCGAAACTTGAAAAGGATGTCAACGATAAACACCTCACCATCAACTATTTGACCCAGCAACTCTACAAAATGAACACGACACCGATCACAATTGATTTGTTGGATATGTAATTAAAGGTATGCATGATGTCGACCCATACGAAAGATCTGTAAGATTTCAAATATATAGTCTTTGTCTTTTGATGTTATGTTTTGTAGACAGTTGTCGTTTATATTTATTGCATTTGAAGGAGAAAACAAAAATGATGGAGTGACGGTTTCGCTGTATACGCCCTTTACAAAATGGATTAAGCCAGATTTTACATCCACTTGTACGCATTTTGATCGAAACCTAAAATATGCTCGATTTTCTTCAGTTTGTGCCAAAACCCCCATATTGAATACAGTCCCAAGAAGTCGCAAGATTATGTACCATTTGTCTCGTATATGTAAAAAACACGCTACATATTTGTTTTCGATTATGATTTCGCGTAGAACAGTTCTACCGTCGGCAAGCTTAATATAAAATTTAGGAACTGACAAACTTTCAAGATTTTGTATATAAAAATTGTGAGGCGTTATGTAAAAAAACTTGGTTGGTTGTATCTCATGAGGGATACACATTTGATGAACCTTGTTGTATTTGGAGTGTATATCAATGTCAAAATATTCACATTTACTGCCGCCGCGTTGACGTTTATTTTTACGTGTTTTCATTCTATATTTCATATACGATATAAAACGGTAGAAATAATTTTATTATAAAAACCATTTACACCCTTGAAGATTTATACCAGTGAAGATTTAAATTCGCTGTACAAAGCACGCCGTAGGTGTGCGAATTTAAATCTTCACCTATATATATATAAATGATTTTTAGACATACAAGACATTTTGTTAAAAACAAGTCAAGACGTTTTGTTAAAAACAAGTCAAGACGTTTTGTTAAAAACAAGTCAAGACGTTTTGTTAAAAACAAGAAGAACACACGAAAAACATTACGAGGAGGAAATCCAGAACTCTCAATTTTGCGTATACAAGATAATAGCGTGTTTGACAACTTGAATAATATTGACAATACTCAAGAGATTGAACTAATCGGTGATTCGACTAATGGATTTATCATTGGATTACATTTCAATGGTTCAAGAAAAGCTGTTCTAAAATGTACGAAGGATACCACTGCAGATAACTTGGTTTACGAGTATTTGGTTGGTAAATTATTTTTGAACAAATTTATATTGAAACTGCCATTTTTTCTTGAAACATATCACTTATATAAATTTAAATCTGAATATTATTATTCCGAATTAAAAGAAAACTTTGTCTATGACGTTGATGCTGAAATTAAAAAACGATCATCGTTAGAATCTTCAATATCATCGGATTCATCGAACTCGTCAAGATCATCTGGATCATCTGGATCATCGGATTCATCGAATTCATCAAGATCATCGTCTGGATCATCGTCTGGATCATCGTCTGGATCATCGGATTCATCGAACTCGTCAAGATCATCTGGATCATCTGGATCATCGGATTCATCGAACTCATCAAGGTCATCTGGATCATCAAGATCATCGGATTCATCGAACTCGTCAAGATCATCTGGATCATCTGGATCGACAACTTCAGCAGATGAAACAATCACATCATTGTCTACACATGGTGTCGCGGAAATGCTTGAAGTTATGGATACAGATAATATGGATGAACGGATTGACGAATCTTGTTCAACTCCTACACAGTATTGTATACTAATCGAATATTTGGAACCATCAAGAATGATATCATTCAAAGATATGTTTATTAAACCTGCGTACGAGGATGATCGATTTAATGCACTTTATCAATTATATTTTGCACTGAGTTATTTAAATAAAAGTGATAAATCATACTCACATAACGATTTGCATGGTAATAATGCATATTTATACAAAATATTAGATGAGGACAAACATTTTACAATGAAAATGATTCGTGGCCAGAATGTTGTTGTTGAGTTTGATACTCGATATGTAGTGAAAGTAATTGACTATGGACATAATCATATTGAAGACAAAGACGTCTCTACAGAAAAAATTGTAGATACTGTATGTAGTACACAATCATGTGGAAATGACTGCGGAAAAGAAAAAGGCTACATGATTATTAGTGGCTCCAAGGGATTTGAGAAAGATTTCGAACTAGAAGGAGAACAATCCAAAAACAAAGAAGAGTGGGTTAAAGATGAAATTGCAAAATATGGTTGGGTTGATCCAGTTAAAAAAAATGTGTCCATTGATTTACGGTCATCTATACGTGGCACAAAATGGATAAAAGAAACACTCATTGAGATGCAGACACCATCGTCAGAGAAATTTAACTTACAATATCTAGATCAAGATGGTACACCAAACGACGAAGGAGGAAATCCAGAAGAAGGTAATATCCGAAGTATTTTTGATATGTGTGAATATCTTGAAAAATACGTTGTGAATGAGTATAATAGAAAACACCCAAAAACCTCTACAAAAATTGGTGAAATCATCATTTATGATGACGGAAGACCATTCGAGATTCGATAATATAATAAAAATTTAGATTTAGATTTAGATTTAGATTTAGATTTAGATTTAGATTTAAATTTAAATCTAAAAAAAATCTAAAAAAGCGGAATCATCACAGAACTACCATCCAAGAACTGTTCAATAACATGTTTAGTAATAAAGAATTTTTTGTCAACCCTATGTCGAGGCAAATACACCTCGAAATGCAACTTCTCCACAAAATACCGATCGCGGTTTGCATTCTCCAACGTTTTCGTTTTCTTCACGTGAACCTCCCAATACAGTTGGTGGATGCGTTCTTTAAAAGCATTGAAATGTTCCAAAAACTTGGCGAAATGTCCTCTGTACAAGGGGAAATAACGAAGAAACTCGTCGACCTTCTCGACCTTTCTCAACATCAAGTATTGATAATGCAGATTCGGATTGTTTCCACGCAAGGCTTTGGTCTCCAAGTATTTACTCGTGTAATAGGTGGTCCTGTGCCCATTCTCTTGGTTGGTAATCATGATGCCTGCCGAGGTGTGTAGATTCAAAGGGTGGTTAAGAACTTGCAACAATGGACTGTTTTTGATTTCGCCGGCGTTTACACATGTATTGAACGTTACGAAGTGGGTTTCCAACATCTCGCCATTCACCGGATTCCACAAAAACTCGCGCGGGAAATGGATGTTCAATTGCATGAATTCAACGAGATTCGGGTGCGTTTTGGGGTTTACGTACATGTAGTTGAATCCGTCGATTTTATAGGTATACACCAAGTACAGTTTCGGCGAGTCAATTACACTCACGATGTGGTTGGAGGGATGCTGGAGCACGAACGAGTAACAGTAGGACCGGTCAAATGGAATCGAAGCAAGATCAAGAACGTCGGCAAACATCTGCCGAAAGGTTTTCTGCTCCGGTTCGCCCTCCATTCCATAGCGATTGTTGAAAAAAAAATTCATCCCACCAATCCTTTTTCGGGTCGTGATTTCCCACTCCTCACCGGTCCAAAACAGGTTGATCATGGTGCCTTCGATAATCTCGGATTGAACAAATGTGGCGGTGGTACTCGCGTGATCGAAGAAAGTATCATTCGGTAGCGACTTTGATGGAGCCAAGCAGAAGAGTTTCGTTTTATCAATGGACAAGATGGCACTTCGGTAGATGCGACTGTGTAAATCCTCTTTTTGTAAACGGTTGTTATCGAGATTCAAAATCGAATAGACACCATTATATGTAGTGGTTACGCACTCTGGGAAACAGCAATCTAGGCATTGTTGCATTTTTTTTCTCTAATTATTTATCAAATCTTGACTTTAAACTATTTTATTATACTATACTAGTATATTATTATGGTAGAGGAGGGTATACAATTAAAATTAGGAGATATTATTCAAATCAAATCACCGTCGAACGAAAAATATCACAACAAATACTTTGTTATAGAATATATTAATGATGATGCAGTCAAACTTACGAATCTTGATAATGGTGAAAAGGAAACGTTAGAGTTCCATGAAAACCGTTTAATTGATTCGACCATCGCACAATTCATGTTGTTATCAAGAAGTGATGAAGCTGGTTATGCAAGACAACATGGTCTATTACCAGATACTGAGATTGAAATCAAGTTTACCGATTCGATGGATGCAATTCGTGGGAAAATAACAGATTTAGAAGAAGATATGATTACTGTTGTCTCAAATGAGGATGGCAAAAAGATGTACATTGATTTTGAATACAAGGGTTTGCCTGAAACGATTCTCGAAATCACGCATAAACACTTGGAGAAAAGCCTCGCCGACGACAAAGAAGACTCGAAAGAAGACTCGAAAGAAGACTCGAAAGAAGACTCGAAAGAAGACTCGAAAGAAGACTCGAAAGAAGACTCGAAAGAAGACTCGAAAGAAGACTCGAAAGAAGACTCGAAAGAAGATGCAACCATGGAGTTTACATCCGACGGAAATATTATAATCAATCTACCCAAAAATCCAACCATCGATAATCAACGCAATGAAGATTTCACCTATATTGAACCGGACTCTACAAAACTAGAGACAAATCATATTGAACCACAACTCCAAGACTTATTCGACAAGTTATTGAAAAACAAACACGGTAAGTCTGACATACACACTCTTGTATCTAGGTTCAAAGAGTTGCGTGAAAAATTCTCTACATTTGACAAGAATGGAAACATCACCGGATTCCACGACTTTAATGAATCTTATAAACCACTTGTTGATCATCTCGATCGATTGGACAAAAACTCTTCTTGGATTATACCAGTCGTCTCCTTTAACACCGATTCTTCCATCAAAACCGGCACGGCACTTACAGACCTCAACGTCATTGAAGACAACATCCACAAAAGATATCCACAAGGAGAGACCGTTTCTATCAAATCCGTTGTGATTTTGAACAACAGAATGAAGAACGCACCAATGGTTGAAAACCTACTCGAAAACGTTACTACAGACTACGTGTATGAGGAGGACGCATTTCAATCGAATATGACGTTCATCGTTCCCTCCAATCTAAAGGCCGATTACAAATCCGTGTTGCAATCCGTTATTCCAGGCGGGGTTTCTCTAATAAATGAAAACCATGTCGGATACAGTCTCAATCAGATGTTGCGGTTTTACGAACCATTTTTGCTTGATACCGATACAATCACTTGCGAAAGCGAGTTCTATAAAGAGATTAAGAAACGAATCCAAACCAATATCAAGACATATATTGAAGAATATGCAAACGGGAAACGAGATATAACGACAGTGGACGATGAAGAAGAGATTCAATACAATAACATTGTTCTCGAAAATATAAAAAGCGAGTTGTTGGACAAAATCAAGAAGGGATACGGTTTGCAAGATGGATTGTCTTCAAGTGAGACATTGAATATCATCCATCGCACAGACAATGGAGCGTTTTACATGAGCATCATGTCGTACTTAATGGCGTATTTGTATACCCCCGAACTTGAAAAACTGACCGCCGTGGAACACGACAGCAGCGAAAGACGACGTGCGATTGTGAAGAAATACTTATCCATGGATGCACTTCAAAAGGACAATGGTCGCGACGAGGTCTATTACGACAAAGAGTTTGATAAGACTCCCTATGAGATTTTGAAAAAATACGCGGAATCGCAAAAGACCATGAAAAGTGACGAGTTTTTGGATTATCTGACACTTGTCTTGAAAACCGAACACAACATCTTAAACGCCGAAACGATCGCCAAAACAATCGTGCAGAAGAAAAAACCGATCGAAGAAGGCAATTATGCGGTTTTGGAGATCCATCCAAAGTTGAAGACAGCATTTGATGAAGATTTAGACAAAGAGAAGGTAGCGATCGAATCCAACATTAAAAAACGCGTTTCCTACTACATACGAAAGGGTGATAACTGGGTAAGAGACGAAGACGCAGACACGTATTTTTGTGACGATGACAGCAATATCTGTGAAAAAAAGCCAAGCGACCGAATGAAAGAGATTGCAAAAAGGACGCTACAAGCCACCGAGACGATGAAGGATTTCGAAGACAAGATGGCGAAGATCGGTGTCTTGAAAGAAAAGCATTTGTCGAATCTCGGAAGGTTGCAAAAACACACCGACGAACTCTATTCGTTGAGGGCATACAATTTGGGCATGAAATACATTGAACACGAGGTCGCTTTGTCTCCTTATACCAAACTCAGAGACAGTGTTTTGGCAGGGTGTGACTCGTATAAAAAACAAGAATATATCATCAGATTTAAACTACAATATTGTAGAGAGGCAGTGTACGATGAATCCATCCACTGGTATTATTGCAAAGAGACAAATGTAAAACTGTTACCTACATTTTTGTACAAACTGGCAATGGCAATGCATACACAATGTGATTATGAAGAGATTATGAACAATATTATATCATCTCGAGGAGTCAAATGTGATGGAATCATTGTAGACAAGCATAGTGGGTTCATGATTCGGAAAGAGAAAGGAGAGAAAGAGGAAGAAGAAGAGGAAGACGAAGGAGAAGAAAGAGAAGAAAGAGAAGAAGGAGAAGAAGGAGAAGAAGGAGAAGAAGAAGAGAAACAATCTCTCTCTTTCACAAAAGGAACTGATCAATATATAATCTACCTTGTTGCAGAATCCTTGTGCGACAAACTCGACGTGGAGTTTCATAAACTTGTAAACAAAATCATTTCACATACTACGTTGCTTGTGAAAGAATATGTAACCGAAATCAAATATTATAGTAACCTCAAAGATACCAACAAAACAACCTTCCAGGTATGGAAAACACGAAACATCCTTTTGTTTACAGCTGCAGTCACCTTCGTTGTGATCCAGACAAACACAATGTCGACACCCATTCATCGAAATGGTCCTTGTAAGTACACCTTGACTGGATATCCTCTTGAAGAATCTGCAGATCAGTCGGGTCTTAAACTCTTGAGTTGCATATTGAACGACCTGAAACACAATCTCGGAGAACCATGGACTCACGTGAAAAACTATAAAACAGACAAGTTTTTGAGAGAGATCTACGCCGTTATCAAAACCATCCTGTTGCACAACTATAAAATCAAACAGATGCTGGAAAACAAGCGGATTCTCTTGAGTGTTGTCTCGGATTATGTACCGCGGAACCATTGGCCACTCTTCCAACCTCCTGCTCCTCATGCTCCTTTAAAACAATCGATTCAATCCAACATATCACCCGCACTTAAATCGGAAATTGCGGACTCAATCAAAACCGCCAGCAAATCTCAACACAAGTATTTGGGTACGATGTATGCGAAGATCATTGAAAACTCATACATGTATCTTAAAGAGAGAAATGAACATTGCCTTGATTTTGTGAAAACCTATGGACAAGTATACAACGAGATCAAACAGTTGTCGGTCCCACCATTCATCTCTTCGAAAACACACAAAACTGAGTTGTTGGCGGATTCGAAGTCTACATTCAGTGATACAAATATCTATTCTGCATATCTTCACTATTGCAAGCTTCAATGCGAACAGCCGATCCCGGACGACTTGACGACCATATGTCAAGAGAAGATCCTTGGTTTGGAGACGATGCGTTTGGAAGAAGCAATCAAGGCCTTGGAAGACAATGGGAAAAAACAAACTGTTCATACTTTGTCTGAACTGATGTGCAAAATCGCACAGAGAAACATTGTTCACATTGACGAAGAAGAATTGCCTTTGTCTTTTACTGATATGGAACTCTCAGACAAACAAGACCTGGTGATCAAACACATCTTGAACGCGTTGGCGAACAAAGACAAAATCGAAGATCTCGACCATTATTTGAAACGGCTGAATACCAAAATGATTGATAATATTTGCGAATACTTGAAACGATATGGCAGAGACATCTCAAAAACAAGATTGGTGAATCATTTTAATAATCTTCAGAATGTAGAGAACCTCGCGATCTTTGTGAAAAATTCGATGTACAATATTACAATGGCAATGCGTTGTTGTGAAACGTTGAACGTTCGCACTCTTTTTGACGAAATCAGCAAGGATCCAGTGATCAAGGATATGCAGTTTTTGATAAACCAGATTGGAACCGTGTCGAAACTGGATTTGAAGAATATATACAAGTATTGTTATGTCTCTCTGTTTTCTCAAATCATTAGTGAAAGTCAAGAAGACAAATATGTGCAATATAGATTCGAAGAAATGTTCAAAGAGAATGATATTGATGTAACAACCGTAGTGGAAGAGAGAGACACATTTTACAATGACATTTGCAATTGTATTCGGCAAATAGTAGACAAGGATATTGAGCATGTGGAGTTTATGAATCAAAAATATGTGAAAAAACAAAGTTCGATAAAAAATCCTCGACTTTTTTTCAACTTGGTGGGATTGCAACAAAAATCAAAGATTGCAACAAAATCATAAAAATAATATTTTCGTAAAAAACCATTTTCACCAAAAAAACAACTTTTCACAAAAAACCATTTTCGTAAAGATGTTTGGTTCAACTTCTTGCAAACTCGCAACTTGCAACTTAAATCAATGGGCTTTAGATTTCGATGGCAACTTAACTCGAATCGTCGATTCCATTCGAGAAGCAAAGGCGAAAGGAGCCACCCTTCGTAATGGCCCAGAATTGGAGATCTCTGGATATTCATGCGAGGACCACTTCCATGAAATGGACACTTTCCATCATTCTCTCGAGAGTTTGGGCAGAGTGTTGAAGGAAACCAGAGATAGTAGTAGAGATATACTGTGTGCGATCGGCTGCCCCATAATGCACAAGAATGTCCGATACAATTGCGTCGTTTTCTGTTTGAATGGAGTGATCGTGTTGATTCGCCCCAAGATGATGATGGCCGACGACGGTAACTACCGAGAACCAAGATGGTTTACTTCATGGAAATCAGTTGACAGTCTCGACGAGTACATGTTGCCTCCCTCCATATCAAAGTACACTGGGCAAAAGAGGGCCCCATTTGGATTCGCAATCATGAAACTGAATGATTGTTCGGTCGCGGAGGAGTTATGTGAAGAGTTGTGGTCTCCCGAGCCTTTACATATCTCTTTGTATTTATCTGGAGCCGACATCGTATGCAATTCATCCGGGTCTCACACCCAATTGAGGAAACTCCAACATCGAATCGACCTCGTAACTGCTGCAACGAGAAAATGCGGCGGCGTCTACATGTACGCGAATCACCGAGGATGTGACGGTACTCGATTGTATTTCGACGGATGCTCGATGATATCGGTGAATGGTCATGTCACGCAACAAGCCTCTCAGTTCAGTTTGCAAGATGTTGAGGTGATTGTGGGAACCGTTGATTTGGAAGAGATCCAGTCGCATCGCCAAGCGTCAAACTCGTTGCAACAACAGGCGTCGAGTTATCGCAAGATTCCAGTTGTCCCAGTGGACTTTTCTTTGTGTGATCCCACACTCCAGTTTTCGAAACCCGACTCGCCAATCGTTCCGACGATTCCTATACCCGAAGAAGAATGTGTGGTCGGGCCGGCGTGCTGGTTGTGGGACTATTGCAGACGCAGTGGACAGTCTGGATTCTTGTTGCCACTTTCGGGTGGAGCCGACTCAGCGACGGTTGCGTCGATTGTATACGTCATGTGCCGACTCGCTGTCCATGAATGTAGATTAGGAAATGCAACTGTAATCAGCGATATTCGAACCTTGTTATCAAAGTCGAATATCACATTGTTGGATGAAGAAGATAAGGACGCATCATCTGTTATACGATCTGCGGGTTCTTTTCGAGATGCTCTTGGTGAAGATCGTGTAACATTTCGCAACATTGATGACAAACTCTTGTCGAACTGCATGCTCCATACTGTCTACATGGGTACGGATTATTCTTCCACCGCGACAACCAGACGGGCCAACGAGCTTGCATCGCTGATTGGTTCTTATCACAATCCGATCAATATTCAAAATGTGGTCAACATGATCATTCAGACATTTGTCTTGTTGGGGAATAAGATGCCACAGTTTCAATCGAAGGGGGGGTCGATGACAGAGGATCTGGCCTTGCAAAACATCCAAGCAAGGGTGCGAATGGTGTTTGCGTATTTGAGTGCCCAGTTGTTGCCGTGGTTAAGGAATCGACCGAGTGTATATCTACTTGTGCTTGGCAGTGCCAATGTGGACGAATCTCTTCGAGGATATATGACAAAATACGATTGTTCAAGTGCGGATCTTAACCCAATCGGGGCCATCTCGAAGAAGGATTTGAAGAGTACTTTGGTATGGTTATCTGACAAGTGTGGACTTCCGGTACTTCGAGAGATTGTGGAGGCACCGCCCACGGCCGAGTTGCGTCCCATTGCTGAGGGGGCAACGGAAGACTACACCCAGAAAGACGAGGACGAGATGGGGATGACCTACGATGAGTTGAGTGTGTTTGGCAGTTTTCGAAAAACATATCGGTGCGGACCTGTCTCGATGTTTATGAAACTGATTCACAAGTGGCCTACATTGACGCCGGCGGAGGTTGCTGCGAAAGTGAAGCGGTTTTTCTACTACTATTCGATCAATCGACATAAAATGACCACCCTTACGCCCAGTTATCATGCGGAGTCGTATTCTCCGGATGATAATCGATTTGATTTGAGACCGTTTTTGTACAATAAAAACTGGACGCGACAGAACGCCATGATTGACTCTTTGGTTGCTACTATGGCCACCACTAAAAAAGAGTGAAAACAAATTGTTGTATATTTTGCGTACCAAGTTTGTACATCATTAATCATATTATTCATTGTGTCAGTACTATTTATAATATAATATTTAGTGAGATATATCACTATGGAGTCATTCGTTGATAAATCAAATTCAAATCAAATTGAAAAACTAGAAGACAAAATTCATAAAATTCGGAAAATATTTGGTTGGGAAATTACTGAGTTTTTCAATACTTGTTGTAGTTTTAGAGAAACTACTGCAAAATATCACTTTGAAGATGAATATGAATGTTTTTGTGCATTAGAAGATTATTTTGGTAATCCTGATTTTCAATGGACAGCAAACGATTATGATGTTTGTTATGAGGAAGTTTTCTCTATCAAAGATCCGACAAATTTTCCTCCTAAAAATAAAAACGATGACAAAATATTTGACGACGCATACCGCGATAGTGATAGTTTGACCGCATATGACATTGAACTCTCATACTGTGAGCCCGTTTTAGCGGCGATAGATTGCTTCAAAGAGCTCCAAGTATATGGTGAACTGTATGGGTGTATTGAAGACCTTGTAGAGTACTTTGACTCGGACCGCGACTGGAGACATGGTTTTTAATTAGACCTTTTCTCATTTACATGTGCCAACTATCATTACATAGATATCAAAAAATTAAAAAAAATGACCAAATATATCTTAATTCCTCATTACAACAAATCTTTAACAGAAACAACAACTTGGAGCCGAACTCTAAAAAATGGCAAATCTGTCACCCTCAAAGTGTGTAATGTCTATCGTTGTTTTCGAATTGAAATCGAATTGAATGATGTAGAGAAAGCCGAAATGCTCAAGATGGATACGATTCTATTAGATAACTATTCATTTATTCCAGACGAAATGGAAGGATGCGATTGCTGGCATGAGATTCTTAGCGAAACTGATTTGACAGAAGAAGAGAAAGCCGAAATTGACGAAGATAATATCGACATTGATTTCTTAGATGACAGTGATGAATGGACATCCACGTACGATACCAGTTATGAAGTATCAGGTGGTTGTTCTCTCGTTGTCGAATATGAAGTCAAACTTAGATGAAGTCCAAACTGTTTAGAAATGAGAGAGACATGGTTTTGTTTTTTTTATATAAAGATTTCACATTCCACATATAACATGTGAAATCTTTCGCACATTATATAAGTATTTTTTCTTGCTTTATTATAAATGAATTTAACAAGCAACCGATTATTTGTATCTATTGGACTGTTTTTATTATTGATTATGGGGATTCATTGGATAAAACCGAGATTGATTTACAACGAACATGGCGGGTTTCGCCAGTTTGGTATCGGTTATAAACAAAAGACCGTAATACCGATATGGATTGTTTCCATCGTTTTAGCAATTGTAGTATATCTTTTCATTTATTACATGAGCGTCTTATAGAGATTTGCTACAAATCGAAAACATCAATCGAGTGACAAAATAAGTGACTAAATGCATCAACGATGTCCAGGCTACATAGAGATAAAATCCGAAGCTCTTGCCTTTTTGAAGGCCCGTTACAACACCAGCAACAATTGTGATTGTAAAGAGAAAGAACGAAAAGATCGAGAGATAGAAAAAGTAAAGGCAATACTCACCACTTAGGGGACCAAACACAGTGTTCATAAAATCAGACATGATGTTGTATATTATGAATAAATACAAAAAAAATAATACATACAAACAATTGTGTGTATGTATTGTATAAAAAAAAACATGGATGATAAAAATGTATGGGACATCATCGATTGCCATTTTCGAGACAATCCATTCAGTTTAGTAAGACATCACATTGATTCTTACAATGATTTTTTCAAAACAGATATTTTCAAAATGTTGAAAGAGATGAATCCAATTCCAATTGTTTCTAAAGAGAACCAGATGTGTAATCTGTATATTGGAGGCAAATCCGGGCAATCTGTATATTTCGATAAACCGGATAGTCGACCCTTGTATCCAAATGAAGCAAGACTATTCAACAAATCCTATGAAATCCCTGTGTATTGTGATATCGAAGTCGAATTGATAAACAATGATATGCTGGTGGATTATGGACGTGAATTGGAGGGGGCTGAGGAGGATCCTGGTAAGATTGAGAATCCGAAACGCTTTGATGAATCCGAAGATATGGTCAAAGACAAATACCAAGAACAAGAGAGTAAAAAACCGATGACAGTCAATGAAAGCAAGGAGATCAGTCAGCGAGTTGTAAAGAATGAAACCACCGGTGGTCAAATATACAACTTTGCTTTAAAAAGAGTGTTACTTGGACGGTTCCCAATCATGCTTAACTCGGATCTATGTGCTTTGTCTGGTATGCCGAAAGAAATGCGATTCAACCTTGGAGAGTGCAAAAACGATTTGGGTGGATATTTCATTATCGACGGAATCGAAAAGACATGTCCTCTAAAAGAAGAGGAGTTCAGCGACAACGTTTTGCGATTGGTAGAGAATGGAATCGAAATCAACAGTGTCTCTGAAAATCATTCAAAGAAACCTGCGATCTTTCGAATCTCTCGTTCTTTTCATGCAATCATTCCAAATGTTGACAAACCAATTCCATTGTTCATCCTGTTTCGGGCGTTGGGGCTCATGTCAGACAAGGAGATTATTGAAACTTGTCTCATGGATCTCGAATCCGACGAACTCATGCAATGCGTTTATGATGCAGCGAATATCATGTCTCAACAGGATGCAATCCGTTATATTGCAGAGTTCACTTCTGACAAGTCAATCCCATATACATTGATGATATTATCGGATTGTTTACTGCCACATATTGGAGAGACAAACTATATGCAAAAGGCCTTTTTCATAGGACACATGACAAAATCTCTTGTTTACGAAACCGAACAGTGTGAAGAAACCCGCGTTTGTTTGATCGGCAATTGTTTCAAATGCGTGTTTTCCACCTATTATGAAAAGTTGGCGAATCACGTTTCTCTTGCATTTGAATCTAAATATGATGATCGATTGGATTTATTGATACAAAACAATTACAAGGATGTGTTTTCACCATCGCAAAACATGCTAGACAAAGAATTCCGAAAACTATTGAATGTAACACTGGATCGTACCTCCTTTCTTTCTACGTTGAGTCAGTTACGCAAAATTGTGTGTTCGAAGCCTACGGCTTATAAGGCGAAGCCTACGGCTTATGGAATGATCGATTTCATCGATTGCGAACAGTTGTCTCTCCTCACGCATATCACAACACCCATTCCAAGAGAACATATGATCAAATGGTTACTTGAAAATGTAGGCATCCATGAAATCGATCATTGTACTACACAGATGTTGTGTGTTTTGACAAAAGTGTTTGTGAATGGATATTGGGTCGGCGGTGTGGAGAACCCGATTGGGGTGGTTGATAATATAAAACTCCATCGACGCAATGGACTGATTCCTCCATTTGTTAGCGTCCAGTTTATGATTCAGCAAAACGCAATCTTCATATTTACGGATGGTGGACGTTTGTCTCGGCCGTTGTGTTGTAATGGCGGAACACTGACACATAAGAAATACAACTGGCATGATTTGATTACTGGGTTCCACAAACGCAAAACCGAAGCCTTTCATTTCTACAAACCAGGTGAACTATACGAAGTCTCGATTGAAGAAGAAGCGGATATCACCAAGGTTAAGAGATTCCACGAGAAGTGTGCCGTCTTGGAGTATATCGACAAAAATGAAGAACATTCTCTCGTGATAGGTAAAGGCCAAACCCATTGCGAAATACATGAATCCGTTGTATTGGGCATCTTGTCGAATCTCTCGGCCGCCTATCTACATCACAATCCACCCAGTAATACTGCATTGTCTACATCGTTCTCTAAGCACGCGGCTTCTTTGTATCATACAAACTACAATATGCGATTGGACAACCATGTAACTCTCTTGATTCAAGGACAAAAACAGTTGGTCAAATCGCGTTATATTGAGTGCATGGGGTTGGAAGATACTCCCTGTGGCGAAAACGTGATCGTGGCGATTGCATCCTATATAGGAGACGATTCGATCTTGATAAACGAGGGTTCGGTGAAACGTGGGCTGTTCAGAACCACGGAGTTCAGTACACATTCTGCGAAAATGAAGACGGTTGTTGCAGGAAGTGTGAAAAAGGAGGGATCCGAGATCAACATGGACGAATCCTCGGTGGTGGTTGGCGTCGCGGATTCAAACAAGTGTTGTTCGCTTTCGCTTTCTATGAAAAACCGACGACACAAAACGCATATTCATAAAACCGTTGGTTTGGAAGAGTCGCGGCTCATGAAGGTCTGCATTCGCGAAGAGTTTACGCCCTCGATGGGAGATGTGATCACGTCTCGATCGGGTCTCAAAGGGTGTATTGGTATGATGGTTGCAGAGACAGACATGCCATTTACGAAAGACGGACTGCGTCCTGATATTATCGTCAATCCGCATTCGGTGTTCTCTTGTATGTCGGTGGGTCAACTTATGGAAATGATTGTAGGCAAGGCTTGTTTGGAGTATGGATTTCACGGAGACTGCACTGCGTTTCATTCCAATGGCAATCAGATCGGTGATTTCGCACAAATGCTTGTCAAATCCGGTGTCCATTCGTCGGGGAACAACATCTTGTACAATGGGATGACCGGTGAACAGATGGAATCGGAGATCTTTGTGGGACCGTCCTATTATATGTATTCGAAACATAAGGACGCTGAGGTTACACGCCAGGGTGCCAAAGACGTGGTTACGAGACAATCAGTAGATGGGGTCGAGTTTGGCGAAAATGAACGCGATGCGATTATTGCACATGGTGCCGCCGAGTTGTTGAAGGAGTTGTGGATGCAGGATGATGATTGTTGTATCGCGGTTTGTAACAAAACGGGTGGGATTGCGATCTATAATCCAGACAAAAACATGTTTATCAGTCCTTTGGCAGATGGTCCGATTCGGTTTGTTGACTCTTTTGACAAGAAAAATAAAAACATTGAACATATTACCAAGTTTGGTCGCAGTTTTAGTTTGATTCGAGTGCCATATGCGTTCAAACTGTTTATGCAAGAACTGCAAACCATGAATGTTCGGATGTCGATCATTACTGAGGACAATGTGAATCAGTTTGATCATTTGCAGTTTTCAAAGACAAAGTTTGAATTGCCCATAATGGAAAAAGAAGAGGAACAAGAAAAAGAAGAGGAAAAAGAAGAGGAACAAGAAAACGAAAAAGAAGAGGAAGAAGAGGAAGAAGAGGAAGAGGAAGAAGAGGAAAAGGAGCCACTTACCATCGGAGAGGATGTCAATATCGAAGACAATTATGATACCTATGTAGGAGGTCAATCGACTGTAGGAGGTCAATCGACTGTATCAGATGTTTCTACATTAATATCCGACTCAGCAGAACTCCCTTTTGCTAAGCAATCTGAGCGACCTGAAAAACCCGAAGAACCAGTTGTACATATGAAGATTGGGGATCCAGTCCATTTCATTGGTGATTTCGATAAATCACGAGTTTGGCATATTGAAAGTTTTGAAGACGGATTTGCGATTTTGACCACAAACAATATGAACGGACTTGAAACCAATCGAAAGGTCGCACATCCAAAAGATATTATACCAGCGACAATGGCGACAGCGTCGTCAACGACGAATCATGCGGATCCTTCTATGCCATCATCATTCGCACCCGTATTCAATATCGTTACTGGAAATGGCAATAAGGTTGAAACAAATGAACCAGTTCCACAGAAAAAGGTTGTTTTCGATCAACCGAAGGTAGACGATGAATCGACATCTGATTTGTTTCCATCTCCCATTCCCGATTTTGACAAACCAATGATCAAGATCAAGTCGGATGAGAATGACAAGGTTTCCTCTGATTTTGCTTTGAAAGGCGGATCGATTGTTATTAAAAAACTATCATAAATTAATATATAAAAAAAAAATGAATATTCCGCCCAATGAATTAATATCGATCTATAACTCGCGTAGAACACTAATCGAGGTGTTAACGAACAAATATGACACCACAAACTATGCGAATTTTAATATCAATGAGGTCGAGGCGATGGTGAAAAACAATCAACTCGACATGTTGCTTAAAAACGAGGATCACTGTGTATATGTGAAATACATGTTGAGTAAAAGTGCAATTCGATTGCCTGCGATTGACGAATTGGTAGAAGATCTTTATGAAATCGAGGGCACCTTAACACTGAAAGACACGCTGATTGTGGTTGTGAATGATGAACCAAATGATTCATTGGTGGCAAAGCTTCGCTACTTGTTTGATAATCGCGGGATTTATCTGGTGGTGCATTGCATCAAGCGTCTTCAACGAAACATTTTGAAACACACACTAGTACCGAATCATTCGATTGTTACGGACGTTGCTGAGTTAAAACTCGAATATAATCTCAAAGAGTTATCGCAGTTGCCGGAGATCTCGAGATTCGATCCGATCGCATTGTTGATTGAACTCCGCCCTGGACAAGTTTGCAAGATTGATCGAAAGAGTGTTACCGCAGCGGAGTCGACCTATTATAGAATTTGTGTGTGATTCTATATATATATATAATATGGAACCATTTAGCACAAATGATGTATATTATGTAAACGCAGGAACAGATACAAAAACGAACGATGAGATAAAATACAAAGAAAATGTAGACAAATTGATTGCATTACAAGGATCTTATGGCTTAACGCAAAAACAAAACACAGATTTAAATACTGGTCAAAACTCATTGATTTTGAATAATGTTACTTTAGGAATTGGGATTTTTGCAATGATGTGGATGATGTCAAGGATGGACTAAAGTCGAAGGATGGACTAAAGTCGAAGGATGGACTAAAGTCGAAGGATGGACTAAGATGATCTAAATAATATTATGATAATGTATAATTATGTATAATAATATTAAAAATTTCGTGAAACCTCAGTATGCGGCTTTATTTATGGTATGTATTGGATGTTTGCTTTTATTGATATTCACGAAAAGTCGCATTGAAGGATTCGTTGGTGATC
>Ga0208916_10000244_pt1 | contig 27663 bp, 53 predicted proteins | sample DEB19_08_DNA_5_FD_184523 | JGI IMG/M metagenome (GOLD analysis project Ga0208916, IMG submission 184523) | Aqueous microbial communities from the Delaware River and Bay under freshwater to marine salinity gradient to study organic matter... | ecosystem: Environmental > Aquatic > Marine >... | reverse complement strand
TGTTATTTCCAGCAATGTCAGGAATCTCTCCGCATACAGCGCCAGCAGTTGCACTGGTGCAAGCAGGTGTACCTGCTGTTCCAAATAAGCTATCAGTTAACTGCTTTGCTAACTGTGAGTATATGCGGGCTTGTAAATTGGCAACGAATTGTGCCTGTGGATTCGTAGCAGCTTCGCGCTCGGCTTGCGCCTTTAGTGAATCCGCTACATTTTTGTTATTCTGCTTACCCTGGTCTTCTAACTGTTTAATAGTTAGTATATGGGTACTATAACCAACGCCGGAAAACGAAGGGCTATTGAATCCATGTTGCAACTCGGCAGCATAGCCACAAATTGGGATTAATAACAGTAATAGAAGTTTTTTCATGAATGTCCATAAACAAAAGTAGAGTCATACTCAACTACTATTTATAAAATTCACTGGTTTTGCTTACTTCAACTCTCGATTGGTGCTTGTAATAGTCATTGCAGACTTATCTTTTGGTACAATCTTCTTAGGCTTTGGTACTGCTGCAGGAGCTTCTACATCATCAGCTACTTCCACATCCTTGGCACCATTCTTAAGAATTTTAAAGGTAAAGTTGCCTTTGCCCTGTGTGCTCATATATGCTTTGGATGCATCTAACAGCACGCCAGTAACAGTTTCGCTTGGATACACAGCATTAAAGTTGTCAATGCTGATTGTATCTGCAGTCTCAGATGCATTTGTATACATCTGCACCAGTGCAGAGTGATTTAAAATATCAGAAGCGGCTTTGCCAAAGTTGGTGTTTTCGTTAACGTAGTCAGCAATCTTATAAGCAATAGCACTGATCATGTGTTCCATTGGAATGATAACAGCCATGTTACGAGCCTTGCGTCCGTTGTACAATGCTTCTAGTTTGGTGTGTCCGGCCCAATCAATCTGATCGTCAGGCCCGTACTTCTTTAATGTCATTGCAAATGTAGCATCATCAGCAGTGATCATTTTGTAGTCTACTGCTAACTTTAGCGGTGCGCCAAAGTGACCTTTAGCATCAATGTCTTTCAATATTTCAACAACTACTTTATGCTTTTCAAGTAGCATAGCACCTTTAGGAGCAACTTTTAATTCATTGATACTCTTTAACAAGTTGACAACACTTGCACTTGCACCGCTGGCACCTTTGCTGGATAACTTGATCTGTTTGCCTTCTGGGCTAACAATCAAGCTGTCATATAAGCCGCCTGTTACACTGTTATTAAAACTGATGGTACTGCCTTTATAGCCGCCTGTTCCAAAGAAAATATCAGCAGCTTCGCCAGCATTACCTTTAATTGGCTTATCCATCAATAGTGCCATTGGCTGTAGCATTTCGCAAAAGTAATCGCGAAACGCTGTCATGTTAATGTTGCCCTTGGGGAAAGTAATGGGAAACTTGTTGGCAGTTAAAAACGCATTTAGTGCAACAACTTCGTCACTGCCTTGACCAAACTTGGCAATGATTTGTCTAGAAATAGAATCAACATCATTGTTTTGAAACTGTGTTAACACTTCACTGGGCTTATAACCAGTGTTTTCTTTTTGTCCTGCTTTGCTTTGATACTTGAAGCCACCGGGAATATCCTTGTGCTGCCAATCGTTTTGTACACGATTTGGGCTGATAGTTTTATAGTAACGACCTAGATAGTATGCTTTCTTGTTGTCATCTGTGAATGAAGCAATAGCAAATGCCAACATACCAGAATTGGGCTTGTTGCTCCAATGAATGTTTTTGCTTTTTGCTTCAGCATCAATTGCAGTTTGCATTTCTTCAGCAGATGCAAACTGCCCACGTTCGGGAAAGAAGTCTAGGCTCTGGAATGTGATAACATCACCAGATGGATTTTTAAATTGTTCACCAGGAACACGAGCAGCAAGCCCACGACCTTCAATTAAGACTTCAATCCTGGTTTCAAATATATGACGTAATAGCATTTTAAATTTCAACCCCTTCACGGCCTAATGTTTCTCTAGCATCTGCTAATAGTGCTTCGCGGTTAGGATTATTTTCTAATGCAGCAAGTACAGCTTCTACGCTGGTTAAGCTGGTACGATCAGCCCCTGCCCCAAACAATAGCTTGGCAATGTGGTCAGGATTAGCGCCATCATCAACCAGCTGTTTAGTAGCACGGTCAATTAGGCCAGTAGTTGGATTCCAAGTGTAGCCTAGTACTTTTGCAATGCTACTTAGTAGAATTTGTTTATGGGCGCCGCGATACTTGCTGTGCGGATCTGAAGTCATTGCAAATTTTGCAAACTCTAAATTGGGCACAAACATAAAGTCAGTTTGCACATAACCGCGTTCAGGACTACCACCAATTGGTGTTTTAAAGTGAACACTGATACCAGACTTTCTGATAAATGCTTTTGGATCTTCATTATGCTGGCTGCACCACTGACTTAGTTTTGCAACCAAGTCTTCTTTTTTAATACCTGCTGGAATACCAATGTCCAAATCCCCACTTGTAGGAGACTTGCCAGTTGTGCCCAGGGCATGTTCGAAGTGAGGGATACCTGTAATCTTTTCAAGAAAGCGAATGGTTGGTTCCACATCAGCTTGATTGATACGCTGTGTCAGTTCCTTACCTTCTGCATCTTTAAAAACATTGCCGCCTTCGGTAATAACTGCGGCACTTCCATGATAAAACTCCACAACAGTATCTGTTTCCGTGTTGACACGGGCCCAACAGCCGTTTACTTGACGCAGGGATTCATATACAGTTACTCGTGGAGTGATATCAGTTAGAAACATTATTATGCCTTAGGGGCTTTCTTTGCACGTGGAGCACGTACAGTCTTTCCAGTACCAGCAGCTGGTTTAGGAGCTTTTTTCTTTGGAGTTGCTTTTACTTCGTTAGTACCTTCAGTAGTCAACATTAACCCTGCAACAGGTATAACCACTGGGGTTTCAACTTCAACTTTATATGGCGCCACTTCAGCAACCGGGGCAGGCCCAAAACCAAATAGCTTCTTTAAAAATGATAACATTTCTTTTCCTTTTGTATTTGATGATAGATACTTCTACCACCGTGTATTATATTTAGTTTTTTGGCTGAACTTATGCAAGTTCGAAACGCCTATTATTTCATTGCAACTTGCATGTAATCAGCAAAGTTATCTTTACGCTGTTCTAAGCCACGAAGGCCTGGGTTGATTTGTTTAGTAACGTCTGTGGTATCTTTAAAGTTATCTACGTTTGGTTGTACACGATGCTTCCAAAACCAAACTGCAATCTTTGCCGCAACGGCTGGATCTTCTGCTAACTCAGGATGTTTTTCTAAAGGCAATCCAAGTTCAGCGCCAGCAGTTTTGTAGTTGTATCGGCCAGTAATTTGAATGAACCCACGACCCTTATACTTTGCGCCATCGCCTGCTACTTTATTGCCCAGGGCTTTGGCCTTTTTAGGTGCATACTTGGGATCATATTTACGGAAGTCCAAGCTGCCACCAAACTCTGTCAAGCGTTTAAAGTCCAGCGTTTCATGGGCACATTGTGCCATAAATGCAGCAAGTTCAGAACCTTGCAGGCCTGATGCTTTTGCAACTTTTAACAACACACTTTCAAGTGGATTGTTTGTGATGGGCTGAACATTTAGTTTCTTTTCTGGAGCAGCTTTAACGGCTGCTGGAGCACTTGGTGCAGCCTTGGCTTGTGCAAATGTTTTTGGTGCTTCGGCTTTTTTAACTGCTGGCGCTTGCGCTACTGCGGCAGTGGGTTCTTTGAAGTAATCTTGCGCGGCCTGCTTGGCCATCATACCACCCATGCCGCCAGCGGCAATACTACCTACGATAGCAGCGTTGGCCAGGGTATCTCGCCAACCTTCTTCTAGGCCGCTTTCAAACAGTGGTCCCGATACCAAGTTGGTGCTTTTCTCGGCATACAAGCTCTTGGCCAATGCGGCCTTAAACTCTGGAGTAATGTCACGAGCACGATATCCACCGCGAGGGAAGATGTGTACTTCAATTGGATTGTCGCCTTCTAGCTTTTGCACGGCTGTCATACGGTTGCGACCTTCGTGTCCCGCAACTTGTGCAGGCTTAGAGAAGTCGCCGTCATCCCACTCCATTGGGATTTTAATTTCTAAGAATGGAGCGCCAATGGCCCCACCGTCGGCAATGTATTTTTCTAACTCGGCGCTGTGTTCTTGGCCAAGCGGAGCAGCCAATCGTAAAAATGTACTTGGACGCATTGTGGTGCGTAATCCAAAGTAATCAACGTCTTGATTGTAAGGAACTGCTCCGGCACCTTGTTTGTTGTCAATTTTGACTTCTGATAATAGTTCACGTAAACGCATCAGATATTTACCTGAACTGTAATTTACGGTAACTACTGTTGTTTTACTTTCCGCTGATGGCTTTCATTTTTGCTCGCTTTTCATTTGTATCCCTGCAGTCAACACAACAGAATGTGAAGTCTGTTGGTTCCTCGCATTCAAGACAAAATCCTGTACGAATTGGTACAAACTCTTTTGCCAGTGCTCTGCGCATTTCTTCTTGCGCTTCCATTGCCTCTTGGGCGTCGTCAATAATATCTGCCATGATTACCTTTTCTTTAAACTGATTTACTTAGCTGATTTTAATTTTGATCATACCGACATTAAGAATAATCAATGCAGCACTAAATGCAGCACTGCCGTATTCTCCAGCAGCCAATGACTGAAACATCCCAAAGGTTAAAAACCCAACAATAAACCAAGTAATTGCATCTTGGTTGCGAACATACCAATTTTTAAAATTTTCCATTTGTATCCCTTGTTATTTCAGTAATCTCGTATTCGTCACCGTCAAAGAAAGTAACTGTGTAGTGGCAGTTGCCGTACTGGTAATGATTTGTAATAAATCGTTGGTTATTGGTTTGATGCCCAACGTCAAGAAACTGTAGTATCATCCACATCTCTTCTTTCTCTTGACCTGCTAACGTGCGTTCATTGGGTCTAATTACTCCTGCACTGACTAAGAATGCGTATGCTTCTTCTTTAGTGCGCGACTTAAAGTCCATTAGTCAGCACCCACATGAAGATATCGGGTCCGTCTAAAATTACCATCTCAGAAGCATACTTCAATCGTTTGCTACGATATTTCTGACCAATGACTTCAATGGCAACCATCTTAGGCGTGAAACGCTTTACTTGTGCAATACACATACTGCCGTCGCTTACTGCAACATACTGCCCTTCTTTAAACTCGCGACCAAGTACATCGCGATGTATCTCAGTTGGTACAACGCTTTTAATAGGCTTCTTAGTGACGGTCATGTTTACTCCATTGCTCAGACGCGATACGAGCTTCACTTACAATCTTTTTAAGGATGTTATAAACCGGATTGCAAAAGTAACCCATTATGAACCCGTATACAAATAGTTCTGCAGAATCAATAAATGTCATTTGATACTTTCACAGCGCACACCTTTACCAAACTCATCCAAAATTTGGCGTGAATTGCCCCGTTGGTCCATAATGAACTTGTAGTTTTCAATGCAACGACTTTCGGTCATTCCCATTGCACCGTAAGTGATGTTGCTGTTGCTGCCATTGATTGCTCCCAGTCCCATCATTCCAACAATAGCAAGAATCACAAGTACAACCATTACTTCAATAAGGGTGAATCCACGCTGTTTCATATTACTTGCCGCCAACGTTCACGTTAGCACTGCCACCAATCACCAAGGTCTGACCTTTAAAGTTAGCAATACCCTGTGCTTGAATCTTAGCGGCTTCGGCCAAGTTCATACGTGTTTGCGCATCCATGTACTGGATAGCACCAGCATTGGAATTCAAGGCCGCAATACGTTCTGCTTCCTTCTTGGCAGTTTCGACTTCAACAGTCTTTTGCTTGTATTCGTTCTTGGCACGAACCAATTCGTTTGCACTTGCAACAACAGAATCAGCAGGAACAATATTACGAATCAACACTTGGCTAACATTGATCATGCCGTCCAGCTTTTCTTCAGCTAGGGTCTTGATAACAATGTCGCGGATTTCACTTTCCATTGCTTGACGATTGTCAGCCATGTCCAAGGCATCAAACTTGCGAGATGACTTGTAGATAGCATTGCGAGAAGCGTTGAAGATGTAATTATACATCAGGTATACGTCACCATTGTGAACAGCGTGAAAGCTCTTGTTCTTGGTGTTGTACAAATCGCTCACGTTGGCTTGGTTAATGCTGTAAACAACCAAGGCATCAAAGTCTTTCATTGTAGAGTTGTCTTTGGCCAGCGGAGTCATGTCCTCAACCTTAACACTCACGTCTTTGATTGGGAAAGTCAACACTTCTCCAATCAGTGTTTGATTAAATGAACCTGGCAGCAATTCTTGTCCGGACACTTGCTTGTCAAAACCTCGGCGAAGACCAACTTCGCCAGTTTCGATTCGAGTACAACCCGTTGCCAATACAGCCGCGGCTAGAACAGAGAGAGTCAAAATACGCTTCATAAAATACCTTTAAAAAAGAACAACAATAAAAATTAAAAACGCTGTTGTCAGCAGTGAACATAGTATAGCATAGGACACTAGCTTTGTCAATGCCCATGCTTCACTTCCGGACAAACTTCTAAGAAATTTTATGCCAAAAAAGAACAAGGCAAATAGGATCAACCAAAATAGAATTATGCGAATCATTCTGCAACTCCAAAATGTTGTTTGATCTTGGTTTCCATTTCTGGCCAAGTTAGTTCCATGGCATTGTTGACTTGTTTGAGTGTGTCTTCTACAATCAACTCGGCAAACTTTTGGTAACTGAGTCCAAGTCCCACATGAATCTCAGTACCTGGTATGGCATAACTAGGCGCATACTTTGCAAATTCGGGCGAGCTTTTGACTTCTGCACGGGCCAAGGCCTGAGCCTCAAGCAGTAGTTTTTTAAATTGTTCGTTCATATCAGCTTCCTGTGGTCAACAACAGTACACTAGCGTCTGATTTGCTAGGTGTAAACTGTTCGATAAATGTGTGGTGGTCATCGCCGCTGTCACGGATGCAAGCATTGGCCGCAACATACAAGGCCGCCCAGGTGGCACCTACAATGCCCTTTTCTACAGGAGTACCCCAATGATCTTTGTAGCTGAGTTTAACAGCACCCAAGTAAGGATGGCGATCATGTAAGTGATCAACTTCGTAAAGACTCCAAGTGGTATCTAAATCAAGACTTTCCCTAACCGAGTCATAGTGGTTATATTTAGAATCAAAATCATTTTGATCTTGAGCCCGAACTCCGTCCAACCCAAGTTCCAATTTGTTAATGCCTGCATTGAGCTTGGTCATAAAATCATCGCTAAGGATACCATCTAGGTTGTCAATCATTGAGCGAATTTCATAAACGCCGTTGCCCACATTTTTAAATTCTTCTTTGGTAATAGTGTATGTTGACATGATTACATGCTCCAATAAGTTTCGCTAGCTGGGTTGCAACACCAAGGCGTATCTGCATCAATTTCCACTGGCTTGCCCGACATCAAGTTCTTAACAGTGATCTTAGGTGCAGTGTAAGTATCACGGCTCACAATGTTTAGTTGGGCTTCGTTCCAACCTGCTTTGTTGCAAAGGCGTGTGCGAGTTGCTTTGGCAGCACCAAACGTTTTGTAAGCACGGGTCCGATTAGGACCGTCTGTTACGATTAAACCAGTACCTTTTGCAACGATTACATAACTCATTGTGAACTCCTTTTTGCTTAACATGTATGTATTATAGCGTACTTTGAGCCAGACGTCAACCGTTTTCTGGGCTTTTTTGAGCCTATTTTTGTTGTATTTTTACAACACTTTTCTGCTTAATTTTTCAGCAGAAATGTAACATTAAGTGTTACTTTTTAAAACTATATCAAAAGTCCACATATCTGAAAAATTCTCATCTGCATACGCATACGGAATCCAAAAATATCCAAGTTCTCCCCAGTCATCACCAAAGCTGTTTCTTAATAAGAATAACTGCTTTGCATTATCGTATCCAACAATGCACATGGCATGACTTCCGTTGGGCTCTTCTGCTCGACCGGGCATGGCCAATGTTGTTGCACGATTATTGATTGTGTTAAATCCAGAATACACAGCAACACCAACCACGACAGGATATTGTTGATCCAACATGCGAATGATCTGATCATGTGAAGTTATCTCTTGTACATTGTTTACAGTTCGACGCCTGGCGTCGTAATAGGCCCTTGCGCTTGGCTCTACTTTAAACTTATCGGCATCATACGGCCAAAGACCTTCCCGGCATAGGCCATATGCTTTGACTGCTTCAATGCCAGTTGAAATGTAAGCGCCAATGTCTTCATCTATATCCCCGGATATTTTTCTAGCATTGTAATACAAAAACAATCTACTTAGATCAACCGACTGGTCTGGGTAGTGCATGTTCATCAATAGTTCATACGCACCAACTATTGCCTGTGCAGTGCAACTACCCAGTTGCCGTTGTTCTTCGACGGGACTGGCCCATTCTCTAAGATCAACTAACCGTCCGGGCATTATGCAGTGAATAACTCAGGATGATTCTGTAATAATCCATTAGAAACATAGTTGGATATTTTTGAACCAGCTGCCGCAATTTTATCCAATGCAGCAGTTTCAGCTGACTTATTCTTGGCCAATTTGGCATTGCCTAAATTTATAAATTCTCCAAAGAACTCGTCAAACGCGATTCTAACAATGTCTCTATCCCAGTAGTTATTATATTGATTCAATATAATGCCCATGGCCCAGGACTGCGCTTTCAATCTTACTACAGTGTCTTTATTATCAAATTTACGAATTGCGTTTCTCCAGTAGTACATCAATTGCATAATTGCGATACCACAATTTTGATTAAAACGTTCCTTGAATTCAATGTCGTAATATTTTCCAAGCATATCGCCCAATGCCTCGTAATCCATGGCATTTGCTATTGCTGCCTGAAAGTCAAGATTTTCGTCAAAGGTAGCGTTGCATAATTCAACTAATTTGTCTTCTGTCTCAATAAAGTAGTTGTCGACAAAGGATTTTAACTGGGCCGTGGACATAATTTCGGCCAGTTGTGGTCTGCCCATTGGACGACCAGTTTTAACGTTGGCAGCAATGTCAACTCCTATGGGGTGAGCAAAGTGCTCTTCTACAATCGTATGTGTGATTTTTTTGTACATGATATGTTTCCTTATTCAATGACGTCCCATCGTGTACGTCAATTTATATCCTTAGATGATTTCCCATTTAGCGCCAGTGTACGCTAATGTTAATGCACCAAAGTTGGTATTGATAGTTGCAGTGGCCGCACCATCAATTGTACCAGCAGCTGGTGTGATAGTGATAGGGTTTGTTGCAGCATCGCCTGTACCATCTTTAAGATAATAAACAGTACCAGTGATACCAGCTGGCAATGCTACCGCAACTGCGCCTGGTACAGTAAGTTGATAACTCACAATAGAATCAGTTGCTAGCACTGTATCTGGTGATACTAGAGCAATACGCACTGGCTCTAGTGCAAGTCCGTTTGCAGTGATTGTTACTGTATTTGCACCTGTGCCTGTTGTAGGTGATACTGTGATACCTGTTCCGGCAATAAGTGAACGGGGGTTATTTGTATATGACATTTTAGTTTTTCCTTATGTTGTTAACTAAGTTTATTGGGAGATTAACTTATAATCTTCCAGTTTGTGCCATCATATACTACCTGTATATGGGCGTATCCTCCATTGATCAGTGCAAAGGAGCCACCGTCGATGGTTTTTCCTCCTGCTGATGTAATGGTGATTGGATTGGTTACAGCAGTGCCGCTGAAATCTTTAATGTAGAATGAACGTTTTAGTACTGTTGACTTACCAGATTCATATTTTTTGTCGTTGCTGTCATCGCCGCAACAGTCTTCACCGTTGGCCAGGCCAGTAGATGGTAGCACCACCGAAGCAGGGCCCGATGTTATATTGATAAAAATTATTTGATCCGTATTCAAAACAGTGTACGGAGTTGTGGTGACAATTTTTGTTGATAGATTAAGTGACATTACGAGATCCTTGTTAGTGTTACTTTTGCGCTAGAACCTGAAGGTCTAATGGGCGCAACTCTTGCTGGCAATGCTAGTAATTGCATGGTAATATCTGCACTACTCCAGCATAATTCTATATTGCTGCCTGCTGGAATATCCAATGTAAAGTTGCCTGTTACAAAGATTGTATCCAGTGCGCCAGTCAAGATTAAATCTTGGGTTGAACCTACTACGTCAACTCCATTTAATCGCATCCAAATTGTAATGGTACTGGCGCCACCAGAAGTTTTGTTTACATTCATTGTAAACACAGTATTATATGTGCCAGCATTGGCAACAGTAAGTTGAGTACCCGCAACTATGCTAATTCCATTCGCTGGACCAGTGGTGTTGAATGTTACTAAGTTAACTGCATTTGCAACTGGGTTAGTTTGCGTACCGTCAGTGAAGAAACCGTAGTTGAGTAAGCCGAGTGTTGCTGATACTACGCCGTCGGTCACAGTCAAGCCAGCGCCAGTCTTCATTACACCCCATTCGGTAGTGGCTGTTATAGGTAATTTGTAAGTCATAGGCTAATTGGCCAAAGCGTGGTCCACGCTTTACACCACCATTTAGGTTTCACTTCGGCATCCCACTTGGTGCAATAGCGTTCGCCAGTTGATAATTTAAAATATCCGCAAGTGAAACAATTTTGTCCTGCTGGTGCTCCATAAGCCGCTGGCATATAGCTATCAGGTAAGCTACTTGGGATTTTGTCACCGTCGGGGTAAACATTCATTTTAACGTAAGCCATTATACTATGTTCCATTCTATGCCGTTGTATATGAAAGTTAAACTTCCATAGTTGGTGTTGATCAATGCCGATGCTGCTCCGTCAATCGTTGACGCAATAGCCGACACTGTGATTGAGTTTATTGCTGCAACACCAGCTGCATCTTTTACAATAAACACTGTTCCAGTTGGGCTCGCTGGCAATATCACTGCGGCAGGAACAACTGCATTGGCGGTGACTGCAAGATTGTAATCAGTAGGTAACGCAATGTAAGGACTAGTGTTTACGATGGTAACTGGTACTAATCCAGGTGTGCCTGGAGGTCCTGGAGGTCCTGGAGGTCCTGGAGGTCCAGGAGGTCCTGACCCGCCATTGATAAAGAAGTCTGAACCACCTCCGCCAAATTGCTGTACTACAGGACGAAATCTGCGGACTGGGTACACTCTTCTACGGATTGGCGCCCGTGTCACAAGCCCTAAATTATTAAATATCATACATGTTTTCCTTAGTAGTTCCCACGCCCACCCCACTTGGTGAATAGGCTTTTGAATTTGTTTTCTAATAACGAGTCAGTTACCGTTGGCAGTGGTGCCGCAGGCGTTTCTTCTTTTATCACAACATCTGTGATATCTTCTTCAACTGTTGGTAACGGTGTTTCTTCTTGTACCACAGATGTCGTGATATCTTCTTCAGCTGCCAACGGCAGAATTTCTTCCTCAGCAACTTCTGCTATTACAAAATCTCCGCCAGCTTGTAATAATTCAGTCACTGGCTCAACATTTATTTCTTCAACCACTGTGGGTTGTGTTGTAACCAGCGCAGGTGGTGTGGTCGCAGCTGGGCCAGTTGGCAACAAGGTATTGTAAATTTCAACACCACGTGCAACTACTTCTTCTTCTGAAGGATATACAAACTTGGTGGCAAATGGTAAAAGGACCCCGCTGTTGGTCCATGCTGTTCTTGCAGTAGTAAGCCATGAGGTATGCGCCACAGAATGCTTCTTCATATATTCATCATTGAGTTGCATCCTGGCCAGCTTTAATATTTCTTCAAGGCGCTTTTGTTCTGCCAACTGTTGAGTTGTCATTGCAATACTCCGTGTTTAAATAACACTGCAAATATAGTTCCTACTATGCCCGCCCCTAGTGAAATTAATCCTGCTAAAAACAAATTTTTAATTTTGTCAGACTTTTCATCTGAATGTGAAATCTTACGCTCTAGATTATCTAGACGACTTTCAAGTGCCAGTCTGCGTTGAGCGCACAACGCCACATGAGTTTCTAAGTCAGTGAGCTCTATATCTTTACTGGAACTTAGTATTGCCATTATTTTACTCCGCAAATGTCAGGGGTGACTGTGCAATAATGCCCTTGCTGATCGTGTCAGCAATGCTGGTATATCCTTTGTTGACATGATTAGGTATGCCCGACACTGCAATTTTAATAATGGCGTCAAGTGCAATAGAATCAGCAACAAAGTCTTCGGCTAATCTTGCTCGAAAATCATCTGTCCACAATGCTGTTAAATTGATAAACATTTCGTCCAGTGTATCTTTTGGCCAATGTTGTGGATTAAGTTCATTTAGGTACGTTGCAAGTTCGTTGATTTGCTTGTCCCAAATTGTTTCGTATGCAGAAATATCTCGTTTGGCCTTTAAGGCTTCGGCAACCTTGCTGCCATTGATAGCAATTACAATTAAAAGACTACCAATCTTTTTTGCGGCATTAAAACCATAGTATGGGACAAAGTAATCCCCACAGGCCTGCCCAGCTTTTTTTAAATTTTCTAAAACATTATCACTGTTTACTATACCGCCGTACAGCGCAACTGAAAAATTGATCATGCCCAAACTGTAGCGTGTCCAAAGACTCCTGTTGTCCATGCGAAAGTTCATGGTCCGTTCATTGATGACAACAGTTGGTAAAGGGTCAATGAGCATTGGCTTTACACGCACACCATTGATATAATGTTCTTCTGTAGTTTTGTGTGTTATAGTTTTATACATTTGATCACCAGATGACTGTGGGAGTGGAAATCTGATTCACTCCGATTGCGTTGCCAGTGTTGACTAAATTTTGATTAGATACAGCACTGCCAACAATATTTGAACTGTAGTTTGATCCATATGGGTAGCCATATGGGGTTGGATATACAGGGAATCCAAAGCTTCTATAATAGGGATAATAATAACCTGAAAACATTTTTACTCCTTAAAAAAATGGGTTGGCCTTGTGAGCCAACCCATTAGCTCATTTTATAATAAGCCGCCTGAAATGCCACCGTAGTAGCCACCGTAGCCATAACCTGGGTAGCCATAGCCAAAGCCATAACCTGGGTAACCAAGTCCAAGACCATAACCATATCCACCATAGCCATATCCACCATAGCCACCAAGGACACCATATGGATAGCCGATGCCAGCTGCCATATAACCGCGACCACCATAACCAATTAAACCGGATCTATACATAATAGAGTCCTCCTAATTAACTAATGCTAGTAGGTGTAGAAGTTTGTGTAGTACCAGTCATGGTACCTGTGTTAACTAGACCTTGGCTAGAAATTGCGCTTTGTAATGCGTTTACTGCGCTTAATGAATTTGCACTTTGGTAAGCACTAACCGCGCCGCCGTAAGCAAGACCCAAGCCACCGAATTGAACGCCCAAACCAGTCAATGCTGTGTTTGTGTTGATCAATGCTGTGTTCAAGTTTTGTGTGTTCAAGTCCACAATTAAACGACGTGTAGCTTCTGCTTGTTCCATTGTCAAGCGTTGTGCAGCGGCGCTTGTGGCACCAATAGCAGCGTCTGTACGGGCAGCAGCCAACATAGTTTGTAGCGTACTGTCAGCAACTGCTTGCTTGATGTTAGCTAGTTCGCTTGAATCGTGTAATGCAACTTGCATAGCACGGTTGTTGATGTCGTTTGTTTGGGCGACTTGTAGTTTGTAGTTTTCGAAGATTGAATCAGAAACCTTTTCACGAACGCCAGCTACCTGGTTTGTTAATGCGAAGAAGGGATCAGTTGTTAGCATATCAGCCATTTTATTTTCCTTTAAAGTAAAATTCTAGGCTGTATGTTTGCCTAGGATTGTAAAGCAATAGATTCGATTCTACTGTTGTACAATATTAGTTAAAGGGAAAATTGCTGATTGCTCAAGTGCAATAGTAGTAGACTATGCGTCAGTATTATAAGCGGCCGCTACTGCTACCTGCCAGTGCCAGTTGAGTCCTGTTGCGTACCCCGTAGGCTTTGAGGATAGAGCTGATGTGTACTTTGACAGTGCTTTCACTGATGTTTAAAATTTGTGCAATTTTTTTATTTGAAAGTCCACGACTCGCAACCAAGTGCATGATTTCAGTTTGTCGAGCAGTCAGGCGTATTCCATAACCCACAGTGGTCCGAACTGATGCCTTGACCTTGGGTGTAATACAAGATTCAGGCCAATGTAAATGCCCGCTTAGTAAGTTATTAATTGCGTCAAGAAAATCGGCAAGTCCAAATTCTTTATAACTTGGTACAATGCCGTTTACGTTGCTTTTCTTTAAATATTGAACTAAAGCTGGTTCACATTTGTCCCGCGCCACAATGCCCAACATAATTTTTTGTTTTCCAGTTACAGCGCCCATTGTTGACATTGCACTTGCAATTTCATTTATTGTGGTACCCTGTAATTCTAGTTTACTCTTATCAAATAGGACTAGAGTGGTACTAGTCAGTGCGACCTGATTATACATGGCATTGATCAAATCAAACCATGCGTCAACTTGCACAAAAATACTATTAGTCTCTGTTTCAATTTGATCAATTTTATCATTTGAAATTGATCCTAAACCAGAATCTGGCGCTGAATTAAAATAAATTATCTGATGCATAAGTGCTTCCCTTGTTGTATATCATACTTACAGTGGAGAACTACACATATACACTTGCTATAGTACTACAAGCTACTTCAGTATTAGCTACTTTCCTCACCATTGTTAATTATATTAAAATCAATGACAAAAGTAAATAGAAAGCATTTTACAATGATTGTAAATTTTGCTTACAATTTACCGAACGAATGCCTGAAAGTAGTAGGTGGTTGGCTCAGTTAAATATTCGCGAATGATGGCAACTCCGCCCTGAGGTTGCCATCCATCAGCTATCATGCCAGCAACTATACGATGGAACTCATCGTGTGTTGCGTTGATGACACGATACTCTTGGATCATGTCTTGGTAGCATCCATCATATCTTTAATGAACTTGAACAGTTTACGTTGAGTATCAAACACATAGTCTTTTTCTCCTTCTTCTGACTCAACTGTTAGTACAAAGCCATTGGCCACTTTACGAATTTCCATACGTTCAAACATGATATTTCCTTTAAGTTAAAAATTAAACTGTCAATGGGCGATTAGTCCCAATTCTTTTTGTCGCCGTTCTTTTCATTGTTGTCATAACCTGCATGATATGCTATAACCTCGTCAGCTGTTAATTCATCAATGCGAGGACCACTGGCACCACCTACGCCACCTTTGTGTGGGTAACGACGTCGGCTGTAATAACTGTCTGAAGCACCGCGATCAAATGGGCTTCCGTGTTCTTTGCTATAATCCATTACATACTCTCCTTATCAAATTTCAATTGCTCTACGGAACACAATTTCCTGGCGCGCAAAAGCCTGCACTTCCCATGGTTGGTCCAAGTAAGGGTGTGCTGTTGGATAGAACTTACCCTTCCATTTCTTGCCTTTAGGGGTTACCTGCAAAGTACCATTGGCAAACTGTGCCACATGGGTAAGCTCGTGTGCCAATGTAATACCTAAATTTAAGATATTCTTTGTGGGCTTGAGTACTACCAAAAAGGTATCAATTCCCAACATTGGTATAGTGGAACCTTGATCCTCGAGATCACTATCTAATTTGATCATCAACAAGCGACGACTACGGTTCAGTCCCAATTGGGCCATCATGCTGGGCAAAATGGCCTCAATATAGCGCCTGGTTTTAGGACCTGCTTCAATGTGGTATTCCATAATGCTTCTTTAAAGAGTATTCAATACTGGTTGCAGTACTGCAATCAATTCACGCTCACGAGCATGAGCCGCTGTCTTGCCACGCACCACTTCCAACAAGTAAGGAGTAAAGCCTTCACGTCCGTGTGTACGAAGTGCTTCACACAGGTTCCAGTTCTTGCTTTCTGTCTTTGCACGGCTCAAGTGCCGATTAAAACGTCCACGAACAGAGCCTAGTGCAGTACCATCAACCACTGTGATACCAATGTAGCTGTCGCCTGTAACTTCACAAAACAGTTCGTAAATTGCATGGTTACGATCTGTGCGTCTTTTACGGGATACTGTTTTGCTGTTCATGTGTTTATTATACTGCACTTTGAGCCAGACGTCAACCATTTTCTGGTGATTTGAGCCAGAAATTTGAGCGTTTTTTGGTGTTTTTGTGTTGTATTTTTGCAACAAACTGGAATATACACTAGATTAAGCTGAAAGTTGGGTATTTCTGATATAGTTTAACTAAATACACTTGGCAGACGATTTTGCCAAAACACAAGGAGTCCAAAATGGCCTCAAAATTAATGGTTATCAAACAAACTCGCCCATCAGTAGATGTAGCGTTTTACTCAGCACCTGCTGAATCCAGAGCCGCAATGCGAGCAGAACTTTTACCAATCGTTGCCGGTGAACGCAATATTGACGGTGGTAAGAAAAAGGTTCGTACATTGTTATTCACTACTGCTCAATCTTTTGCTGATTGGCAAGCGTCTGAATTAATCCAGGGCCAAATTACTGCCCGTACTGCACATAATGCAGCCAATGGTATTGTGACAGAAATTCACACAATTGACATGCCAAACTACAATCCATTTAAAGCACCTGTTTAATATTGGACTTGTGAAAGAACCCGGGATTCCCGGGTTTTTTTCTGGCTACAACATTTTAAATACTAACGATGACCATAGCCTGACCTAAACGCTTCGTTATCACGCCGGCGTTGTTCTTCATTAAAACGTTGGCGAGCACCACGTTCGCAAGCCGCCCGCTCATTGTATGAGTAATAACGATTGCATGCATCATTAATAATGATAACACGTTCATGTGTGACAACAGGTACTTGTTGTACTACCACAGTTCTGGACTGTGCCATACTATTACCAATAATCATACCTGCTGTACCTGCAACAATTGCAGTACCGGCGCGACTTGCACAACCGCCCAAGGCCAGTACAGTTACCGCAATAACTAAAACTTTAATTATCTTCATCATACTCCTCCAGTTCAATATCAATTCGTAAATCACCGTAAATGGTCAATAACTCTTTGTTGCTGATGTTATTCCAATTTGTATCAAGTTCCTCGCCCAACTCTTCAGCCAAACGATGACACTCTTTAATCACCATGTCGCGCATTATCTACGCATCCTTGCAATGTCTTCTGCATCTTCTGTTCTAAACACAGGAACAGCATTTGACTTATGAAGTTGTCCAATGCCAATCATTTTGTCGCCAGTGTAGACTGGTACTGGCTTTAGTGTGGCATTACCGCTGCCACTATCTCGGCTGGGGATACGAGCTTGTTCCGCACCACGGTGAGTTTGTTTGGGAGCAATATACGCTTCAGCACCCAAGGCACGAATACGCTTTTTATCTTCAGCTTCAACACCCCAACGCTTTTGAAGTTCTTTCCATTCAGTATCTAATTCACGAGCTTTACGAGCATGTTCGGCTGAAGCAAATTTCTTCTTGCCCTTGCGTTTACCAATGGTGCTGAGCCATGGACCTTCTAAATGCATTGTCATCTTGAACCTTATTGTCAACTGTTAAGTGCAGTATAACATAGAATTTGCTACTTGTCAATACCCAATATTCACCAATTTGGTCCATGTGGACCTGCTTATTAATAAATGTTAAAAGTCAAACGCTTGAGCAACCGATCAGTCTCACCAGGTTCAAATGTCACTGCGTCTCTGCGGTGTACACTGTTCCAATTGTTATAAATCAGCATGTCGCCATTGGCCCAATGATGCTTGTACAATGCATCTTTTTTGCTTTCGCATAAACGATATATTTGCTCCATGAAGTCTGACAGGCCCATAACTTCTTTACCAGATTTAGCAACATGGTGGATCCAGGTTTGACCTGGCCCGTAACAATTCATACGTGGGCTTACTCGTCCGGTATAAGGATCTGTTTTGAGAAATGGATATTCAATCATTTGTGTTCCGGGCGCATACATATAATGCTGAGTTATAGTTACATCACTATAAAATGCTTTTTCTTCATCAGTGAACTGTTCGTATGCAACTTCAAGATTTAGCCAATAGGTATCACCGCTGCCGTTTTGCGTAGTTTTGGCCATGTACAATGCTCGAGCTGGAAAACTTTTTGGACCAATATGTGACATATCAGCGTGATATTTCATATCATTGTCTTTCCAAAAGTTATTTGCAGTTTTAAAATAACTTGTGGGCACTTGTAAATTTTCCTTGTTTAACGTGACATCAAACTTGCCAGAGCCGGCCTTATAATCATCAAGTGTCCATAACTGCCCAAACTTTTTACCAATTTCGTGAAACTGTGTATCTGTCAAGTCTGGTGGTAATCCTTTGAGAACAATTACCCCTCGGTCCACCAGCCTGTTGCGCCAAACTTCTGCGGTTTCTTGAACAACCTCGTCATATGATACTGTGTATTCAGTACACCAATTTTCGTATATGTTATGTGTTTGCATTTGATATTTATGGCCAAAGAAAAAGGAATGTTACCAGAACATTCCTTTAAATCTTATAATAAAAGCCGCTTACTTAATACGGCGCACACTACGGGGTGCAGTACAATTGTCCGGACGCCTGGACCGCTAGAAACCTTTAACTAGTCGGCCCTACCGTTGCGACAACGGAACCTAAGGTAGGTGTTCTTTACTAAGTTTATTTATTTCAGACTCTATATTACCAGAACGTTAGTGTTGGCTATACGGATTTTTTGGTGTATCGTATCCGTCATCATTAGGATATACAGGATAGATATCCGGACTAGGAATTGGTTCCGGCAATGGTTCCACTTCAGAATCATTCATGTGGCTTTTCACCAGTTAATGTAGGACGACTGAACCATAGACGAAACCAAGCATCAGTGCCAGGCTTAATATTATGATCCTTTTGATATTTTCCTAAATTAGGCAATTCGGGACCCGCTGCCTTGGCTTCCACTGTGGCATTTGTATAAACTCCAACGGCTTTTAGATCTGCAGGGTTAACGTAGGCATCTGGCACACCTGGGTTATTACCTTGCGGATTAAACATGCTGGCAGTTACACGATGCTGTTTCATAGTGTATCTTCGCTGCCTTCACTGTAGTGTATTAGATCTTCTACCAAACTGTACAGGCTTTTTGCCATGCGGTTTTCAGCATAGCCATGTCCACCAAGTGCAGCTTTGATGTGTGCCAATGTGTAATTTTTCATTGAGCCATATTCTCTTGGCAGTCTAGCACGGATCAGCTGTTCAATTTCACTCAGTGTAACGTCCAATGACCTTACAAGTGTTTCCAATTCGCCAGCAAGCTCTTGTGCTTCTTCGGGACTGATGTCGTCATTGATGTCTTCTGCAACTGGAGTACCCGCCACAGTAGAACTATTGGCAATGCCAGCCAACTGTTGAATGCGACTAACGTCATATTGTTCTTCTACGTTAACGCTGCCAAGTGCTTCATTTACTTGTTGTTTGTTCATGATATTTTGCTTTTTATAAATTAAAAGCCCTTGAAGTATTTAGTCAGCTGGTTTGATTATTTTAGATTGAAATTATGTGCAAAACGTTTACCCACATAGTCCATGACTGCTAGATTTGAGTCAGCAGCCTCAGTGAAGTATGTGGTAATATTGGGATGATCTAGTTCAATACTGGCTACAGTTTCCCCGCTAGCACTGACAGTATGTATGCCATACTTGGAGCAAAGGTGTCTAACTACTGTGTTACTGCTCAAACAAACCATATTGCCTTTTAGTTTGTTATGTGTACGGCACCATTGTATAACACGTCTAAACAATTGATTGCCTAGTCCTTGACCTTGATATTCGTTAAGCACACTGAATGCCAATTCCATCTCATCATACAGTGCAATATGACCTACGGCAACAAGGTCTAGCTCACTATTTTCCACACAAAATAGTATGCTTTTGTCAGGTTCTGCTTCAAATTGATCACATAATTGATCAATCATTTCATCGCTGATCACGTATCCAAATCGCAGATATTTGCTTTCTGCGCTTAGTGATTTCAGGTGTCGACGATACTTGGGATATTCGCTAACCAACACCCTACGAACAGCACTCATGCTGTTAACTACCTGAGTAGTAGTTTTTACGTTCAGCCTTGTGCTGTTTAATTGCACGAATTGCTTCGTACATTGCTAAGAAAAATGTTTTCATTTGTATCCTCTTGTTCTTGCTAGCCCTTGTAAGAGCTGTCTTTGACGATATTCTAAATCAGCAACATTTTGTGACGCATTTAGATACTGTTCATCCCACCAATCCAAATTGGACTGGTGAGATAGACGGGCAAAGAATTTTTTAATTCTGGCCCACATACGATTACTTCTTGCTGGATTTGGCAGTGAATGTATCAATGCCAGGAACCTTGAAAGCTTCTACATTTTTGTAGGCTTCTGCGGCTTGTGTTTTAAAAGTCTCGGCCAAACGTGTATTAACGTCTACCAATGTTTTGGTAAATTCAGTTGACGCAGTTGTTAACTGTGCAACCAATTCTTTGGCCAATTTTTGGTTTGATTCGAAAGTTTTTGTGATTTCTGTGAACATTTTATTTTCCTTTAATAAGCAAATGTTAGTAGCCTCTAATGAGCACTACCACTAGTAGAAACGCTATCAGCGTTTTCACTAGTATAACACTATATATGTTGCAGTGCAACATCATTGTAGCCCGTTTTAACGATTTTTAAAGGAATTAGTAATCACTCACTAATTTACAAAAATGTTTAGTCTGTATAAATAACGCATACTGATTGAACAGTACCCACCCCTAAAGGAAAATAAAATGAGATTAGTTCAGGAAGACCCAAACGGCGCCGGTCACTACCGCCCTACGCCAGAATACAGTACTTACATAGAAGAAACATATGGCACTGCCATTCAATTTGAAAGAGATCTTGACGGAGCCGTTCTCACAAGCAAAATGATATTTGCTACCGATGCCGTCCGTCAGCAATACAATGCTGATCCAGCAGTAATTGAACACCTTCGTTTACGCAACGAGCATAATGCTGCCAATGGTATTATTTCTCGCACTCACTTTGAGTAATTAGATTTGCAAATGCAAAACTAGATAAGTTTTTGCCTTTACTTTCACATTGGATATCAAATTCGGCACTAAATGAAGACGCCCATTCATTTAGTGCCGAATTCCAATAAAAGTCTGAATGTGCTCTTAGCTTTTGCTTTTTATAGCCTAGCGATAAAAGGGAGGCCATATCGGGTCTAACATCAGTGGCATGCCCAACGAGTACATCTTCGCGAGAAACACTGTAATGCATAGCAGGACGGACACCACGCCAACTGTCAATAACCCGTTTAACACGTACTTCGCCAGGATCAATATACTCTCCTGAGTTAATCCAGTGATGGTGTACGTCAAGTACAATCGGAAGGATATCAGCCAGTTGTAGGCATGTGTCAAGGTTGTGTGAGTTCTCTTCATTTTCAATAGTTATGCAGTTACGAGCCTCTGGACTTAGCCGATTATAGGCCTTACGAATACCTTCGGGGCCTTGTTGTCCACTAATGTGTACATTGATCTTAAAGTCCTGGAATGTTTTACCATAACCCATCCAACGTGCTAGATCAGCATGATATTCAAATTCCAAGATACTGCGTTCTACAATGCCTTCATTAGCCGACGCAAGTACACAAAACTGTCCAGGGTGAAAACTTAGACGCACACCTAGTCTACGTGCGGCTTCGCCTACAGGAGCAAATATTCTAGCACAGTGATCCTGTACGTCTTGTTGTTTCCAAAAAGGAATCCAGTCTTCGTGTGTATAGCCCTGTAGCATTTCACTGCCCAAGCGCACCATGCGTCTATGTTCGGGCAAGCTGCCCACACGTTCAACTAACAGTAGTGCCGCACGAGCATTATGATTCATAATGTCCCACTGACGCTGTTCGGCCTCTGCAGGATGTTCACGCAACCAGCGCATGGTGGTACTACGACCGTTTAGATCGCGATCTACTGACGATGGCTTTAAGCCAGCTACTTCGCTGGGATGATTGATCCACTTGCAACAAAAACCCACACGACTCATAATTGGCTCCTACCAATGCCGGACAACGCCAGCCACAATAAAACAGTTTGTAATAATGTATGTTAACACAATTATCGTACGAAAGCAAGCAATACGATCTGCTTCTTGATCAGTACTGCCTGCTTTTTCACCTAGGGCCTTGGCCCACAATCTCCACATTTTCTTCATATAGTGCCACGAAGCAGGGACGAAATGAAAATAGTCAAACAGCAAACGTCAAACAGCAAATATCAAACATGGGTCTTTTGCTTAGGCATTACATCAAACATCAATATAATTTTTAATGCCTAAGCAAGACAATGTTAGTTTAGTTGTTCAGACTAAGCCAGTAGTTTTCATCGAGTGATCGATGATATATTTTCATTCCCTACCCTGGACTAAGTGTGGCAGTCTTAGTCTAGCCCGAGCTCAGTTAGCACAAGTGCTACCTGTTCAGGTACTTCAAACTCTGTACGGACATTGATGGATACCATCTCGTCCTTGATCTTGCGTCGACGACGTCGGATTGTTTCCAATTCTTTCTTGGCTTCTGCAACTGCATCGGCTGGCACAACGTTTACATCAACTGTGTATTCACGACCGTAAATGCTACGTTCGCTTCCGCCTGTCTTGCGGCTTTCAATTTCTGCAATCAAGCTATCTAGAGTTTGGCGAATAGTAGCTTCACTGAATGACTTCAATCGTGTTTCGGCAGCACCTAACATGGCTTCTTCTGCCAAGTAGTCAGTGATGCCAACTTCGGCATTCTTCCGAGCTACTACAGCTCGCAGGAATCGGTTTGCATTCATCAAGCGGCCTGCATGTGCATGATTCTCACGAACCTTGGCCAATTGCTCGTTAAGGCGAGCTTCAATGTCTGTTTCAAACAGACTTACTTTGAGAGTGTAACTTTCGGTACCAAGACGTTTGATTTCGTCAACGATTGTTTGCTGGACCACACTGGCCTTGCGTAAATTAATTTTCATATTTTCCTTAGTTGCTGTTGTTAGCTTATGTGACTATTATAGCACTGTTACTCATCGCTGTCAATGACTTTTAAAGTTTTTGGCAAAGTAAAACGCCCAAAACTTTCAAGGACCAGCATACCAGTTGGATCATTGGCCCTGACTGTTCCTGCTAATTCTATTACATCTGCGGTCATGTCATGGTGGACCTCGGCAAACAGCCATCGTGTAATACGTGCTGGGCGAATGAACTTATTGTTGAGTTCCATGGTGTAAGCAGCCTTGCCACCAGTTAAGTCCCATATATGCGCCGACATGCAGTAGTCCATGTAAGTCATTAAGGCTCCACCGTGCGTGGTACCCTGTATATTACGATGATGTGCATTGTTGACCCAGGCAAACTGACTAACGGAATGGTCAGGACTAAACCGGTACCATGTGGCCATGGTCTTGGTCACAAAGTCATTCCAATGATTGCTACGTCGAGTATATCCCAGCAATCGCAACGATGCAGGTGTATACTTCATTACCCTTTAAGGATATTGCGAAAGTAATTGACCGCAGCTTCCTCAACCTGCTCAGGAGTTGCATCATCTGCAACATCAAGATCTAGATCAGAATGACTGGCTTCTAATTCCCATTCCAGGGCACTAGGCCAGGCGTTTGATATTTCATAACTGATAATGTCTCCATCAGTTACATCCATGTCTCTAACCAATTGAAACATATAGCAAATAGTATCGTTGGGTCCAAGATGTTCAAATACCTCGTCAGCAGCCACTAGGTCACCAATCTCGTCGTCGACGATTTCGGTCATGTCTTCAAACTCGTCATCAGTCAGTTCTCGCTCTACACAAAAGCGTATAAAGTATTTTGGTTCTTGAGTTTCCATTTTATAATTCCTTAGTTAAAGTCAAAGCCCATTTGTCGTAATGCACTGCCAACTGCTTCCTTACTGAAGCTTGGCGATAATCTTTCAATTGTACGATGCTCGAAGGTTGCACGATTTGGTTCACCACGTTGCATGTGTACTTGATTGTACTTGGTTAAATCATTGGTATCTTGCATTTTTTTATACGTGCTGTGATGTAATACCAAATTTTGTGGTAGTCTTGGTTTGACAACCGTTGTACTGTCGCAATATCCGTGTACGGTACCAAAAATTGGAAATGTATATTTAGGCAAGTTAAATTCAGTTTTGAGAAATGCTATTGGCAATTGTCTTATTGCCCCACAGTATGTACCTGATATGCCCATGGACTCTGCAGCCATAACGAACGTTTGTGCAGCTATTGCAGCATCAATGATGGCTTTTAAATGATATTCGGCCTGTGTGGTTTGTGCGCGAGTGCGATCATTTATATCTGCACTTTCTAGGATAGTTTCAAGCCTTGATAAATCAGCTAACCAAATCAGCACAACAGCAGCTGAGTTGATGGCATGGAAGTTTGTACTATCAACCCCGCCAATGATTGTTGTGTTGCTGGGCTGTTGTCCAGTATCAGTAAACAACCTGGCTTTGTCTTCGGGGCTAGTTAGTGCTATTACACTCCAAGTTTGAAGCATGCCACTGGTAGGCGCACTTTGAGCGGCAGCAACTAGCAGTTCTAGCATACCAGGCGGCAATGGCGTGTTATTGAACTGTTGTTTAGACCCTCTACTCAGCAGTAGAGTTACAAACTCATTAGGCTCTACTGCTGGATTTGGTACCGAATACCCGTAACGTTTTTGGTAAGGTGTCATTATCAGTACTTACCATGTTATGAGTTAACTGGTAATGCTGCCGCGATTTGGATTAGTGAACGGTGTGTACAAATAGTTGTTTTGACCACCTTGCAAGTTGTATTGGTTGGACCAACTTACTGCGCCTTCTGCCAACTTGTTTTTATTACTAGAGTCTGCAATAAACTTTTTAATATCACCAACTGTGGCTCTTGGACGCAGTTGTAGTAAACATGCAACTACACCAGTCACTTGCGGTGTTGCTTGACTAGTACCAGAAATCTTATTAAAGTAATATCCAGATTGACGAGCATCGGCTACTGCATATGTTTGGTAAGGCTTGTTGGCATACGCACCCATAATCATTACACCTGGTGCATAAACGTCAACACGCGGACCTGTTTCACTGAAGTATGCTTTGCGTTCAACAGGAGGATTAGTTAATATAGTATCAGTTGCTCCAACATTGATCATGCATGGTGTTGCTGTTGGGCTGGAACCTCTGTGATAATAAGTTTGACCCCAGTAACCTGACCAGTAGTTGTTATAATCAATGCCACCAGGTACATCAATTTTATGCGAATAATTGCCAGCTGCCCCAATTAGTATTACTCCAGCTGCGCCGCAGTTTTCAACAGCGGCATCAACATAATAAACTCTGGCACCTGATACTGCCGCAACTTGACCGTAGTTGGTATTTCTAATAGATGTGCTGTAAGTAGTGCCGCGATAGGTTGTACTTTGCATACCGCTGTAGTTTGAGTAGTAGCCCCAGCTATTTGAACACACTGTTGGACGAGTATTACCTTCAGCTACTTTCTTTAAATGAAATGCACGAACCAAGTCAAATGCAACGTCTGAGTTAATTGCACTTAGATACTGGCCAGTGCGAATACTGTTGCCACCAAAAATTCTAATACTATGAATGGCAGCGCCTGGTGCCCATCCGCAAGTATTACCTGCGGCAATACTAGCACAGTTACTACCGTGTCCATCCGAATCTCCAAGGTATCCACCATAATATGATGATGCCTGTACTCCGGGTACACCTAAACTTGCCCAGTTAAAATCAACAACACGACTGCCACCCGAGCCGTCTGCATTAACAGCAAACTCAGGATGGCCTGCTTCAACTCCAGAATCAAGCATGATAATATCAACACCATGGCCATCTAAGTTATAGTTAAAATTTGTGTTCAAACTGGTTTGTACGCCATAAGGATCATCGCGACTGGTACAACGCACTAAGCCCCAGTTTTTCATTGTGGTAGTAGTTGAATAAGGATGGCGATCATAATTGCCGGCTCGTTGACCGTAAAATCGTTTTTCAATGCCAGGTTGTTGGTCAGCCTGCAACTCTACAGCCGCAATGCGAGAGTCCTGTCTAAGTTGTTCTGCTTCGGCATCAGTTAAATCAAAGTGTGCAGAAAAGTCATTGAAAGGACGTTCGTTAAGTACAGGTACTGCATGATCAGGAATAAAGTTATCGCCTAATCCGTTCAAAGTCAACTCATCCCATAGGGTATCCCAAACTTGTGGGTCTGCTACTGTTACAATGTATTCCATTTGTTATTCCTTATTTTAATTCAATGATTGTTAAAACAGGATCATAAAATATAGCCCCGTTACCAATGCTGCCGCTTATAACCTTTACAGAATAAGTGTAAGTGCCAGCTGCTGGAATATCAATGCACTCTGATGCATATGGTAAATTAGATCCATTGTTAGTTAATGTTAGTGTTCGACCAACCCCAGTAGTACCACGTTGGAATTGAATAACAGGTGAACCACCGGTGTTGACTGTGCAGTTTCCTGATATGTGTAAGCGAATGGGGCCACCAGTTGTAATAATAGTACCACTAATTACAGTAGCAGGAAGTGAGGTGCCATATGGCATACTTGTACTAGCTTTATCAGCTTGCACATAATTTGGGACCGGCTTGTTGACTAGGTCATTATAACTACCAGTTGTTGCTACAGTTGCCAACACTGGTGCGGTATAACTAATAACACCAGTATTACTGTTATAGTTTAAACTTCCGCTTACACTAATTGATGCTCTCGATCGTGCATCGGTGTGATATAAGTTTGTGCCTTCTGTTAAGTTTGTTGTTAACTTAGTAGCAAAACGTGTATCAAATGTACTTGCAAAATCAGCAGTAGCTAATTTAGAACCAATGCTGTTAGATACAGTAGTTGCAAAGTTTGCATCGTTACCTAATGCTGCTGACAATTCGTTCAATGTATCCAATGCTGCCGGAGCACTTGCTACAAGAGCTGCTACAGAAGTATCAGTATATGCTTTAGCTGTTGCTAAGTTGGTTGTGATTGCAGTATTACGGTTCGTAACTTCAGTTGAAATGGCACTAGAAATAGCTGTATCACGTGCCGCAGCTTCTGTGGCTACTTTAGAAGTTGCATCACTTGCGGCTGTAGTAATTGCTTCTGATTTAGCAGTTGCGATGGCACTTGTGTTTGCAGAAACTGCACGGGAATCTGTGTAATATAAGTTTATACCTTCGGCAAGTTGTGTGGTTGAATTCAGTTGTGATCTTGTAATTGCAGTGTCACCGTTAAATGTAATTGCGCCTGGCGCAACAAAGTTCAAGTCATTGCCACTAGTAATTGTAACAGCTCCTGTACCAATAAATGCCACGTTCTTTACATTCAATTGTGTAGCAGTTACTGTGGTAAATGTTGGAGCAGTTGGATAACTCAGCAATCCGTTTGCATCAGACAATTGATTTAGGTCAGTTGGTATAGTTGGTTTGTCTGTTAGGTCATTGAATGAAGTAACAAACGAAGTTGGAATTAAAGGAAGTACAACATCAAGCACACGCTGTTCTGTAAAATATAAGTTGCTACCTTCTGCAATATGAAAGGTATTCTTTGATGCCAGCGACTGATCAAAGCGTTCTTGTGTCCAATACAAGTTACTGCCTTCTGCAATATGATATGTG
>Ga0208916_10000243_pt1 | contig 27744 bp, 35 predicted proteins | sample DEB19_08_DNA_5_FD_184523 | JGI IMG/M metagenome (GOLD analysis project Ga0208916, IMG submission 184523) | Aqueous microbial communities from the Delaware River and Bay under freshwater to marine salinity gradient to study organic matter... | ecosystem: Environmental > Aquatic > Marine >... | reverse complement strand
CTGGAACGGCGTGTGCAAGCGCTGGAAAAAGGCGGCCAACAATAGCGGATCGTGTGCAGCCTATTTGCACAAATAAAAATATCTGTGCCAAAAATTGCCACAAATTATAAAAATGCAATGGCGTAATGTGTTGTTTTTGTGTGCATCGGGTAGGGTGGGGGAGTGTGGTATTTTTTCGAGCCCCCTCATCCTCCCCACGTTGTAAAAAACACTTATTCAATCAATTACGCTATACTAAAGCGCTTTTCTGTAGCAATAAATCAAAAAATTGCCACGGAATGCCAAACATGGTATGGCAAAAAAAACATTTGTTGCCCGGGCGCGGCTGGTAAAGGGGACGCGTTGGGTCATTGACTACACCCGCTACGATCCGGCCACCGGGGCCGAAACCAGGCACCGCGAAGGGTTCCGCCTAAATGAAATTGAAGATTTGCGCCTTCGGGAAGAAGTTGCCGCCCGCCTGATTGAATCCATCGAAGTTTTTGCCACTCCGAAGGCTCCCAAGGTGCCGGACAAATCTGCCACCACGGTAGCCGATGCCGTCGAGTTTGCTTTGAGCATGAAACGCCGGCTACCTCGAAAAAACAGCGTCAGGAAATACGAAACCGTGTGCCGGTCATTTTTGAAGTGGTGCGCCGCGCACCACTATGCACACTCCAGCATTTCGGATTTTGGCCGACGGCACGCACGAGCGTACTGGGACCAATTGAGCACCGCGAAAAAGTACCGGGGGCGCACCCTAAACAACTACCTGGCCACGCTCCGGGCGTTGTGGGCCGAACTGGTGGAGCGGGAAACGGTGCAGGAAAACCCATGGGCAAAAATCAAGACCGTCCGCAATGAAGAAAAACTACGCCGCCCGTTCACCGATGAGGAACGCCGGACGGTAGCCGCGTACATTGAACAGACCGACTACTGGCTGTTTCGCGGCGTCCTGTTGCAATTTTTTTGCTACATACGGCCCGTGGAAATTTGCCGATTGAAATTTGCAGACTTCGATCTGGGCGCCGGCACGGTGACGGTGAAGGAAGGTAACGCGAAGTCGTGGCGCCGGCAGGTGAAAACCATACCGGCCAGCGTGATGCACTACTTCCGGGACGGGGTTTTTGATCGGTGCCCGGCAAACTACTACCTGTTTGGCAGGGTAGGGGATGGCGCCACGGCTGTAATGCAGCCGGCGCCGCGGCCTATTGATGAGCTTCGCCCGTACAAGCGCCATGCACGCATTTTGAAGCGCTTGCACGCCGACGGGCTGCTGGTGGGCGATATTTCCGGGCTGACCTGGTATTCGTGGAAGGACACAGGCATTTCCTTGCACACGCGCAAAACTTCGCCGGTGGCGACCAAAGACCAAGCCGGGCACTGTAGCCTTGCCATTACCAGCGTGTACTACCACGCGGATGAGCAAAACCCGGAATACAGGACGTTGGCCAACGACCTATTTGCCTGAATATACACAAAAAAACCCCGCCGGACATTACCGGCGAGGCGCATAACAACAAATTGTAATCTCATGAACTTTTTATCGGAGCATGGAAATGGTGTTGAACCACTTGCGTGCAATGACGATGAGCACAGGAATTACGGCGCCCACGATGATAGTGAGCACGTTTTGACCGGATTTGAATTGCTCCACGGCGTCGGCGATTTGTGGCTGAGTAGATCGGATGACCTCAATCTGTTCGGGCGTGACGCCGGCGCCGGTAAGGAAACCCGTAAGCGCATTACCGCCGTACACCAGCCCGGCCGAACCAGCCAGAAGAATGATTTTCGACTGATACCACGGTTTGCTGGTCGCCGGGGTAGATGTTTGTGTCGTGTTGTTCATAGTGTTTGTTTTTTATGAAAATTGTGTTTGTCTGATGTGTGGGCGCCGGCGCAGGCCAAACAGCGTTGCCTCGTTTTTGCTGTACTCAATGACTTCGGTTTTTTTCTGCAAAAGCCTTTGTAGGTCGGCGCGTTGGTTGCGCAAGGTGGTTTCCAGGGGGGAAATAATACGGGCCAAATCGTTTTTTCTGTGTCGGTTATGCGCGCCATTTTTTCCAGTTTGAAACCGCCCACCAAACACCCAGCCCCAGCACCACCAGCCCCAGCCCGCCGGCAGCCACGGCCATAGGAGGGTAGTAGGTGTCCATGCGTTTGAGCCATCCGGGAAGGAATTGCGGTTTGTTGATGCTGTACAGGTGCTGCAGCCATTCGGAGCGCACCGCGTTGTATATTCCTGACGGGTTTTTGCGCCACGCTTCGTTCAGCGCTGCAAGCGTTTTGGGGCCGCGCACGCCGTCCACGGCTACGTTGTAGCCCATTGTGTTGAGCGCACGCTGCTCGGTGCGTGCTGCGCCCGCAGGGCTGCCCATCGTGTTGTTGGCCAGTAGTTCAAAAAACTTCTGGTTTTCGATGTTGTATAAATTGTATTTGTGGAAATAGTTCGAATAGAATTTGTACGCCGTGTCCTCCGTAATTGCCTTTATTTCCGCCGCGCTGGGGCAGCGACCTACCCACGACGAATATGCCACCGCCGATACACCGTACTTTGTGCCCACCAGCACGCCACAGGCATAGTTCCCGTTGTCGTCGGGCATTGCCTGGTATCCTCCCTCCATTTTGAGGATTTGCCGGAAAAATTCGGGTGTAAGGCGGGCCATGTGTTTATTTTTCGGATTGGAAAGCCTTTATGGCATAGTACGCCGCTATTGCAATAACTGCGGGTTTGATGAGGTTCGACGCAGTTTCCAGTACCGAATCCAGCGCCGTTTTGGGCGTTTGTTCCTTCACGATGTCCTGCGTGGTTTTTGTGCCTTGTTGTTGCAGGGCTTGCCACGAAAAAGCATTGTCGGCGTGTTTTGCATAGTAGGCTTTGCCGTTTTGGTCGTAGAACATCCACCACAGGTCAGGCGTGCGCACTATGTACGAATACACGGTGCCGACGTGCTTTCCAGCCGGCACGGTATAAACTACTTCTGCGCTGTCCGGTCTGCGGTACAGTTTGATTTGCTGCCCAGCAAACAGGCTTTTGCCAACAACCTGCGAAACCGGCACTATCTGTCCTTGTATTTTGATGTTCATAACAAAGCGCTTACGCCATCCAACCCGGCATCGGGTAGCCTGGCTGTTTCAGGTAGTTGTTTTTCTGAATCGCCGCCAGCATGGCACGGCCTCGGCGCGTGTATCGCGGTACGCCTGTGCCCGTCATGGCCTGCAACTCGATCTGCTGCGGCAACACGGGAACATGCTGCGAGCGTACCGGATTGAACACCGGCGCAGCCGCAGCCGCATGCCGCATAAACACAAAGGCAGCGGCGGCGCCAATGGCGATGCCAAGAAGTAGTTTTTGATCTTCTTTTTTCATTGAATCAATAGTGCTCTATGATGATAATAAGGCCGCCGCCGCCGTTTCCGCCGCCGCCGGAATTTGATCCGTTTGTTGATGCTCCGCCGCCGCCGCCGCCGCCGCCATAATTTCCACCAATTCCGCCCGTGCCTCCGGGCGTAGTTGCCGTATTATCGCCGGCGGCACCTCCTCCGCCTCCACATCCATGCCCATAAGAACCGGACAAATTGGGGGTAAAGTAGGCGGTAAGCCTGTTGTTTTCTCCGTCTCCGCCGTTGCCTCCTACTAAAGCCCCTCCAGTCCCTCCGCCTCCACTTGCGCCGGCATCATTACCTATACTGCCGCCGGCTCCTCCAGAACGTAGCGTACCATCGGCAGCTATGCCTCCGCCGCCGCCGCCGCTTACATTTGCCGCAATGGCTGGGGTAAAACTTAGGTTCAAGGATACCGATGTGCCGCTGCCGCCACTTTGTGCATTTGCCGCAGTGCCGGAGTTCCCACCGTTCGAACCTGATGTACTGAAAATGATATGCCGCCGCAAAATAGATTCAGGAAATCCACCCGCCCCGCCGCCAGTCGCGGATGTTCCTTCTGTTCCACCAGCTCCACCGGTACCCCCTCCGCAAGTCTGACGCGCTCCAAAAGATGTGTCCCCACCCGTACCGCCAGCCGCTCCATTGGTGTCGTCTGTCGTTACAGCAGCCCCTCCGGCTCCTCCGGCTCCGACTGTTATTGTATATGACGACAAAGGCAAACTATCCACCGGCCAATACGCTTTTATATATGCGCCGGCCCCGCCGCCGGCCCCGCCACGGCGGGCCGTCGTGCTTCCTCCTCGCCGCCCACTTCCACCGCCCCCGCCGGCTCCTATTGTCACAATGGTTAAGCCTCGTAGCCCTGTTGGCTTTGTCCATGTCGAATCTGTCGTGTACACTCGCAGAGTGTCAGACCCGCCGCTTGGTGGGCATGGATCAACTTGGTAAATCTGCCCTTGGCAGGTTGATACAACACAAAAAAGAATGATACAAAACAAATATTTTTTCATGTTCATTTAGTTGAAACCCATCCTGTGGTGCTGCCCATGTACACAAATTCAATGTAACAGCCGTCGCAGTTCATTATGAAGTCCTGCACAGACCCATTGAGTTTTTGCGATGCGCCGGTAAAATCAATGGTGATATTATTAGTAGCTGCATTGGCATTGCTGTCCACAATTGCAAACCGGTCTTTTACAACCGGCGATGCCGGCGGCGTAACTGAAATTGCGCCGCCTGTGCAGTCAACTTCGTTTATGAGCCATTTTAAAGCGGTAAAATTGGAATTTTCTATGTTTTCGACGGCTGGAGGCTGCACCGTGTTTGTGTTGATGCTGTCGTAAATCATATCCGACACATACCGCCTATGCACCAGGGTGCTATCGGTAAAGTCTGCCCCGAGTGTAGCCAAAGAGTATTCTAAGCCGGGTTTTGTGGTGCGCAGGTCTTGAAAAAAAAAGTACCCGTCGTTTATCGTCCAAAGCGTGTTTGAAAGCGTTTGTTGAAGGTTTGAGGCATCCGAACGAACGTAGTTCCCGCCCGTTCCAGACGATATGTAAGTGTTTCCAAGGTCGAATACATCGCCGAGGATTACCAACGCCGCATCGGCTTTCAAGCCAATGCCGTCTGCTGCGTTCGTAATGTCTCCGAATTGAATCTGTGTTTCGTCAATTTCCAAATTATTGCCGGTTAGGCTGTTGTATTGAATCGAACCGGCGCTGCTGGCCGCATCAAAAAGTAACGTGTCTGAAAGCGTCACCGTTCGGTTTGTGCTGATGCTGCCGTTGGAATTATATATGTTAACCGATGAAATGGCGGTAGTGTCTGCCCAAACAAGATATCCACCTGAATTTCGAAGCACTTGCCCCGGTGAACCAAAAGAGCCAAAAGTTTCAATTTTTACGCCCGTTGTGTCAACAAACACGGAGTTGGTTTCATACAATGCGCCTGTCCAACTAACTTGCATTTGTGCGCTTGGCGCATTTCCTGAATATGAAGGCGTGGCTTCAACAATTGATGCTCCCGGCTCTCCTGAATTTGATGCTTGCATTCTAACCCGCTCCCCGTCTGCATACACCCTTTTAAAGCCCACAGCAACGGAACTATCCAATGAAAACCCAACAGAATAAGGGGACATAAAAAAAGCCCCTTCCATTTCGCTGCCATCGTTTGAAATCATGTTTACCCCGTCTTGGGCTTCAACCGTTACATTATTTGGGTAAACCTGAATAGTGGCGTTTGTGCTGTTTATGTCCACCTGCCTCGATGTGGTAGGCGGGTTGTCGGTTACTCGTATGGCCGGATCAAACACGCCAGACGGGTAGGCAATTTGAAAAAATCCACCAAAATAAACCTCTGCGCTGGTAGAATCTGGAATCAATCCTGAACCGCCATATATGCCGCCACGACCTGCCAGCGGGAACGAATCCACGCTTTGGCTGCGCACGGTGCCCATGTCGTCGGTGTAAAGAAAGTTGGCCACCGCCTGGGTATCCCTCCGCGTGTTCGGGTACTGGTTCATGGCGATCGTGCTGTCCACCGTCAGCACTTGAAAATGCGTCACGTCGGCCACGGCCATTTCAGGCGTGCCGCTGGCGGTTGAAACCGTAAATCCGCCATCCTGCGGAACGTACACAGATAGTTCGCCGCCGTTGCCGTGCACCATTGTCCACGTCTCATTTGATAGGTCGTAAAAAGCAAGTTTCACAATTCTGTCGCCCTGGATGACTTGCAGGGCACCGTTCACATTGGAACTGTCGTTAACCAAAAATGTGGCTCCCGGCCAAACATACCTCGCACCCACGGCGGCATATTTCTGGTGGTATATGCTGTCGTTGATGCTCTCCGGGCACGATGCGTCGGCTATCTGTAGCCAATCCTGATCGCAGGTGCCGCCGCCATGCATCTGCACCGCTTCGCCTTTCCAGTCTATGTACCACAACGCACCTGTGGTGTCGGTCACGAACTCCGAAAGATTGGCCGTGTTGCCCGTCTGTGCGGGTATGTAGTTGATGGTGTCAAGGTTGATCTGTACCTGACGGACGTAGCGCTGGTTTCCGCAGGTATCGGTGAGCGGCACCTGTCCGGCCCGAGTGCTCCCCAGCACGTTGGCGCGTTGCAGGTTGATGAGCACCGTACGTTGAGCGGGGCCGGGGCATTGTGCCCCGACCACCTGAACAAAAACCGCTTGGGAAAGCGTGAGCAGTACGGCCACAACGAGGCGTGTTTTGCTAAACCACTTCATAGGGATATGTTACCGAAAAAACCCATTCACCGTTCGAAGTATCGGTGGACGGATCGCCGGAAAAATTGATGATGATTGAATTTGTGCCGGAATCGTAGGAATAGTCATCGGTGTCGAGGATCATTCCCTTGCTCCATACCATGATGGCGTTTTCGTCCAATGGGGTTTCGGTCAGCACGATGGCATAGCCCGCCGAAAATGGGTCGGTTTCCACCACCCGGTCGCGCTCCCATTCCAGCGTTTGGCCTCCGCTTCCGCCGGTGGTCGGGTTCCATGCCTGAATAAGTGCCATTTTTTCAACAATTTAGGGTGCTGTTGTCGTTGCCCTGCCGTAGGGTGAGTATTTCGAGGCGGTTGGTGCCGGCCCCCACAAACTGCACGCTCAAGTCGAGCACGTCGAGGCTGCCCAAATCCTCGGTGACGTTCAGGGCCAGCGTGCCGCCATTGGCCAGAATAGTCCACATGCCGTTAAAAATATGGCAGTTTGTGGTGCCCGTGTTCTGGAAAATGATCGCCGCCACGCCCACCACGTCCACCATGTAGCCGTCGGCGGTCATGGGTGGCAGGGTGGTGGGCCGCAGTTTGAGTTTGAGCATGTTACCCATTTAGCAGTTGTTTTGCCACCTCTGGGTTGGACTGCACCAGGGCGTTTATTTTTTTGGAAAGTGTCAGCGGGTCGGTGTGGAGCATGTTTGCCGCCGCGTTGATGTTTTCGGCAAACACCGTTTGCGGGTCGTCGCTGTCGTCTTCGTCGTGTTCGCCGTGATAGGCCACCGATGGCGTTCCGGCCATAGCGGCCTGAACCGCCGGAGCTGCCCCCGGGTTGAACTTCGTCACCAGCCCGGCCACAAGGGCTTGCAGCGCCTTGTCTATTCCGGGTATTCCGCTGATCGTCTCCACAGCGCGTTCCCATCCGTTGTTCGGCTGTGAAAGCGCGTCCTTCAAGTCCTGCACTTCCTTTTTCAACATGGCCATTTCCACTTCCTTATTGACATACTCCTGGATGCTGCCAACGCCGGGCGGTAGCCCGGATATGGCAGCGCCAGAAGCCGAAGTGGGAGCCATGACCGAATTGGCAGCCGAAGATTTTTCGAAAATTTGTACATATACGTTTCCCGTCGGGTTGTTCGGCTTCCCCTTGGGGAAAACTTGAATGCGGAACGTTGAACCGTCCGGGTTGTTCAATTGCCGAATGGTTTCCGCGAGGTACGAAAACGATCCGTCTTTGTCGTTGATCGTGGTATTGAATGACACACGCTTTTCGGTTTCCCCGAATCGCGTGCCGTACAGGTTCCAATGCGCCGCCACTTCGTCGTCGTTGCGCTGTTGCCCGTAAAACCATTTTTGCAAACTTTCGAAACTGGTTATGGTCATGGCCGTGGTGTGGTGGTAACGTTTACAAATTATTCGGCGTGATGCCGCAGGCATCACAAGCCAGCCCCCAGTTGAGCACAAAGACGTGGGCGGCATTGTAGCCGGCTGCGCTTGTGTTCACTTTGAGAAAGCTCTGCGTTGGGTCAATCTGTTGCCAGCTCACCCGCATGGGTTCCTGATCTTCGGTGGTGCGCACGATCTGCGAAAGGGGCAGGATTGCAAGGCGTGTGCCGTTCTGGTTGTACACATACAGGTACGACGAGTTCAGCACCGACCACGATGCCAGCGTTTTGCCGTTCGGCGAAAGGTAGGTGCGCGATCCGGTCGGATCGGACGGCTGCACCTGTATGCTCGTCACCAAGTTGGTGCGAATGCGCGTATCATCGGGCAGGGCGTTTTGGGCCGCAGCGGTGGTAATTTCCTGCAGCTCAAAACATCTGTGGACACAATTGCACATAATGTTGTGGTGTGTTTGTGTTTGAAAAAATACGGGCGGCAGCGCATGGCCGCCGCCCGTGTGGATATTTCAAAAAATGCCTCCTCCGAAGTGACTACACCCGGCAGCTTCCGTTGGTGAATCCGCCATTGGCCGCGTTGCGGATGCGGAAGCCGATAAGGCGAACGCCGAGGATGTTGCGCGTGGTGGCGTTGGTGTTGCCGTCAATGTTGGTCAAGGTGCCACCAGCCGGGAGGTTCACCGTAATCACGTTCTGATTTTCACCGTCCATGATTACGATTGCATTCAGGTCGAGAATGCCCTGCTTGCCGTTGGTGCCGCCGTACTGGATGGTTTGCACCTGCGCATTGATGTACTGATCGGCGTACACCATGCGGTCGGCGGGGATATTCCATTGCTGGTCAGAGTTGACCGCGAGGGCCACCTGCCCGTTGACGATGTTCAAGAGGCCGGCCTGCTCGTTCGAGCCGGAAAACACCGCCGCGTACGGGTAGGTGTAGGCCGGGTAGTTGCCGTAGGCCGACAATGCGCCGGTGGCGCTGGCGTACGTCGCCCGGGTGAAGATGAGGCCCACACCGGTCACGGCGAACAGGTCGGATTTGTCCATGAGGCTGGACGTGGGCAAGTTGGTGTCAATGCCGCGCACCGGGTTGAAGTTGTACGAGCTCTGCGAGGGGCTTAGCGGCGTAATCAGCCGAAGCTCGTCGTCGTAGAACTTGTAGGAGTTTTTGAAGGTGTTGAAGTCAATGCCCAGCATGCTGGCCACCGCTTCGCCAACGCGCAGGTAGTCCGCGCGGCCTTGGGTTGCAGGAAGGATTTGTGCAGCCATTATTTTGCGATGTGCTTTTGTGTGAAAAAAAAAAGTTGTTCATAGGGTTAATAACCCATAGTTTCCCCGGTGTTGACGGCATCCGGTTCCGGTACGCCCGCGATGTAGCGGGCCGGCATGCCGGGCGGCAACAGGCCGAGGCCCGACTGCTCGAGCACGGGCATGACAAATCCGGCGGCGCCGTTGAGCGCTACGCCCTTGGCAAGACCTCCCATGAATCCGCGACTGCCCGCGAAGAAAAGCCCGGCGGCCATTTTCACCAGGTTGCCCGTGGTGGGGTTGGCCGAAAGGAACGTGAGTTGTTTGGTGAGGATTTGGCCGGCTGCGTAGCCCGCCACGATGGGCAGCAATTCGCCGGCGGTACTGCCGATGCTGCCAAAACCGCTGATGCGTTTTTTTGCCATTTTTCCAGAAATTTTGCATCCACACATGATGGACAAATTTTTGTGTTTGTGTAAGAAAAGTGTTTGGTCATGCGCGTTTGGCGCGGCGCGTCAGCGCTTTGCTTTTGCCGCCGGTGTACACGCAATAGGTCTTGCCGTTTTTCAGCACTCGTGCCCGGTTGCCCTTCGTGCGCACGTTTTCCGCACGCTTTTTGGCCTCCGTCTTGGAAGAGTGGCAGGAGGATTTGCTGAAGTTTTGGCCGGCGATTTTTACATTTTTCGCGGCCTCGCCAACCCGGGTTTTCCGCTTACGCTTGGTAGCGCCCGTGCTGCTTTTACGGCGTGCAGTTTTTTTCTTTGCGATTGCCATAGTGTTTGTTTGTGTTTGTGTTTGAGTGAACCGGGCGCTACCCGGCAGTTTGTTTTTATTTTGAAAGCAATAGGGCCGCACCGCCCAGCAGCAGCAGGGTACCGGTGCTAAATCCGCCGCTACCTGCGTCAGGATTGCCGAGCCAGTCGCCTTGCGATGCGCTGAAAGCCTCCGTGCCGAATCCTTGGGCTTGCACCATTGCATAGTCTTTTTGTTCACGGATTGATTTCAGGAATCCAAATGCGGCCTCGAGAGCGGCGGCCACGCCGAGTATCACGCCGGCGGTGATGGGGTCAATGGAAATTTTTCCGTTTAGGGCCGCTCCGCTTTTCATCTTTTGCCACTTGTCCGTCGGCTGGGTAGCGCCCCAGGCATTGAATGCGGCCACCGCTTGCTGCGGGTCGGGGGCCAAGTAGATACTACTTGTCACGCTCGAAAGGGGGCCTATTTTGTTTTCGGTGTTGCGCTGAATGATGCCATTTTCTACCCAGAGGTACATCAGGCTTTTGTCAATCTCGCCTACCAAGGCCATGCCCTCCACGCCTGTGCCGTGCAGTATGCGTTTGGTGCGCACGTCGCCCGGTATCTGGTAATCCTTCGGCAGCGATTTGTACAGCAGGTGGTGCCCGCTGCGCTCTACGCCGCTGTTCAGGATTTTTTCGATTTCAAATTGCCGGTAGCAGGTGGCCGTCACGCTGACCAACAATGGTTTTACGGTTTTTTCCCAAACTGAATACTCGTTTGGACTGGGAAATTTGTTGGGCGGTGTCAGTCTTGATTTTGGCAGGCCGTATTGGGCCATTTTGGTTTCGATACATTGTTGGCGGCGTTGGGTGGCGGGGATGATTTCACCAACTTTTGCCGATGTGCGGCCAAAGAACCCGGCGCGGCTGGCCGGCTTGTTGTTGTGGGTTGCCTGGGTAAGTATCTTGGCAAGCGGCTGCAATTCATCCGGCACCACACCGACGTAGTTTACACCAGCGGGGCCTTCGTTCAGGGCGCGGTCAATCATTCGAACGGCCTCCGAGTAAATGCCCATTTCCGGCGCAAACTGCCGGAATATCTGGGCGCGTTGGCGCAGCAGGGAAAGTTCGAGTTCGCCCGCCGTCATGGACAGATAAGGAAAAAATTCCTTTGCAGTCGCCACGTTGGCGCTGCGGTCGGCAAACTCGTTGAACGGAATCCCGTGTATGGTGCTGATGCGTGTCATTTAAGTATCAAGTAGGCCAGCCATGCGCCAAGGACAAACCGGAGCACCGGCCACCGGCGCGGCTGTCCGGGTTGTTGGTTTGGATTGGTTGGCAGGGCTTGTATGCCCGATTTTTCGGGCCGTATGTCTTTTTTCCTGCGGTACGGCACTTCCTCGTCGAATGCGGTGTGTACTGCGTCCAGTATCACGTCTTGCCCGTCGGGCGTGGTGGCCACCACATACACATGGGAAAAATCGCCCGGCTCGTAGGCCGTGAACCGGTAGCGGTACCGGTACCCAAGTGCGTGCAGGATGGCCCCTTCGGCTATGCTGAAACTCTTGCAGTCGCCTACACCTGCCGAAAACAGGGCACCGGGGCTTTTTACCCGCTCATGCCCAGGCCGGTCGGCACGGTATCGCAGGTTGTTCCGCACGAATCCCCACACGTTGCGCATCGTGTCGTAGTCCGTGGCGCCGCGAAGGCATTCCACGCGGTCGGTCACGATCCACTCGGAGCTGTGCGAGTCCATGTACAGTATTGCCTCAATGATGTCGTCGGTACCGCCGTTGCGGTGCCGAAGTAGTTCGGTTTGGGGGCTTGGTTTTATGATGTGCGCCGGTGTACACGTTGCAGCCTGGCGCGCGGCGGCGTTCAGGCGGCGACGTGTCATGTGGTCAGTTGTTCGTCAATGTCGAGGGCCAGCCCGGCAGCGTACAGCGTGCCGCGCATGCGCAGGCCGGACATATATTTTTGCAAACTGTTGGAATCGGTGGGCGTGTTGGCCGGTATGCCCGGAATGGACACGCCGAGGTATTTCTGTGCAAGGGAGTTGAGCAGGGAAAGTAGCGGGGTACTGGTCAGCACGCTGGCCACGGATACGAATGTGGAAAACTCTGGTTCCGATACGGCGCGAGGCTGTACAATGGTAGGTGCCGTGAGCGTGGTAGTACCGATCTGGGAGCCGTTGTAGAGCAGCACGCCCAAAAAGCCCTGAATGGGCACGGCGATGTTTGACCGGTTGATGATGGGAAGGCGCAAATTGATGCGAACGCCGCCGCCCTCAAGGCGTAGGCTACTGATGGCGGGCGTGCCGACGTCAACCCGGCCACTTTGGCGCATAAGCCACCAGAGGAGACCACCGACCAAAATAAATGCACCAACGTTCACTTTCATAGTGCGAACATGATACAGTTTTGGTGCCGGGAAAAGCGTCGCTACAGGTGGCTACATTTTTCGACGAATAGCGACGGGTGACAATAAAAAAGCCCGGCGCTGTGGTAGCACCGGGCTTGTAATTGTATAACTGTCGCCACCCGAAAATGCTCCTAATGTCGCGCTTCGTGGGGCTTGGAGTTAATCCGCAATTAAAGGCGCAACAGCCGAGCGGATTTTTAAGGCTGATAAAATGACAATCCCCCGCCCGGTGATCCGGTCGGGGTTTTTTCATTTAACAAAATCCAGCCGCAAACCGTGCCCGGATCCCGATTGCAGGCCGGTTAGTACCTCGTCAATCCAAACCGGGTTGAGCCTCATGTAGAGCTGTGCCACTACAAAGTAGTCGCCGAAAGAATCCGCAACCCAGTCTATCCAATGCTTCGAATGGAAACAGAACCCTATTCCGGTAATGTTCCCGGGGCTTGGCGGGTTGCCCAGAGCAAGGCCAGGGACAAGTCCGTGCGGAAACTGGACCTGCCACAGCAGCAGGTCGTCGTCGCTGCGGATGTTGTCCTGAATTTTCTGGATGGCGTGCATGTCGGTAAAATGGTCGTCGTCGTCCAGGAACATAACCCACGGCGATTTTTTCGGGATGTACCGCCGCATGGTGTTCAGGTACAGGTTGGAGCCTCGGCCATGCTGGGCAGGGATGTGCAACAGGTGATCGCCCTTGCCAAGGGCATAGGTATCGTCTGGGTCGTCGCTGCTTATGATGTGGTAAGGCTTCACCGTTTGCGCCTGCACGCTGCGCAGGCATTCGGCAAAGTAGATCGGGCGCCGGGAAGTTCGGGTTAGTACAGTTACCATGTGTTCAGGCCAGTTTAATGTCTTCCCAAATCGGTTGTTCATCGGCGGTGTATCGGGTGGTGTAGTGCTGTTGCTCCAGCCCGCATTTTTTGCAGCGCCGTTTGATGCACGCAAAAGGAAAACCATCCGATCGTTGCACTAATTTCCAAGAATAGTGCCAATGGTGGAATTTTAGCCGACATATCAACGGAAGTTCACCCATTGGTTGTAATTTGAAATAAAAAATCAATAGCCAAACACAAAGCCCAAAAACAAACCCAAACCAAAATCGCCACCACCACATCCGGCGCATGGCAGCCGGCGCGCTCGGGTTCCGGTGCAAATTCTTCGCTGGGGTCGTCTGGCTCCAGTATAAATTTATTGGTCATTGGTTTACCAGTTTTAGCATTGACACAAAACGGGATTCGTTGGCGTCGTCGAGGTTGTACCGCCGGCGCAACTCATCGGCGGAGCGCTCCCACAGTTCTACAAATGCCTTTTTGTTGCGCGGCATTTCGCGGGTGGCAAACTCCCACCCGGGTTTGCCGGCGTAGGTGGACACGCATACGGCGCCCACTATGGTGGCGCTGATCCATGCAATGTTGCTTTTCCCGTCGTTGAACGGCGTGGAGCGCAGCGGCTTCCACACCACCGTGGTTTGCATGCCGCGCAGCCAATCAAACCAATCCTCTGTGTGTACCCACGGGTGAAGGTTTATTTTGGCGCCTACGGGCTTTGCTTCGGCTGCCCATGTGGGCATAAAGTTGACCCAGACAAATTTTTTAAGGTAGCGCAGCATGGTTTTGTACACGTCCGAAAACGTGTCGGCATCCTCCCGGTGCGCGTCGCTGCCGGCCCAAATTCCGGTGGCCGCTTCAAAATCCTGCGGCAGATCGGCCACCATGCCCGCCGGTACGGCGTTGGGCACCACTACGGTGTTGCGGTGGCCATACAGGGCCGCGAGGGCTGGCGTGCTTACCCACACGAGGTTTGCCAGTTTCAGCGCTGCCTCGGCGATGGGCCACGAGCGCCCGAGGCTCCAGAACGCCGGGTGGCCTACGGGTATGTTTTTGTGGTCGTCGTCGTAGTCCACGACGACTTTGATGCCGAACCGGCGCGCCTCCTCAATGACTTGCAGGTGTTCGGGCTTGCTGGGCCGGTAACAAATGAGGATGTCGGTTTGGTAAAACTCAAATGGGTAAATTACGCCACGGCTGTACCGGATGTCCAATGTGTCGCCGTGGACTTGTTGCAGGTGTGTGAGCGGCCAAAACATGCGCCAGCAGCTGACGCCGCCCACTTCCTCCGGGGCGTTGGCTACGAGAATGCGGATTTTGTTCATTTATGAGACGAAATTTAGTTGTCGCAAATCGTTGAGGATTACCGCCGTTGCTTCGGCAGAAAATATTTTGATCCGGTTGAACTCGTCGGCTCCAATGCCGCAGCGCTCCAGCCGGTCGGCGGCGGCCATGAACTCCCGCACCACGGCGGCGCGGTACACCACCCTATCGGGGCGCAGGGTGTAGAACAACCATTTTTTTGTGATGCAGCCAATGGGTGCCGTGGGTGCCTGAATGCTGGGCAGCGTGGGCAATTGTCGGGGATCGGATACCCGGAATGTAACAGGGTGACGTTCACTTTCTTGCATGAATTTTTCCCGTTGGTGAGCACTGTTTGAAGCCTGCCGGAATGCTGGCCGATTTTGTGGCACTTCTACCCGGTATATTCCACGGCTCAAAGATGTAACTATAAGTTGAATTTTTTATACAAAAAATGCGCCGAAATAAGCCATAGGTTACACTCGGACAAAAAGAAAGCGCTCAGGGACTTTTCCCCAAGCGCCTTTGCTCGTCCAAGAAGTGGCTAATTTTACAACAAACCACCCTGTTTTAATTTATGTAAAGGATGTACAAATGTAACCATTTGGTGAGAATGCACAACCATTCGAGTGCGCAAATATTTTTCAGGAAAAGTTTTTGAAAATGCAATGTGTTGTTGGCTTTTGTTGAAAAATGAAAATCGGGAAAAACAAAAAACTCAAATTTTCCCCAAACAAAGTGTGCAAGTGTAGCAAACCCCATTTTTGGCCTTGTAACTCGTTGTGGTTCTTTTTGTTGCGGCTTGCTACACTTTGCGTTTTCAAAGTGTACCACTTTTCAAAGTGTACCACCAAAAAGTGTAGCAACCCGGCTGTCGAGGGCCAAAACCCTGTTTTTTTGCTACACTTTAGGCTACACTTTCCATTAAAGAAACATTTAAAGTGTAGCCTAAAGTGTACCAGACTAACTATTTGATTTTCAATTATTTATTTTTTTAAAACTGGTTTTGCTACACTTGCACACTTATTTTGGTAAAAAAAAATTATTTTGAGTGTCGTTTTTGCAAACACTTCTTTTACATGGCCATTTGTTGAAAAAAAATACCCGTGCCAAACTGATCGGAACGGGCAAAAAAAATCCAGACCGTTTAGAACGGTCTGGATCAGGGGCCGATGCGGTTGACGGTTTGCATAAACCGATCCTGGGCGCTGGTGACTTCGATGGTTACTTTTTATTCAGGTAGCATGACGAAAAAATTGAGTGATGAAAAAAAAAACCCGCTGGAATCTCCAGCGTGGTGATAAGTAGCTAGGCAAAGGTATGGGGACGGTGGGAATGGTGCAAGGTGAAAATTCAGGCGCACCAGGCACAGGAAAAAACACCGATACTTGGCTTATGATTGCCTTCTCTGTGCTTCCTGTAAATGGCGTGTGTCTCGCCTCGCGGTTTCTGCGGCTTGGTAGCCCGTTCTTACCGCCCTGGTGCGCCTGAATGCGTATAACTGCCGCCCTCCGAAAATCCAGACTATCGTCTGGACTTCGGCGGGCTTTGAGTTAGTCGAAACTAAAAATCTAAATCGTCGTTTGTTTCGGCCAACTCAGGCTGTAAAAGTTGCCCCTTCTTTACCAGTTCTTTGATTCGTTCGGTAAACAGGTTTTGCATATCCCATACATCCAGCGGCTTGGCTTTCAGTTGTGCGGCGTATTCAGTTGCATTTTGCTCGGTGAGCGGGTTAATTGCATAGACTGCGTTCACTGCAATTATTTTTGAGAATGCTGGCAGGCTCCCGACTGCAGGAACATCAACCCTGAGCATAGACTGATTGCCGAATTTATGTTCAGTCACGCGACCGGCGATTTTGTTGTGGCCCATCAATTCGACTAAGGCCCAGATTTCAAATTTTTCTTCCATTTTATTGAATTTTATGTGTGTTGTGGATCGGCTAACTCCGCTTCGCCGGCTATGCTTCGTATGCCTTGCACAGCGTCGAAGCACCAGTTATGCGGGAACAGAATTAAAATATTGGTTAAGGCACGTTTTTAAATCGGCCGCTATTGTGGTAAAAACCGCCGCGTGGGCGGGTCGGTTGGCTCTATGCACCTGTTCGGGCGTGCCGTTGACATCGAATGTCCTGACGGCGTGACGCGGTGGAAGATAATCAAGGCTGCCACATCGCTTGGCCTGTCCGTTGGGGTCATGCGCTCGGCCCTGCACATTGACAGCCGGGAAGTGCCGATTGTGTTCGACTACTACCCCCGATATGGGGAGGGCGTAGCGCCAGAGGAGTGACCCTATTTATTGTTAGGGGCGAGTGCGTGTAAGTGGAGTTATCTGTGACAAAAAACGCCACAACTGTATTGCTCGTCGCTCGCGTCGTAGTATGGCGAAAGGTCGCCGAACAGATTGTTTTTTTCGGTTTCGATGAAATCCCGCATTGCTGGCATATTATGCCGGATGCGGTAATACTTGCCGCGTTTGTCTTGCGCTTTTTCTTCCAGAACCCGAACAAGGTTTATTTCTTCCGGCGCAAGGTGTACCATTGCCGCGTATTCCTTTTTGCTTTTGAACGGGCAGAAAATGCAGCCGCCGCGCCTCATGTATGCCGGGAAATCTGGCTTCAGGCCATGCTTTTCGAGTAGATCAACGCAGTCTTGCCGCGTGTAGCCATCCTCCTGCAATGGGTAGCGGTATTGCACATTTGCCAAAAGGCCGTGATTGGCTTCGCGGTCGGTTTCGTCTGCATTCAATCCTATCAATAATTCGCTTTCTCCCTGCTCTTTCAGAAACTTGTCGAGCGGCGCTATTTTGAAGCGGGCCGTACAAAAGCGATCCGCGCCAGACGGGAAAAACTGCATTCGCTCAACGTATGCGGTAAGACTATCAACTTTTTCGCCCTTGGCTGTCACGCTGGCGCGAAGCCTGACAAGTTGAAAATCGCCTTTATGATTTTCGATTAGCGCCTTTTCCACCTTGTCAATGCGCCGGTACATTTCGGCATGTTCGCTGCCGGTATCGGTAAAGACCGCCGTCGCTCCCTTGCCGTAAAGCAGACACATTGCCGTACTTTCTACGCCTCCTGAAAATGCGATAAATCGTTTCATAGATAAAAATTAAAACAGATAACTCAGCATGGCCGGCCATGCGCCCTATACGGTTGCACGGCGTTCATGCCTCAGTTATTGGCAACTAAAATGGCAAATCAGTATTAGTTCCGGCCTGATTTTGATTTTCAGGATCAAAACAATTAAGACAAAGCGTCATTGATTCATCGCTCCAAAAATCATCTTGCCATTGTTCGCCGCAACAACGGCAGGTTCCACGCTGCAATTCAGACTCCTGCATTAGTTGCGCGTATTCCGGGTTAGACCAATGGCCAAATGTTGAATGCTCAATGCTGGAATTAAACCCGGTCATCATTCTGCCGTAATCACTGTATGCTGTTGGGTCTTTCATATTGATATTAATTTTGTGGAACAGGTTGGACTCGAACCAACAACTGCCTACATGGTCTGGCCGTGATCTCCATTTTCACCACTGTTCCAATAACTCTGCTTCGCCGTCCATTCGCCGTATGCCGCTAACGGCGGCGAAGCATTCAGTTATATCGAAATGTCCATATTTTTTTCTATTTATTTTTGTCATGCGCCTGTTCAAAAAACCATGCCATAGCGCAAGCCTCGGCGGGGTTTTCGTGCCCGTGAAAACCGGTTAAACCGTCTGGCAAATAGTAGCAAATCCACCCACGATCGGTGGATGTCAGCGCCCAACCATGCAAATCATTCAGAATATCAATCGCTGACGGCGCAAAAAAAAGATTCTTGGCGCTAATTGGGTCTATTTCAATTTCGCCTTCCAAGTTGTAGTACACGCTATGTGACGTGTCAACAAATTGTTTAAATCCGCCATCTTTAAGGCGGATTGATGTTTCGTGACAAGTAACTTGCCCGTTGAATTTGAATAGGCTCATAGCAATGATTTTTTTTCGTTGTAAACAAAGGAAAATTTCAAATACGGTAATGCGCCCCCGTACAGCCTCGCTATGCGTCGCGCCCGGCGTTGGCGCATTAGTTACGCAGAAATTAAATCAGATAAATAAAAGCCGTGAGCCTCGAATTCTTCTTCATCTTCGTTTGCGTAAATAATGATTGGCTCATTATCCTCAAATATGATTGATATAAATGTGTAAACTGATGGATCGTTGGCGAATCTAAATTTTTGCCCTGCACGGAAAGCAATTGCCATGTTATTTAATTTTAAAGGTTTAAAAATCGCCTAACCCCGCTTTCCCTTCCATGCTCCCTACGCGGTTGCACATCGGGAAAGCGCCAGTTATGCGGAAATTAAACAGTTGCCCCGCAATCGTTACACCGGCCTTTTTGGTGTGCAAGAAAAAGATCGGTACTCCCGCAGGTTTTGCATTTAACAGCCTCAGTATTTTCGGTGGCTTCGACCTGACTTAAAGCCCACAATGCCCCAGCAATAAATTCCTGAATCGTCAGGTGTGGAAATTTGCGCTTGTTATCTATTGCCCACTTTTGGGCTGCTGCTTCAATTCTTTTAATATCCATCATTTAATAATTTTATTGTAAATAATCCGAATAACCCCGCATGGCCGCCAATGCTTCTTACACCTTGCACGGCGGGAAAGCCTCAGTTATCTGCGTTGCGTGTTAATAATTTGGGCCAATGCCCACATGAGCAGGAAAAAAAGTAGTGCGGTCACCATTGTACAAATATACAAAAAGCCTCGTAAACGCCCCACCAGTATAGCACGCCCATTGCGAACACGGGCAGCCCGGCAGGGATAAAAAACCATTCGGTAGAGCCGTCGCCACGGTAGAACCGCACAGACAGGCCGGAAAAAAGCCGGTGCAAAGCCTGTTCAATGCTGCGAACGTTCGGCAGGAACATCACCATAACCGGCACGGGGAACCCGAACACGGCGCGGTCAATCTGCTTCGCCCGCCGTTCTGCACTTTTGCCGGTGATGCCGATTTTGACAAAAATCAAAAAAGGGAAGTGAACCATCAAGTACAGGATTCCCATTTTCAAGGCGTGTTTGTGTGAACGTTTGTTTGCCCTTCGCCGATGTAAACGTTGTACACGTTTCCGACCGGCTTTGCCGGATACGGTTCGGACGTTTTTTTTTCGCCAGACATGGCGGCACGGATAACGGAAAAAACAATTCCGCCGCCGATCAGCCACGGCGCAACCACAACGGCAACGGAAGCGAGCGCGGACAGCGCAGCGACAAGAGCCGGAATGATGACAAGCCCCGTTACTGTTCCGCCGATGCCGACCACGGAAACCGCAAGCGCTGCGGCCTTGGCGCGTTCCGCCGTCCAGTACGCCGGGCGTGTTTCCGGCACGGATCGAACGGAAACGGAAACGGGCCGGGCGATACCGGAAACCTCGAACGGAACGGAAGCGGCGCGTGTCTGCATTTTCCGTTGTTCGATGACGCGCTGAACCATTTGCGCCGCCTCGGGCTGATTGGCCCGAAGGCATTGCGCCCCCGTACAGCCTCGCTATGCGTCGCGCCCGGCGTTGGCGCATTCAGTTATTTTTCAATTGGTTTCCAATCTTCAATAAATTTATCTACTGCCGCCTGTACTTCCGGCACATACCTTTTACCGGTAATCGTCTGGGCATGGTGTAGGGCTTGAAGGTCAGCGGCGCTAAAATTCCCATGTGCGCAAATGTGCTCCTCCAGCGCGTCGGCAAGGATTTGGATAATTTCTTTGTTTTTCATCAATTTAGATTTTTTCAAATTTTAGGCACCAACCGTTTTGGTCTTTCCAGCGTAGGTGCCATTTTTTGGCACCGATTTCAATAATTAGACCTCTCGGCCTAATCCTGATGCTGGGTATATTGATGACAAATTTCATTTCACTTTTTGTTTTCTACCTGCACCCATTTGGGGAGGTGTGAGTAAATGCGCCAGGTAAAGGTACCGCCTTCCCACGTCACGGCCATGCAGTCGCCTTCGGTGGCAAGCACTACCCTGCCCTGCTCGGTGGTGTAGGTGATGGTGTTGGCCGTGGTGTCGGCGGCGGTGTGCAGGATGTGGGCAAAGAGCACGTCCATGTCGCTGCCTTTTTTCCCAATCAGTATTTCGTCCTCGGTGATGAGCACGGACACCGGAACGTGGTATATGTCCACGCCTTGGTCGGACGTGAGCACCGAAAACGGCCCGGTGAATGACTGCGCCGGCGCCTGCGCCCACAGCAGCAGCAGCAGGGCCACGACAGCGGCCCACTTGCCGGCGGGGCACGCCTCGGTCGCCAGGCGGGTTTTCAGACGCACCCAGCAGCCGCACAAGCGGCAGCGGCCTATTCTGTTTTTCTCTGGGCATGTGTTGCATTTGGCAAGGCGATGCGCGGTAGTGGCTGCGTCGGTGTAGCGGGTGGGGCGGAGAAGGTCAGTTATTGGCATGGTCAAAAATATTTAGTTGGTTGTCTGTTTCTCCAGTTGGCTTTTTCTGGGTTGCGGTGGATATTTTGAATTTTCCCGGCGCAAGTCGAATTAGTAACTTTTGCGCCACCATTCTGGACAATCTATCGCCAACGTGTTTTTCACCGTTGTAGTAATAGTCGCCGCCAAATCGCTCAACGGCTTCGCGCTTGGTGAACGATCCGCCAAGGCCCCTTGCCCAGGCGATGATTTTCTTTTGTTGTGGTGTCATTTCAAAACGGCATTTTATCGCCATCCCCTGTCGGCTCGGGCGTGGTGAGTAATTCAAGATTGTGCGCCCAGTCGCTTGGCTCCACGCCGTAGCGCTCGATGAGCGCCACCATGTTTTCGCGCATGCGCAGCAGCAGTTCGGACACCTTTTTTGGAGCGTAGTTGTCGCGCACGTCGCGCGGGGTGCAAAACTTCCAGATCGGTATTTCAATGAAACGCGCTTGGGCCTTGCGCATGTTGTAGGCCCATGTGTCGGCATTTATCCAGGCATCGGCGTGGATGCCTTCCAGTTCCACCGTTTCGCGGCGTGTGGGGCTGTCGGAGTAGTTCAGGCGCATGTCCTTGGTGGCGGTGTTCTGGAAGTAAACCGGCGTTTTTTGTTCATACGATTTGCCGCCGTAGGCGCACATGAGCAATTTTAAATACTGACTGCTCATGTAGATTATTGGTTCGGCCAGTTCGCAGCGCAAAAAGCAATTGCAAAACAATTCCTCCATGACTTGCTGCACCTGGTCCTTCGAAGCGTGGCGAAGTTTCAGTAGTGCTTCGTTTTCGAGCAACTTGGGGCTGAACCACAGCCGATCCTCTTTTGGGGTGAGAACGCCGCGTTTCTGCATGAAGTAGAGCACATACGGTATTTCAAGGTACAGTTTTTCCTCAAAGTCTGTTATCAATTTTTTTATTGGGTTAACCTTCATCACAAAAAAGCGTGTAGTAGCGGTACCCACTTTCATAAACCCCTCCTCGTGATTACTGGCAAATACATATTTTGAAAAAGATACCATCACTTTGGCATCTTGGTGTTTGGCCTCCACCACTTGTTCGTAGGCAGTTATGAGCGCTTTCAACTTGTTTTCAATCTCGCCTCGTTCATCTTTTGTTTCCTCTACGCATTGAATGACCTTTCCCGCGCTCATGGCGTTGAAATTGGCGCCAATTCTTGATGCCTCCGTTATCGTCGCATTTTGGCCAAACATGGCCAAAATGAAGTTTATAAACGTGCTTTTTCCGGTTCCCTCCTCGCTCGATACCAAGGCAAGCGCTTGCAAACGCTGCTCGGGGTGCAGGTAGCACAGCGTCACCCAGTCCCACCCTATTTTGGTGTACCGGTTCCGGTAGCCGGCAAAGTCGAAGATGTGTTTGAAAAACGCAGCCGTGTGGCGGATTTCCGGTATTTTTTCGTAGTCGAAGCCTTCCGGGTCTTTGTAAAAACCTGCTGGCAGTTCAAACTCCTTTGGCCGGTGCGGCAGCGGGTTGTAGGAGTTGAAAAAACGGAAGGTTTCGCCGTCGTGCGGTATTTCAATGATCCGCTGGTAGTTGGTGTGACTGGGCTTACAAATCCAGTCGTCGAAACGTTCGATGGCTTTGATGCTGATGCCCTCCGTGCAGAGCTCTTGCCGTTTGCGGCGCCGGTACACCACGGCGCTGCTCTTTGTGAAAATGTCGTAATTGATAAGGCGTTGGTAGTATTCGTCACCTACCTTGATGTACCGAAACTCGTCCGCAATGCGGTTTTTTTGCTCGGTTTCCTGCTTGGTACGGAAGTCTTTCACCCGCCTGTCAAGTTCCCGGGGATTGATGCCCAGCGGAGCGGCGGTGTCGTTGATGTAGATAGCCCGCACATTGTCGCGTTTGATCTGCGCCAGCATGGCGGCTACCTTGTCCTGAAACTCCGCCTTTTCCACCGCGCTGGCATTTTCGTTGTCCGCCTTCCAGTCGGCCACCAATACGGTGATGGCGTCTGACTTTTCCATAGTAGCCGGATCAATGCCGCGTTGTACCACGTCGGCCATGTCCTTGCACGCCTTCGGGTATTCCACCCGGCGCACTTCGCCAATGGCCCCGAGCAGTTGCAGAGCGCGTTCGTAGGCTTCGGCCACCTGCTTTTTGTAGCCGTCCTTGCCCTTGGTGGTTTCGTTGTCGAGGGCCAGAAAGAAACGCAGGTTGCGTTCGCCGTTGAAGGTCTTTAGTAGTGCCGCCTGATCTTCTGTGAGCGCCGTGCCGCACAGGGCGACGGCATTGCGCACGCCCACCTGCCAAAGCGCCATGCAGTCGGCGTAGCCCTCCACCACCCACACTTCGCCGGTGCGGCGGATGTGCGGCGCGGCGCGGTGCAGGTTGAACAGCAGCCGGCTTTTCTGATAAATCAGCGTTTCGGGGCTGTTGATGTATTTGGCTACGTCCTTGCCGGTTTCGAGCGAGCGCCCAGCCCACCCCACCGGACGGCCGTACCGGTCGTGGATTGGAATTATTGACCGTTTCCAGAAAATCAGATTGCCCTTTTCGTTGGTGGCGCCCACGGCTTGCAGGTCGGTATCCGGGACGTGGACGGGTTTTTTGCCGTCGCAGTAGCCCACGGCAAATTCGTCCAGCGTTTCGTCTTTGAACCCGCGTTCTGTCCAGTACCTGCGCCCGGGGTTGTCGTCCACCTCGTTGAGCGCAAAATGTGCGGTGAGCACCTGCGCGGTGGTGCGCATTCGGGTTTTTTCGTCGTGGTGTTCCTCTTTCACCTGGCCATTTTCGCGCACCTCAATTTTGTACAGTTCGGCCAGGTGGCGCAGGGCATCCGGGTAGGTTTTCCCGGTTTCCATTAGGAATGTGATGGCGTCGCCGCCCTTGCCGCAGCCAAAGCACTTGAAAATGTTGCGGGCCGGATTGACGCTGAAACTCGGCGTTTTTTCGGTGTGAAATGGGCAGCATGCTTGCAGGTTGGCCCCCCTTTTTTTTAGGGTGACTACCTGCCCTACTACGTCCTCGATGTGGACGGCTGCGCGTATTGCCTCGACGGTATCGGCGTGGATCATCTTGTTGGGTGTGGTGGATTATGGTAATTTTCTGAACCCGATTTCATCGGCGACGGCCTCTAATGCTTGCAAATGCGTCTGCAAATCCTCTGTGAGGCGTGTACCAGTCAAAATAACTTTCTGGCCGGTGCAAAGCATAACGGACCATCGTTGTATCCGCTGCATGGTGGCGGATACTTGATAAAGGAGGTAGGCTTGCTCTTTGAGCAGGGCGGCGTCGGACATTTTTCGGTAGTTCATAGCCTTTCTGTGTACATAAAATTGGTAAAATGAATTATTTTCCCGTAGTAATCAGATGCCCCATTGGGCAAAAACCATTCGATAAATTCAGGAATTGTAAGCCCGTCGTTGTCGGCAAGTTCATGTACCTGTGATTTTGTTAACCAAACTCGGCCTGCTCCAAAATGCACCGGAGTAGGCCTAACAAATACCTCCGGCGTGTAATCGCCTTGCCTTACTATATGGATGTACTGAATACCTGCACAAGTGCCGTCTAAAAATTTGTGTGGGCATTTGGCTACGTTTCTGGGGTTGTACATCCAATGCTGAATGCTAATGCCAACTTTCCAACGGTCGTGCATGTCCTGCCGGATGGTATGTATTTTATGGCCTGAAAGAATCATGTCTTTGAATTTCGGATTGCTGTATGATAAAATCATAATGCGCAGCCATTTAGGTAGTGAACACGTTTTGAGGCATCTTCCTTATTGCCATGCTCTTTTCGCAGGTTGGCGTCGGATAATTTGCGGTAGTTCATTGTTCAATTTTTTTTAGTAATTCACGGGCAGAATCAAAGGCTTTGCAGTAGTCTTTGAATGTCTTGTGGGGTTCTGAATCCCACATTTCAACAAGAGCACGAAGCGCCTCATACATTTCAGCCGAGGCCCTAAATAGTCTTTGATGCGATTCTGTGTAAGGTTCTTGGGTTTCGATAATTGCAATATTCCAGCCGTGTACCCCTCCTGATCTGATATATTTACCGGTCGGACTAATTGACCACGGGGTTGGTGCATATACTAACGATTTCATGTTTTTTTGCAAAAAGTGCTCCCTACCCTGTCGAGCAGGGAGCGGTGAAGAAATGCGGTAATGTGTGCAAGTGTGGGGGGAAAATGGGGGCTTTATGCGGTGGGTCGGCGGTGTTCTATGTCGCCATTGATTAAAGCAAAAAACAACAAAAACCCGGCTCCAATAAATCCTTTCCAGCAATATGAGGCTACGAGTATTACGACAAAGGCGAGAAAAATTTGCTTGGTTGTCATGCGTAGGCAGTTTTTCCGATTCTCAAAAGTTCTTTTTTGTTGGCCTCTATTTGGCCAATGCTCCACGGTTCAAATCGGTACTCCTGCGGGTGTTCGATTTTCAGGTGTTGGGTTTTAAAATCCACCTCCGTCAACACTCCCACGCTGGAAAGCATGCCCAAATAGCATTCACAGCGCTGTTTGTTGTCCATTCGTTTTTCTTCCCGCTGTTGGGTGTAGTATCGGTCAAAACATTGCCGTGCTCGTTTTTCCCAGTATTTCAAATCGGCCAGAACAGTAGCCGGCGTGGTGGTGCTGTTCTCGGGCTGTTCCTTTGGGGAACATTGTTCCACAGGGTTTTTGCCCGGAACAGTCGGCAGTCCGGTTATTGTAACAGGCGGCGGCGATGCCGAGTGGAACCCGATTGGCCGGCGCGGCATCCGCAATTCCTCGGGATGTTCGTCGTCGTCGGTGGAGTAGTGGCGAGCGGTGGCAAACTGTTCCTGCTGCCGAAAACCAATGCCAGGCTTCGAAGATGGGGCAGGGGATGGCGAACCTGCTCGGCTGTCCAAACTCTTTTCGCACGACACGCGCAGAAGCCACAAAAGCGCCTGTATTAATTCGATCCACCCGCCGGAAGCCAGAACCAAAGAGGCGGTGTAATTGGTATTGGCCTCCTGCCGGCCTTGGAGTTTTTCAAAATCGGCGCGCTGGGCCGAAATGGTGGCTTCGCGCTGGCGTTGCAGCGATGTGAGTGCGTCCGATTGTTTTGCAATTGCTTTTTGCGCCGTGTAGGTTGTGGTGCCTTTCCACTTGACCGCCTGGTTTGCTTCAATGCCTTTTTGTGTGCTGGCAATCTGGGCATCTATTTCCCGCGTGTCGGGCTTAAATGCGACGGTGTTTCGCTCGTGGCTCAACATGGTGGCCAATTGTCGCCCGCCCACCGTGCTGTTGTACACGCTCATGTAGAACGTGGCGGCACCGATGCAAAGCAAGCCTACCCAAACAAACGTGTTTTCCGGGCGTGAAATTAGGTGGCCAAATCCACGAAAAAACGGAATCCGAAGTGTCCAAAGGGTAGCGTAGTTCTTGCCCCACTCAATGACAAATGTCAAGGACAAGGCCATGAAAATAGCGGCTTCGGCGGGGAATGCACCGGAAAAATTTTTGTAGTAGGAGAGGCCACCCAATAAGCCGGTAAAGAGGAGCAATATAAAGGTGAGCACTTTGGACGCCTTCAAAATTTCGTCGGCGTTGGTGGTTGGATCGTTTATGCGCTGAATTTGCGCGATTCGAGCCTTCAACCCCTCGGTCTTGTCGGCTGCCCACCATGCGTTTGTGTTCGGTAAAGCCATGATAAATAATTTGTTGTGAAATAATAAGTGTTTAATTTTGTGGGCGGGTAACTCGTAAAGCCACCCGCCGCACGCCTCTACTGCTGATCCAGTAGGGGTTTTTTCTTTTCTGCAGGTACGAAAATGTGGGCGGCTCGTTTGCCGCCCGTTCTCGATGAAAGAGTCAATCCCCCGTCAGGCAGGTGAGTTTGCGGCTTCAAATGTCATTTGGGAAATTCTGGCGAATTCGGGAATGTTTTGCAAAATGTTCGCTTCGTGTTCGGAAACAAGTTGCCGAGCAATCGTTAAAATCAAAATCCCCAAATCTGTATCCGAACCATTTTTCAGCACAGCATGTACGGTACGCTCGGAAACGCCCTTGGGGCGCAGGGCTTTTGCTTTATCCAGTATGGCATCCACCAGCCCGTAGGCTTTGACTTTGCGATGTAATATTACTTTGTCTTGCATTTTTCGCTAATTGCGTAAATTTCGCACAAAAGTATATTCAGTTGCGATACTGCGCAATACTTCAACAAAAAAAAATTTGCCATTTATCAATATTGATTGGGTTTTGACTGGAGACGGGGAAATGTTTTTAGGAGAATCACCACCTGCCGAGGTAAAAGAACTTGAACCGGTGTACAATCTTGACCCGCTGGCGCCGCTGCGGTCGCTGCTGGATCGGATCAACGAAATGGAAGAAAGGCTTGATCGTGTAGAAAAGCACCTAAACCTTTAAGGCATGGATCAAGAACTTGCCCAGCGCCTGGAACAATGGATGGCATCCGAACGGCTTCGCCAAAAGGAAGTGGCCGCCGCTACTGGCTTGCAGGCCGGCTACCTAAACCAGATCATCCGGGGCCGCAAGCGGATATCCGCCGGGGTGCTGCTGGCCCTTGCATCCAACTACCCACGCCTGAACATAAATTGGCTACTGCGCGGCTCCGGTACCATGCTGGTGGAAAATGTGCGTGAGCAGGTTCTGGTCAGCGCGATATCGGTGCAGGATCGTTTGGAAGCGCTGGAACGGCGTGTGCAAGCGCTGGAAAAAGGCGGCCAACAATAGCGGATCGTGTGCAGCCTATTTGCACAAATAAAAATATCTGTGCCAAAAATTGCCACAAATTATAAAAATGCAATGGCGTAAT
>Ga0208916_10000241_pt1 | contig 27782 bp, 38 predicted proteins | sample DEB19_08_DNA_5_FD_184523 | JGI IMG/M metagenome (GOLD analysis project Ga0208916, IMG submission 184523) | Aqueous microbial communities from the Delaware River and Bay under freshwater to marine salinity gradient to study organic matter... | ecosystem: Environmental > Aquatic > Marine >... | reverse complement strand
TCGCGCCATCAGGAAAAGCGGCATGGTTCGGGCTGCGGCAATCGCGGCGTCCGTGTTGGGCGCGTTCAGTTCGCCTACCTTGTTGATGACCGCCCGACCGTCCGGCGTGGGCGTTCCCTGCTGATAGATCGCGTATCTCATTCCCCCTCCTACATATCGTTAGGGTAAATATCCGGCCTCCATTTGTGCCGAGAAATGCCGCTTACGCGCTCCAATTTCAGCACATATTCAGAAGGTATTTTTTTGTCACGGTTCAACCAATTCCAAATCAATTGCTGACTAACTTGTATTTGGCGGGCAAGCTCCGACTGCGAGCCTGCTGCGGCTACTGCTTTTTGAAGGTGTTTTTTGCTCATATCCCAGATTACAACGAATGATTAGTGCTCGTCAATAGTTTCCGTGATTTTTTGATATTCATATATTTTTCGTATGCTGCACTTTTGGGCTGTGTCAACCCCAATCCTTTACACCACCAGTCGTTTCTCAGCAAAACTTTGCAAACTCTGCGCCAAGAGGGCGCCCAATACTTTTTTTCCAAGCTACGCGGAGCCTCATCTGGAATGCCATTTTTGTATCCTCTACGTTTCCACCCAGATAGCCATTTTTTGAAATTCATGGCGTAATGTTGGCGAGTCACTTCCGGCATCGTAGCCAAAAGCAATTCCGCAAAACTTTTCCAAGTATGTCCGACAGGTTTCGTGATCTTGTTATAGCCCGTCACGTTCCCTGTTTCTTCTATGTAAAGCGCACCGCTATTTGCTCCGTTGACCCTAGCAACGACACGCCCCCACGTTTGCGGTTCAATAATGTGATACAACCACAAGCCGCGCTTTTGATCGTCGCCATAGGGTTGACATAAGCGCATGCTGGAAAACGGCACACCAGCTAAGTGCATGCGGTCATAGACTTGGTTATGAATTTTCCCCGGGAACGCTGCGTGATATTTCCAAATATCCGATACGCGCCAGTCGTAAATTGGATAAAAGTTAAACAGGTTATCCGTGACTTTTGTTGTATATCGTTTGCCGTTAAACATCTCTTTTTTTGATGATGCAATAGTTCTAAAACGATTCAAACTTTCGTCGCAACGAATGCCAATAAATGCCGCCGTGTCTTCTCCTTTGGAATACCACACGCCAAACAAAACCATAAACTCTTCAAATTCCATCCAAGGTTGAAAAAAATCAAAATAGGATGGGTCGGAAATCACGCCGGAATGTGTCGGCATCGGCCTTACCCAATCGGCTTTTTTCTCCGGCTCCCAGCAGCACCAAACAGGCTCATAGTTGCTAACGGAATTGCGCAGCTTTATCGGCAAGCACACCCAGTACAATTCAATATGCCGCTCATACTCCTTAAACATTTCCTCGGCGTGCGCGATAGTCAGTTCATACTGAGCCTCAAGATCAATTAATAGAACGCCAACCTTTCTACCGCGTTTAATTGCCTCATCCATAACCATGTGAAGCATTACGCTGGAATCTTTTCCAGCGCTGAAACTGACATACACTTTTGAGAAATTATCAAAAGCATAAGCAATCCGTTCTTGCGCGGCGGTAATGACCGTTTTTTCTTGGTACTTTTTGATTGTGCTCATTAGTAAAGATTCGCTTCAGTTTTTGACATGGCTTGATCGTAAGTAAGCTCGTCTCTACCTTGAGAAACGAGCCACTTGTTTAGGTATTGCAAAGCCAATAAATCCGCCTCCATCTTTTGCGAATCGGTCAAGAGGTTGTAGCCCCCGCGACAGCAGGAAGGAATACGCTTCGCATACGCAATCGCCGCCTGCCCTAGCCATGCAATCCGGTTCATTCGTTCGTTGCTGAGATAGTGTTCGCACGAGAATTTCCATTCTGTTATCACCCCATTCAATGCGGTTTCAAATTGCGATTTGTCGGATAAGAATTTGCAATATTCCAATTCCCCCTCTTGTCCGGTCATTCCGTTCGGCGGTCTGTCTTCGTAAAATCCCGCCTTGTAACACTCCCATTTTTCCCATGTATGGAAAATCCTCTCGGAGTTTTTTTCTTCTTCGCCCTCTTGGTCTAGCAATTCGTCAATGACAAAATCCGGCGCATCAATATCCACCTCCCACGCTTTTGAAAAATTATGGTCAGAAAATACATCGGCCAGTCCCTTGATTTGGCATAAACGCAAAACCTCGTCTGCGTCCATGCCAAGTTCTTTGGCGATCTTTTCATCCGACCAATTGCGCCGTTTTAGTTCGATCACAATGTCCGACATTGCCTCAACTTTGTGCTTTCCTCTGGCGCGGTTGTGACGAATTGTGGAGGCAATGCGATCTGATTTGTCCGCTCTAGATTGATTGATGACAACAACCGGCAAATAGCCCTTGACGCGCTGAGATATAACTTTGCTTTCCTTGCCTACTCTATGACGGTGAAAGCCGTCTATGACTTCATTTCCCTTTTCTTGCTTCCATGTGACGATGGGCTGCGTATAACCATCCTCTTGAATGGAATGCTCTAGCAATTTCATTTCCGGCGGAGCGACGCTGTTCGGGTTGTAGTCATTGGCAAAAACGGTGTCTGAAGACACCCACAAAACGCAATCAACAGGCTCACTTGCAAATGGGCTTATCTCGTGCAATTCCAATTTCAGTTTGTTCAAAAAATCTATTTTTTGATCCGTTTCCCATTCGGAAATGACGCGCAATAAAGGACGAATCAACCTTAAAAATAATTCCGTTTTTTCGTTCATTAAAGCTGGCGCGCTAAATAAATCCATATACCCTCCCTTGGTGACAAAATAAATATATCACAACAATAGTTGACAAGCTAATTTTTTATGTTTATGATTCTTTCATCGCATCACGAGATGCGCAACGGGGAGCCAGGGATGAGCAGCATCAAATACACGCAGGAAGCATCAGACGCAATCAGGAACGCAGGCAAGGAAGCGGTGCAGCGTTATACGGCGCTGAATGACCGCATGGCGTATCAGCTTGGCGCTGTGCAATACGCCTTTGAAGCATTGGCGCGCAAAGCTGAATGCGACAGCAGTTTTAGCGGCGTCGCCAACAGGCTTGCGGAGTCGATGGAGTTTGACTTGTGCCAAGCGTCGGAACTCGTGGACGCAATCATCGCAGGCGTGAAGCGGCAGCACGGCGAAGTGCCGGAAGCGTTCATCAGTTTGGGCGATGGGGCGCAGGCGCTTTACGAGGCTTTCGAGGTCGGGCAGGAGCGCGAGCCGGTTGATTTGCTTGAGGCGATTGGGCTGGATAGGCCGAACGTTGATGCGCTGACTATTAGGAGGGCTGCGTGATGGGCAAGATCATCGCGGAGATTTTGAATCGTGACCTCCCGCACCAGACCGCAGTACGCGCCGCCATTCAACGCGGCCAGATCCTGCAAAGCTCGCCGCGAGTGTCGGTCATTGCGCCCAGGCTGCTGAAGGGATTCTGGCGGGAGCATTCGGCGGATCGTCAATCTAACCCACAGGAGGCGGCATGAGTTGCGATATATGCGGTCGCGGAAACTGCACGGTTAGCTTTCATTCGCTTGCCGAGCAAGAGCGTTATGAAAAAGTGATCGAGGCTTTTGAGAAAGCGCGAGATTTGCGCGACAAGGTGCGCAACGAAATCAGCGACGAAGAATCGGAGGATGCGGCATGAAGGGCTTTTCTGATAGCAGCACAGCTTATTTGAAAGCTGTTGCGGAAATGCTTTGCGAAGATGACGTGGACCGCGATCTTCTGCAAAGGATCTATGAAATTGGGCGCACAGATGGGCGAATTGAACAGTTGACGAAACAGATCAAAGAAATGGAGGTCGCGTAATGAGACAAGACGCTGAAGAAGCCCTAGCCAATTGGGAGAAGTATCACGCCGACTGCGAGCGCAAGCATCGGCGGTTTGGTGTGGCGATTGCGGTGACTGCGCTATTTCTGGCGGTGTTGGGATTGGCGGTGACGCGATGAAACGCCACATTATCGTAGAGGAAGGCCGCATCTGGGACGTAATCGGCGCGTTTGTGGTCAATGGGCTAGTCTGGTTCGCCCTCGGCGTGGTGGTGGCGAAATGGCTCTGATCACCATTGCAGGTAGGCCGGTTCACATCCAGGGCGACCGTCCGGTCATCGGCAAGCATTACCAACCCACCCCGACGCTGCGCAGCCTGCCGCGCCATTGGCACCTTGAAGAAGCCATGCAGGATCGGCGATGGAAATGGTGGAAAGATGGAGACTTCATGGTGGGTGCGACATGCCTAGCGATTGTGTTGTTCTTTGGTGTGCAATCGCTGGCGGCTATTTTATGAACTTGCAAACAGAAAGGAGACGGAATATTATGTTTGTGCGTGAGCAATTCGCGCCTTGGGTTAGCGTCCAAGTAAATGAAGTTTGTGCCGCAGGTATTCTTGATCTGCGTCATTCGTGCCTTGGGGATACTTCCGCACAGACTTCAGCCTACAAGGGCGCTACACGTTTGGCGCAGTTCCAGAATACTTGCTTGCGCCGCCAGAGGCGCGATACCCACACGGCCCTACCGAGGGCGCACTCAGGATTCGGTATGCGGAGTCTGCCGCAAGGCACTGGTGCAACTACACCACGACAGCCGCAGGACTGGCCTAATTCGCACGTCCGGGGACTTGGCAACAAGCATGCGAATGCGCGCAAGCGCGGTGATTCCTCTCTCAACCCATGCGTGGGAAGGGGGAGGCTTTGGGGTGATTTTAGGAGGGTAGCGTGAGTGATGACGGGGGATTGCAGTTCCATCAGCAGTACCAACAGGGAGAACGGGACATGAAAATACACGCGAAATTGATGAAAGCGCGGCTTGCTTTGCAGGGCAAGAAATTGGAGAAAAGCGGCCACAACAAGTTTGCCGGGTACAAATACTTTGAACTTGGCGATTTCCTGCCAACGGTTCAAGAGATTTTTTACGATCTCGGATTATGCGGAGTCGTTAGCTATACCGCTGAAACCTCCAAATTGGTCATTACAGACGTTGATACGGGCGACGCCATAGAGATTACCTCTCCCATGGGAAGCGCGGCCCTGAAGGGCTGCCACGAGGTTCAAAACATCGGGGCAGTGGAAACATACCAGAGGCGCTATTTGTGGGTAACGGCAATGGAAATCGTGGAGCATGACGTTCTGGATGCGACTGTGGGTCAGGAAAAGGCAGAAAAAGCGATTACCCCGACTGCCGGCGTGTGGGAGTCTATGTCTACGGACGAACAGACTTTTCTGATGGATCTGGCGGCAGAGGTTAAAACCAAGATTGCTGCCAACGATGTTCCGGGTGCGGTCAAGCATCTGGAAAGCGCAAACCTTGGGACGGATCAGAAAATCGCTATTTGGACGAGGTTCGACTCCAAGGAACGCACCGCGATGAAGAAAGAACAAACCAAACTGAAGGAGGCTGCGTAATGGCCTATGAAATTCGCGATAACAGCGGTTCGCTTTTCAAGAACGACAAGCGGGAAGCCGACAACCATCCAAACGCGCAAGGGAAAGCGATGATCGGCGGCGTCATGTATTTCGTATCAGCTTGGACTAAGCGAGACAAGAACGGGAATCCGTGGCAATCCCTGGCGTTCAAGCCTGTCGGCAATGAGCCGCGAAGCGAACAGCAACCAAAGGCGGGGAAAACGGTTGCTGATATGGATTCTGACATTCCGTTTTAACGATCAATCGGACGCGCCCCTTGTCGCAGAGTTCCCCCTCCTCCTCCCGCTCTGCGCATGGGTGTCGCGTCCGACCTTATTGGAGTTGAAATGAGCGACACACCAAGGACGGACGCCTTTCTGATTTCGTCAGATGGCATGGTTGACTTACCGGAAGCTGACCACGTTGTCAGGTTTTGCCGAGAGTTGGAATGCGAAAACAACGACCTGCGCGCCAAGCTCGCGGCGGAGGAGAAGGATGCGGCGTGGTATCGGTGGCCGCGGAATCAAAAGGTAACGTTTCTGTTTGACCTTGGCAACCACATCAAGTTGAGCCAAGAAAACCTGCGCCCAAGAACGGATGTGCCGGACCAGATTGACGCCGCCATCGACGCCGCTATCGCCATGAAGGAGCAAGCATGAACACCTTACCAACGCCGGAAGAAGTTGAACAAGAGGCGCGAACTATCAGGCGCTTAGGAATAGGGCTTACATCTGAGATGCTTATCCAGTTCGCCGCCCTTCTCCGCAACCCCACCATCCAGACCTTGCTCAAGTTGCAGGAAGGTGGGGATGGAACGCCTATGACGGATGCTTTGGCATGGAATCATCCTAGCACGGCAAGTCTGGAAGATTGCGAGGATCAATACGACCAGATGTTCGATCATTCTCGCAACCTCGAACTCTGCGCGCGAGCGATTGAGCGGGAAACAATTGAGCGGTGCGCAAAAATTGGCGATGATCTTGGAATTGAATTGCGGAGCGGATTTGAGTTTGCCGAGCGCGTAAGGGCGCGCTCTAACGCGAATTAGTTGCCAAATTTAGTTGACAGTTTAACAATGTCGGCGTGGCGCGTGGACAGCAGCGCGCACTCAACAAAGTCAAAAAGACCGCTGGACGATCCAGCCGCCGACTACCCACTTACCCAAATAACCACAAAAGCCGCTAAACCTAGCGCAAGCGCCCATAGGAAGCACACTAGGCTGTCGGGTAGGTCACTCACAGCAGCGCCGCCTCCGCTTCGCGTCTGAGAACCAGACCCGGCAGCTTCCGCCCTCCGCCATTGACCCACTTGCGTATTTCTACCTTAGCGGCATCGTAATCACCGGCATTCAGCCGCTTGCGCAATGTTGAGCCTTGTAACGCTCCTAAACCGAGGTTATAGGCGAAATCAGCGATAGCCGATAGTTGGGTAGCCACCAACCCCGGACACAGCCGCAAAGCGCCCATAGCGAAGCGTAGCGCGTCCATTTCCATGCGTTTGTCGGCGTACTCCTGCGTCCACGCCTTGCCGGGGAAAACGTCCTGTCCCGTACTACCCCAACCGCAGGTTAAAACTCCCGCTGGACACCAGTATGGAATCAGGCGGCATCCTTCAAATCTACGGATTAGCTTGTAAAGCTCGAAAAGGTTACTTACCACGCTTCCCCAAGCTCCTATCGGCAAAATAGAACCCAAGCACGACCCCTACAAGTTCTCGATCCCAATCGCCAATTGAGAAACCAGCGTTCGCCAATGCCAGAACCCACAGCATCAGCGCAATTGAAGCCGCTGCCGGACGGATTGAGCCGTTCCAAGCATCAACCCATTTAACCCCTGTCGGCACCGCAGAAGCCTTGATTGCCTCTATGAATGCGTCTGTTTCCTTGGCATTTATTTGAATATCGCCAGCAACCTGAATTTCCTTTACATCCAGATCGGATTGAAGCCGTAGGCGCTCCATTTCTCTTTTATGCCTGCTATCGTCCAAGGCAGCTTGTAGCCGGACCATTTCCTGCTCGTGTTGATGATCCTGCTTTTTTTGGACAAATGAGGCAATTTCACCCCACACCATCCGAAATACCGATCCGCCAAGGAATGAGAACAATGCGCCAAACATCATATTTTCCTTTTTACTTGCCAGTGATCCTAGTCAATATCGGCGTCAGGATTCTATCCCCGCCATAAGCCCCTATCCCCGCTCCGATCATGCTTGTCAGACCGTCCGTTCCAAGGTAAGCCCCGCCACCGTAGTAGCAGACATTCCCCGCCATCAATCCGATCAGCAAGCCTTGTATCAGTTTCAATCGCCGTTCTGCGCGCTCTATCTCCGTGCCGCTTGAATCCTTCCACGCAGCCCAGTCTGCCAGGCTCGCAGAGGCATATCCAAGGACGCAAATAATCTGCACCGAAATGAACAAGAGCATACTAACGACAACATCATTGAAAAATAACGATGCAGAATCAGACATAACCGCTACCTCCGGGACAAAGCCTGCAACACCAATCCTTGCAGGCCAGTAATTCGGATACGTCGCGGTAGTCGCTTTCACAATACCGCCTTACCCCTATCGCGTTCGGCGATTAGGCGTGTTCTTAGTTGTTCTGTAGGCACTTCCGGATCGAGCAACAAAGCCAGTCTTTTGTTGTTCACGAACACCACCGTATTAGCCAGTATCAGCCCAAAGGACTGCATGTAGATCGCAGGCTGCAACCCGGGTTGCTTGCTAAAGAACTGGAACATCAGGCTAACCCAAGCGATCACGGAAATCACCCCGAGGAAATGGCGTATTTCGGAGGCAATTTGCAGTTTCTTGTCTGTCCAGTTGCGCCCGTGGAACATCTCTACAAAAGCGACAACAAATTGAGAGAACGCAACTCCAAAGAGAAACCACGCCCAAGCGATCCCATGCGCCGTACCAAGAATCATCGCCCACAGACCGGAACCGGCAATTGCGCTCACCGCCCATGCCATCGAAAACCAGCCAAGAATCATCTCGCCAAATAGTAGAAAACGGGTCGAAAATCGCGCCGATGTATTCATCTCACTACTCCATAAAAACAGTTTCCAAACCATGATTGGCGAATTCTCCCGTAAAGCTGCACTGCAAAGGCAACCCTCGCGGGATGCGCGAAGCCCTTAAGTCGGCTCCATGACTAAACACTTGTACACCCTGTCCACCTGACCCAATCTTCACTACCGCCAGATTCCTGAATGCTCACCGGCACCCATCCAAGCCTTTCCATGTCGGAAACGGGGAACGGCTCAAAGCCGTTAGACAGCACCAGATCACCCTTGTCCATCGCTACGATCACCACGCAATGCCCACCGCCATCGACGGTACAGACTGCCAATCGCATCGCAGAAATAGGCCATCCCCGCTTGAACAGGGCGCGAATCTTGCCTACAGCGTAGGAGTCGCAGTCTCGAGGGCATCCATCAGGACCGGGACGCCAGTCGTCAAAGCTCGGTGGATCGGCTTGGTACGGACACTGGTTGATGCGGTAATTGACTTCAGCCAGGTCGTCCAAGTTCATTTACCGCACTCCACGCCAGCGTCAGGACCGTTGCACAGCAGCACATGGCCGATTGGAGGGGGCATACGCTCGCCGGTTGTCACGCGGGAAGGGGCGCTGACGCAGCCGAACAGCAGCAGGCAAGCGAGGATTGGCAAAAGCCGCGTCACTGTTTTACCGTGCCGGTGATGCCGCTTTGTGAGAGTGTCGGCGTTCCGCCGTCGCCGTACCATGTCGTTGTGCCTGATGCGGCGCTGTATTCAAGCCATACCAAGGTATGCCGCCCCACCCCCGGATATCCCCGATATGCTGCGTTGGTCACGATTCGGCCATTGACAATTTGATTCATCGTCGCGCCCATCATTGAGGTGCTATTGGCGCTAGTGGAATCCACGCCAACCCCTACAAGAAGCGGATAAACGCCTGCGTTTGTGTTGCCGACAATTGCCACGACATCGGCCCTGATTGGATCTTCAGAAACCCCGACAACGTAATCCAGTTGATTCGCGGCGTTTGCATTAGCCTGCCGCCATGTCGCCGTTGTGTAATTCCAAGAATCGGTGGTTTCAAGCGCCGCTTGCATCGGACGGTCTACGCGGTTGTTGTAATTGAACACATACCGCTTTGCTAGCGAATCCTCCATCGTGTTTGCGCCGCTGCTGTAGATCGTCCCAAGGTAGCGCCGCGTAGTAGCGCCGGTCTTGACCAAAACGCCATCTTGCGTAGTCAGTGCCGTTGCCCTTGTCGTGTCATTCGTCCAAACAAGAACCTCTAGCGTAGGCGTTCCGCTGTTGTCGTAGCAGAAAACGTCATACGGCTTGCCAGAGGTCAGAGTTGGCGAGCCAAGGGAGAATTCCGCCGATGTGCGGATATTCCATGTCGAGCTTCCATCATAAAGAGCAATCCTGTTGCCCTTGTACGGAGTGGCGTAAAGAGTCGTTGCGCCGGTTACATCCGAAGTCGTTACAGGAACGCCACTGGTCAGGGTCAGCCGAAAGTCTTGAATCGCGTTGTCCGTGGTCGGGATGTTTCCGGCTGTTGCCGCATAAGCCGCAGAGAACAATTGAAATGCAGCACCGTCATAGACCACTTGGATAGCCGCATTTGCCGGGATTTCACCGCCTACCAATGCGGAGCCTTTAGACTGGATTGCTTTGGCAGTCAGCCCGTTGATCGCCAAAGTTGCAGCCGAAGTGTTTGCAGATGCGCTTGCAATAAAGCGGTAAGACTGACCGGCCACATAAGCTGTGATTGCAGGCGTCAGAGTCAGCGTCAGGGCATTGGCCGTGCCTCCGGCAGTGGCATAAGTTCCCGTTCCGTCTTGAATCGTCGCTAGGGAGGCAGCGTCGGTTCTGGCAGTCGCCGCCCCTATGCCTGTAATCTTGAAACCGGACATGGGAATATTTGCGGTAACGGTCTGCTGCCCGTCTTTGGTCACGCATAGCGACAAAGCGGTAGACAGATCGGCCAATAAAGCCGCCCAATCCGTTGAATTGATGTCTGTTCCGTCAACTGCCGGATTCCAGCTTGATGCTGGGGCGGAATAGGTGCCTGAGCCGTTAAACGCCATGGGTCACTCCAATGCTGTTAGACTTATCCGATGGATTACGAATGGGTGAAATTTCTGGCTGCGCCGTTGGGAGTTTTGTTTTACTCATGGTTGTATCCCGGCCATTCCAACACCGATACCAGCAGCGCCGACGCCAAGGGCGCGAATCAACTTGGCCCTCATTTCCGGGGAGATGGGCGCATTCTCGACGGGGATTTTCGAAGCGACAGCAGTATTGACCGTCCGTTGATTGAGGATGGGACCAGCAGCAGCCTTGGCAAGAGTCACAGCAGGGCCGACCACAGGTAGCTTGCTGCCATAGTTCGCCAGCATGGAGGCAATGTTAGAGTTGGATGAACTGACCGGAGCCGCAGACGGGACGGAATTGATATAAGCCCCAACTCGAGACAGGCGCTTCATCTGGTCAATTTCCTGCGGCGAGAAAAACGCGGAAAGTTTCTGATCCCCAATTTCCCGCAATGCTTTGGCGTAGCGTTCCGGCGTAAATAACTTGTCTCCGGCGACGTTTTCACCAAATGCTGCGCGTTGCAATTGCTGCCCGATCTGGCCGCGAGCTTCCTGCAATGCCTCCGGCGAGGTTTGCCGCAATGTCTCAGCCAGTGCGCGAACATCTTTGGTCGGCGCGGCAATCACATACTTGCGCATGAATTGATCTGCCGAAACGGTGTCTTTAGATGCCGCTTCTAGCGCGGGAACAAGGTCATGAAGTTTGAATCGCTGCGCGGCAAGGTTTCTTGGCTCCGCGAATGGACCGCCAGTAACCTCAACGCCCAACAACGCCTTTTTCAAACTGGCGCCAATTTCCCCCAAAGCCGAATTTGTCGCCGGATCATTGCCCCGTAGTTTGTTGGCTTGTTGCAATATGTCTTCAGCGTCCTGCATACTGAAAACCTTGGTTTGCTTTCCGTCAAAAATACCGTAATCGTCAAGCATGTTTCTAATGCCTGACGGGAAATTGCCGCCGTATCTTTTGGCAATGTCAACCATGTCCTGCGCCACGCCTTGAAGCGGGACTTCCAAATCCTTGCCGGTTGATTGTCTAGCGGTTGTGTAGGCAGTCGATACCGCTTTGCGCATCCCCTCATCGGTAGATTTAAGCGCCGAAGTCAATCGCTCTCCTGCGGTGACGTTATCGGAAGCGCCCCGCGCAAACCCGCCGACACCCGATTGCAAGGCTTGGTTCTGCGTTTCCATGCGTTGCAATAGCGGTTCACCCACTCCCGCCAATCCGCGCAAGTTGCGCTCTTTTGCGAATTGCGTTGCATCCCGCGTTATTTGCCCAGACAGCGAAGGAATACCTAGAGCGTCAAAGTCCGTCTTTCGCAGAAGCGCCGCCGCGTCTAATGCTTTACCAGACCGCAACGCTTCATTGACCTGTTGCCTGATCTGCTGATATTGCGCTTTGGGAATATCCTCAATTCGCTGCCCCAGGTCGTTTAGGGCTTTAGTCAATATCTGATCTGTTTGCAAAGAATTCCTTGCCAGATCAATTTCGCCTTTAGGCAAACGGCGGATAATGGCTTCGCCAAGTTTCCCCAATATCGGCGTGGCAACGCCGCCAGTTACCGCGCCCAAAGCGGTATCTGCGGCTTTCGTTTCCCAAAAATTGCCTTGAGATTTGCGATCAAGAACCGGAGCGGTTGCGGCTCCCGCCGCCCCTATCGCGGCACCCTTTCCGCCTAATGCCAGGGCCGAACCACCACCGGGGATCAGTTTTGCAATACCAAGATTAACCGGACTCATCACTTGACCGGCAAAGTCGGCAACACCGCCGCCCATCCCCCATTTGGTATCTGCGCCCCGGTTGGTCATATCCTCCAAGGTTGCCAAATGCTCATTGACCGCGCCGCCGTATGGCGTAAGGTTTGCTACTGCCTGCGCCGCACCGAGAAACGGTTTTGCAGCACCAACCGCAAACCGCGTAAGTGGAAAGGCGGCTATTTTGTCGGCGGTACTGGCTTCCTGTGGTTGTTGCGACTTTCCAAGCCGCGCCATGAGATCGGCTTGCGTGATGTTATCTGGCACATTGGTTATCGTGGTGCCGTCAGGCAGGCGAACGTCCATTAGCCGCCACCTTTTGGCAAGCTATTGAAGTCGATAACCTTTCCTGGCGATCGTCGGTCTGTGCCATCCCACGAACCGGAAGCGCCAGCAGTCCCTTTCCTTCCGGCCTTTTGCGCAGCCAATTCCATGCCAAGACGCATGTTTTGCTGAAACTCTCGAGCAGCGGTAATAAATTCTTTCTCAGATTGTGCGCGGCTCATCCGGTTAAGTGCTTTTGTTGCCTTATCGCCCTCGACCTCAGTAATTTGTCCACCGCCCCGCAGGCTTTGGTATGCCTGCATAAATGTCTTGCCTTTCAACTGCTCTAGACGAGCGTCAAAATCAGCGGCATCTGTACCCGGAACAAATCGCATCCCCGGCTTCCAAGTGGAACCGATCACATCCTGAAATCCGGGATGCGGCGCGGTCTTTCCGCCTTTGTCCAAATCTCCGATCATGTCGTCGATGGAGGTGATTGCTTGGTTTGCCGTCGCAATTGCTTGCGGCAATTCTCTGGCCGCGTCCTGATTTTTTAGCGCATTGTCCTTGTCCAATTCCTGCTGAACTCTCGGGCTGAACCGAGGCGCACTTGGTGATGCGGCGGGGGGCGGCACAGGGCTAGGCGCCGCCGGCGCCGTTGCATATACCCCTGTTCTGCGCCCCTGCGGTGCGACTTGGGGCGCAACTTGCGGCGCTTGAATAGGCATCTGCGGCGCAGCAGCAGGCACTTGCTGCCCCGCCTGTGGGATTTGCGGGATCTGCGGCAAGGTCGGCATCCCCGGCACCACCCCGCCGCCCGTGTTAAAGTTGGTTTCGATGCCTTTGTTGGCCGCGTTCGCCCTGCTAATCAGCAGTTCTTGGACCGAGATACCCAATCTTGCGGCGTCAAATTGCGCATCAAGCTGCTGTTTGGCAGAAAGCGAATTGAATTGCCGCTCCGCTTGTTGCAATCGCGCAACGCTGTCCGGTGTCTGGGTGTGCGGGATCGGCTGCGCCGGCGGCGCATACGGATTAATAAATTGCGTCGTTCCGCCTGTATTTACGGCATCCATCTTGCGCACTGGCACGAGGGTTGCAGGGTCTTTTGTAGTCGCATAAATCCGCACGCTTTCCGGCGTGTAATCCTTCGGATCGATCTTGGAGAACAGCGATTCCGGCCCTTTGAGCATTTCCGCCAATATCGACCCGCCCGCCCCCATGAGTGTCGGATTCTGCGACATGAGAGCTATGGCTAGGGCTTTCTTGCGATCTCCCGGCACGGCTTCCTGACCGGGAATGAAGTCGTTTCCCGGCTCGGCTGTCGTCTGGGCTTCCCGCGCAGGCGTGCCTTGCAAAGCATCCATGAAAGTTCGCACATCTGCCGACCCTTCCATCCTGCGGCGTTCCGCAAGCGCCAGTTCCCGCTCTGTCGCGTTTTCATCTGTCTTTCTGGCGTTGTAGCCTTGCAGCATCTTGGCAAGACCTGCATAGGGTGAAACAGGCACCACCCAACCGCCTGCCATTTGATTTGTGTCAAGCGGCTGCTCTGACTGCATGCGCAAGGCTTCTGCAAGCCTGCGCTGCCGTTCAATGGCCGACTGTTCTGCAGTGTAGTCCGTGGGAGCTTGGAATGAGACTGTTGGCATATTATTCCTTTCTAAGCCGCCGCCACCCACCACGGAATTTTAGATGCACCCATCGCCGCGCTGCCAAGGGAGAACAATCCCGCAGTCGTCGCGTTGTTCTGCCCAACTTGCGAGTTATACAAGCCCTGATCCCATTGGCCTTGGGATTGAGCCGCCCCTAAGTAGTTGGCTCCTGCTGTCTGCCCCTGCTGTGGAACCTGACCGAATTGCGGCGTCGTGACCTGCGAGCCAGTTCGCAGGGCGTTCAATTCGTTCAGCGGTTGCGACCTCGCCGCTTGGTCGAGCTGCATCGTCTGCGGGGCGAAGTTCATGGCCTGCGTCGAGGCCTGGGTGTAGGCGTCGTTTTTGCTTTGGTTGAATACCCGCTTGGCGTTTTCGTAGGCTTCAGAGCCTTGGGTGATGCCCTGATTCGCTAATTGAGAGTCGGACTGTTCAGCGGCCTGTGCCCATTGCGGATCAAGCCTGCTGGTGATGTTTTGATAGGCTTTGTTTGTCGCGTCGTTGGCCGAGTTGATGTCAAAAGGACGGGACAGACTTTGATCCACGCGGTTCAAAGCCTGCCCTGTCAGGCCGCCAAGCCCCAAAGCTGAATTGTTGCTGTAGTCGAGAAGTTTTTGTCCCGTTGGCGACAGGTCGATCCGACTCGACCAAGAATCCTGATTATTCGGGTCTTGGGTGTAAATCAGATTCCCGTAAGGGGTATATTGATTTACCCGATTGGCCTTAGTCGCCACTCGTGCAGCGTCAATGTTTCCCGCTGCGGTGGCTTGTGCAGCACCGGCATAATCAGGCGTCGGAGGTGCCGAAGGGGAATCTTTGAAACAGATCCAGCCTCCGCCGAGTCTAGGCTGCGGTGCGAAGTAGATCGGGTCGAATGATCGCATAAGGTTCTTTCAAGAAGCGGCAATTCAATCTGTCCATTTTGTAAATCAACAGATCACCAGTTGGGTGTGCGCCCGTAAGGTTAGCTTCTCGGGTGAAACCTAAATGCTCAACAAACCGCCGTGATGATTTGTTGCCTTCACCTACACATACAGTAATTCTACGGCAATTTAGCTTGTTAAAAGGGTAATCAAATATCACCCCAAGATACTGCCTTGTTGCCCAATTCTTGCCTTTTGCTGCTATGTGACATTCAACATTCACGCCATTCCATGCCGCATAAGCCACTCCTGCAACAAGCTCTCCATCTCGCTTCCATCCGATCCCGGCATCCGTGCCGAAATTGCCATATTCGTTTGTTTGCTTGGCTACCCACTCCACGACATGAGGGCCGCAAACTATCATATAATTACCACCTCTCCGCGTGCGCAGGCATTGCACAATGTATCCTTGCGTGGGATTGGAATCGGGCGGAATGTGCTAATGACTCCCGACACACGCAAGCAAGCACGCGGAGGGGTCTCACAAAATTCCCCCGCGCTTGTAAGCGAAATCCGTTGCAGACCATTCCAGTTGCGCCGATTTCGTAGCCCCCACCATATGAATCGCTGCGGCGTACCCAACACCCATCACAGACTGCCAGTTCTTTTGCACCACCGGATTCCCGCCCCATTTCCCCGTTCCCCATTTGGCCGATCCCCACTGCCCCGCCGTGCTGGCGCTAAACGTGGGAACCCCCGTGGGCGCAGTTTTGTCAAAGTCGGTATTGATGCCGTACAAAAGACCTGCGGTGTTAGAAATAGCAATCAATGGGCGGGCAAGCGTCCATTCCTTGAGCGAGTCACGATCCCCAAAGTACGAGAATGCCTGCAATACTTCAAAATCGACGTTTGTCCCCGAATCGGCTTGGGTCTGCCACACTTTGAACACCGATCCCGCCCCGCCGTAATAAAGCTCGTCACCGAACAATTCGAAGCAATTAGCGTTCAGGTTCTTCCACCTTGCCCAAGCTCCGGTGATTGTGTTCATGACGTACTGTTGCTGCTGACCTACCGCAATCGGCACATTCAGCAGCACCATGTTTTCGGCGGGGTACTGAATCACCTGCCAGCCAAAGGACGAACCGTAGGCGCTTGTTGCCTGCGAAACCGCATTCAGGATGTTGTCAGTTAAAGCCACGGAATTATTGACGCGGGATGACATGAGGGCTTTGGACAGTGGAATAAGCCCGTCCTTGTTGATAAGCAGCACATCCCCTGCCAGTGCTGTGGTACATCTCCTGCCGATAGGTGCGCCGACCCAAAATACCCCCACCAGCGCCCAGGTGGTCGCGCTTGATGGATCGGAGCCTTTGTAAACCGCCACTTCTCCCTGATCGCTGATAAATGCGGCGTAATCGTCAATTCCTATCCCGGCATCAAGGGACCAGTTCGCCATCGCCATGAGAGTGCCGCCGCGAGAGAACAGCGGCCCGAGGTCGATAGCGGTAGCTGCGCCTGCGATGGAATCGACAGGCAAATACCAGACTTTCGCGGTGTTTTTTTGGATCAACCACAAGCGGCGCTTGAATATCTCAATGCCGATGCAGGTTGCCGTATCAACGCCGGTTATATCGTGCGTCCCGCCGCCATCGGTCCACCATGAGGAACCATCCCAACCGCGCAACTTGTCCGCCCCGTTGACCATCATCACGAACGAACCGCCCGAGGTCGCCATGTTCACATGCTGGAATCTGGCATTTGTAAGACCAGTGACCACAGCAGCCCCTACAGCGCCCGTTGCGGTGACGTTGTAGACCGATGTACCAGCAATGGCGAAAAGGGCGCTAGTGCCTGATTGCGGCTTGTAGCCAATGAGCGTTTCGACCTGGCTGGTTAGCCCCGTCGCCCATGTGATTGTCCCTTTCCGGTTGATGACCTTGGAGGGCAGGCACCACATATTATCCAGAATGACCGCAAACTTCGGGTCCATGTCCGACAGCGCATCGCGGTCATTCCAGCCGCGAACCGGAGCAGGCAGAGACTTGGTGATAGCCTCCTGCGCTCGAGGTTGCTTGCGTGAGACTTGGGCGACTTGGATAGCCATTATTTACCTAGCCTAAACGGGCCAAAAACAGGGGATACAAAGCCCTGCATTTTTTGCATGTATTCAGGATCAGTCGGCAAGTCAGGATAACGGCGGCTCATTATTGGGCCAGCACCATTCGGTAGCGTGGTAGCCAGTGATTGCACCAAATTCCTCGCCATATCCTGATAAAACTGCGGATCACGCAAAGCCCCGCCGATGCTTGGTTCGACTAAAGCCTGAGTCAATTGCGCTTTCAGAGAATCAGACATTCCACGATCCCGCGCTCACCAATATGGCAGGCGAATACCCCTGCGCCATGCCTCCCGCCAGATTCAGCCGAGATTTACCACCGTCCCGCGCCATCTGGTCATTCACCAGTCTTTCGTACTTCGCGTAATCTTCAGAATATCCAAGTCCCTTAGCCTCTTTCCACCGCCAGATAATCCCCTGCGTCATGATTTCTTCGTCAAGGAGTCCGGTATCGGCGTCGGCGGTCCAAGTCGCTGAAGTACCACCCGCAGCCACCGTCACCCAATTACGAGAAATCCACTCAAAGGCAATCGTATTTCCCGCCACAGGGGCAGGAATGAAGATCACCGAAGTTCCACGAATGCGGAACTGGTTGTAAGGTCCGTTCACATTACGAGCTTTTAACGCTTGCCAGTCTTGGGGCGTCAAGGGACCGAACACCGGACGCAGCAGGGAACGATTCCACATGATGTCGTTCAAAATATAGCGGAAATCCGTTCCTGCCAGCGTGGTGATGACGCCCTGAGTCTCCGCTGCAACAGTCGTGAAGGTTGATTCATTCTGCAATACCGTCCACGGATAACGAGCCGAAAGGTCTTGCCCTTCCTCGTTAGCGAGCGCCATGAGTTGCAGAATCTGGGGATCGGATGAGCCGCTCACGGACGCAGGCGGCGTGATGCCGATTCTGCGGCAAACTTGGGTAATCGCCGTGAGCAAACTCATGTCTTAGCCCTTTTTCACAGTCAAAGTCTCGCGCTTGGGTTCCTTGGCTTCCAATGCCGCAAGCCGTTCTTCCATGCGCTTAATAATGTCGTCTTTTTCGCGGATTGACTGCTCGGCTTCTGCAAGTCGTTTTGCCGTGCTGCCCTCGGCAGAAAGAGAATTCTTGGCAAGGTCGCGCAGGTAGCGGCCATCCAGGCCAATGGTTCCCAACCCGTTGTCGGGGTAAGCTGCAAGATCCTCGACGGTGGTGATGTTCAAAGCAATAAGTCGGGTTCCCTGCTCGCGGGTGATGCTGCCCCAAGTCCGAATCGGCGTTCCTTCCCGTGGCAGCTCGTTGCCCTTTAGAAAAGCCTCATATTCCAGGCGGAACTGGCCCACCCATGACGGATCGTATCTTCCGCCCACCGCTTCGCGGTTGATGTGTTCCAGCCATTCGTCTGCGATCTTTTCGGTAACAGAAAATTTGTCGCCGTGCTGCATGATCTTGACGATCACTTTTTGCCCATCGTCCGAATAATCAAACATCGCCATCGGTCTGCGTGCCTGTTGCATGCTTACGCCCATGAGGTTTCCTCGCTGAGTAGTTGTTTCAATTCAGGGATGATGTTCTCGGCCCTGTCTTCTTTCCAGATCATCTTTCCTGTTCCACCAAAATCGTCGCCATCGTTAAAACCGTGTGCAGACAGGAATTCCGTAGTTGAAGCCACGGCAGACTCCACCACCACTTTGCAAATCAGGTAACGCGCTTTCAGGTACGGAACAAGGGACATAGGTCCGTTCAAAACGCCCAGATTGACAAATGCGCCTTCGTACATGGCCGCACGCATATCAATGTCATAAGCCGCCTCAATACATGAATTCCAGCCTTCTGGCGCTTTGCCATCGGTATCGGGGATAAAGATCGGCTCGATGCCTTGATTCCACAGCCACAGAGCTACTTTCTCCCATTCCGCTACATTGCTGTTTCGATCCTGCCAATAGGAGGATTGACGCAGGGTGATCGTGGCGTAACGGCCTTTCCCCTTGACCTTTGCTCGAGCAAACTCTGACGCCTTGAGTAACGGCTCGCCGCCCTTCAGGTACTTGGTCGCGTAATGAGAAACGGGATTGTTTTCCTTGTAGCCTTCAGGGAATACATCACCAGACACTTGCCACCGGACGCGCTTGACTTCCACATTCCGAACAGTCGGGAGCAGCTTCGCCATTCCTACACATACTCGCCACAGCATGCCCTCTCGAGTAGGAATATCGGGCGGCAGTTCATCATCCCTGAATCCATGCATCGGCCCAGGCTGAAACATGATGTCGATTGCCGTGTACCCGTTCGCCCTGCGATGCCTTTCGGCTTCAATCAAGAACGACAGAAAATCATAGGATGGAGGGCTAACTCCAAGGTCATAAACCGCCGTCAGGATCTTCTCTGCGGCCTGCTGTTGCCACTTGCGATACATTGCAGGAAGCAGACCTTCTCCGTGGACTTCGACCTTGCAATCCAGCCTTGCAAGCATGTCGTAAATCTCTTTGAACTGCGCCGCTTGCCCTGCCATTGCCATGGAAGCGTAAAACACTTGCGAATCCACCACGCACCGCACGATCTCATCGCTAGCGTTCCTCGGTTGTCCGTAGGCATGACTGCGTTCTTTTTTATGGGAGCAGTCATAGCCAAATAGCTGAAGGTTACGATGACCCAAGGCATGCGCAAGGCACAGAGTAGAGATCCCAACCGTTAGCGAAACACTCACCAAAAGCGGATTTTTTTGCGGGATATAGTCTGTAATGCCTTCAACGTTCGGATGCCACAATCTGACCTTGTAGCCGATCTTTTCACATTGATCGAAAACTTCGGGATGCACATGGGAACAAAGCAATGCTTCCTCTGCCCATGCTTCTTCGAAGAAATCCACGTTGACCTGACGCGGGTCAATGACAACGTGGTAATCCGGCTTGATTCCACGAGTTGCCAGATATTTTGCAGCGTTGTTCAGGGCAAACACTTTCGCCCCCGCCGCTTTCAATGCTCGAATGCTTACCAATGAATCTTCAATGCTCGGGCCACCGCCACAGATCACGGCTACCGTGTCGTGCGCCTTGAATTCGTCAATCTCGGGAAGATGACGCGCACAGGCCGAAGAAACATTGGAAAGCAGTCCTCCCTGCTCGGTGTTGCAGAGCAAGGAGAACTGCGAAAGCTGCGGCTCGTTGCCGTAGCGAATCAGCATTATTAGCTGGCGATCTGCGCAGGACGATTAAACGTCGCGTACACAGTCGAAAGGGTAGCGGAGGCTGCTGAACCTGCCGCGTTACCTTTTCCGGTTAGCACCATGCCGATAATACCGCGACCAGTGGAAGCGATTTGCTTCACTCGCCCCGCCGTTGCCGACACATACGCCGGTTTATTGGCCGACACGATGACGGCAGTTTTCAGCACCGGAGAAGTTCCCGCGATCTGGAACCACCCGAAACACGACGCTGCGCCGGTTGCTTGCGCCACGGCCACCGCCTGACCAGAACCCGTACCGGACACAGAGCGCACGTTGGTGTACGGCCCAGATGCCGTTTGGCGATAGGACACGATGTTGTATTGCGTGATCGACGCGGTAGTTGGCAAGTAAATGAACTCGCCTTCTCCCAGCGTCGGGTCTTTGGCCCGAACGATAGTCCCAACAGGCACCGCCGCCGTGGTTGACACGATACTGGCGATGCTTTGCTTGGGCATGATTCGGGAATCGGTATAACTGTAAGCCATGATTGATTCCTTTCTGGTTAATAGTTTTGACGCTGCTGCATCAAGACGTAACGAGATACTTGGGTCTGGTTTATCTGATATTCATCAGCGATCTTTTGCTGCGAATATTTGCCAGAGGCGTATTTCTGCCTAATCTCCTGCACCTTTTCAAACGGAAGCAAAACTTTATATCGCTTTCTTTCGGTGCGATCTTTTGAGTTTTGTTTTGCATCTCCAAGGTACAAGTGCGCTGGATTTACGCATTTGCGGTTGTCGCATTTGTGCAGAACCCATTGATTATTCGTGTCGCCCACAAATAATTCGTAAGCGATACGATGGGCGGCAATTTGCCTATCAACAAACCAAAACTTTCCGTAACCATCACGATGAAGCGTTGACTGCCATTCCCAGCAGCCGGATTCGGCAACTAACACCTTGTCCATGAAACGCTTCGTAACGTCTTGATTATTCAGCATAAATCACGCCTTGATGACTCCTTGCAGTGAGCGATTGCTGCAAACAGCATTGCCCATCCACAAGATCGGGATAACTACGGCGTCTTGGTTGATCGAGCGGAGATCGTCCATCATCTCCATGTTGGCGTCGCGGTGGACCACAAGCTCCAGGTACTCCGTGTTAAGGAAGTAAGCATGGCTGGCAGGGATCAACGTTGATGCGTCGAAGAACACATCAGCCGTCTTGTACTTCATGGAGATCATCCCGCCTTGGCCCGGTTGATCCGATGTGTACCGCTTGAGCGAGGTTTGGCTCTGCTCAAAGTACGCAAAATAAATCGGGTCCATGACGATCAGATCAGGCATGTCGGTTCCCCGAGTCAGCTTGATCCACAAAGGCAGCATCAGCGATTCAATGGTCGTTGCGGACGGGGTAATCGCACCACCGCCTTGCAACGGAGCCGCCGCCGATTGAACGATGGATTTCCAGAAAGTGAAGGTCGAGGAGTTAATCCCGCCAACCGTTCCGGTTCCCGCATCGCTCACGAGGGCTTGCATACCGCCGATCTGGTTGCTTGCCGTTCCATCAGAATAAATGTCCGAGGACATATTGTTCTTGAAGGAATTCATCGCGTTCTTGATCTTCGCCTTCGTGAAGTTGATGATCCGCGATTCACCCGAGTTGGAACGCATCTCCAAGCCCGAGATAGCGACGTTTTCCGCCGCCTGTTTCCATGCAAATTCCGCCGCCGTCAGGACATCGACTGCCTGAATGTTCAGCGTGTCGAAACCGCTATAGCGTTGGAATGTCGAATTAGTTGCGTACTCTAGCGGGGTAACGATGGACAAGCCGCCGTCCTCCAGCCGAATTCGCCCCTTGTCGCTCAATCGCCTCCACAAAGCATTGTGAGTCGATACGTTATCCGCAAAGGATTTCTTGTGATTGCGGTAAGTCGTACTCACCAACTCCGTGAAGGTATTGAACAGAGTTGACTGGCCTGGTGTAGCCATTGTTCAAATCTCCTTGTTGTTAAAACATGCCTAATGCCTTAGCTGTTTCACGGATAGTGTCATCCATGGACAGCGGCGGCGCTGATGCCGGGAGTGAGCCGCGTTTCGGCACATTTCCAGCGCTGGCACGCTTGGCTTGCTCAACTTTTCGGAGGTTCGCTTCGTGTTGGCTTGCTTTCGCTTGCTGTTGGGCTATAAGAACTGAGCGGGTTTCGGGGTTGGCCCAAACCGCCTGCTCATACGCCTCTTTCAAAATCTGCCCGTGGTCGGCGGCAGGGTTGCGCCTGCGATGCTCGGCAACGAGTAGGTTCATTTCGTCAATGACGTTATCGACAAACGGATAGAGGGGAGCGCCCTTGTCATCCTTTGCCGTGATGAAGTTGTTCACCGCGTCCGTGGTGGCGCGTTCCTGAATCTGAGATTGTCTTTGTTGCTCGGCCTGTCTTTCCCGCTCAATGGCTTGCAGGCTTTGCATCATCTGATCGACTCGGGGATCGGCGAATTGCTGCGGTGACTGACCTTCGGGCTGCGTCTGCTGCTGGATGTACTGTTGCAGGCCGACATTAAATTGCCGGTCCAGTTGCAGCAGCCCTTGCAGCTTGGCTTGCGGCGATCCGGTGCGGAATAAAGCCGCAGTTCTCAGAAGATCGGCAACGGCCCTATCAGGCGTCCCGCCTTCGGCTTCGATCATGGCCCGATAGGGTTCCATCACTTGTTTGATGGATTGCCCGAAGTCGGCGTTTTCTTTGAGCGGCCCTTTGAGCGTCGTGTTGTGGAAGTCGGCCTCACGGCGATGAACTTCGGCGCGTATCTCAGGCGGGAGCGCGGCCCATGCCGCTTTTGCCGCAGGCTTCCACGAGGACGGGGCGCGGTTCAGATCAACATTTAACGCGGGTTCCACCGGCTCGGTCTGCCCCTCTTCTGGATTAGGAGTGTCGGGCGCTTCGGCGGGGGCTGCGGATTCTTTGGCGAATTTGCCGTCAGGGGCGCGTGCGCGGTCTACTTTCGGCGCTTCCGGCTCGCTTGCCGCTTCTTCAACTGGCGCTTCGGCTTCCGGTTCTGCGGATCGAGATTGGATATTGCGCAGAGTCTCACGGATGTCGTCATCCATTGAGAGATCAAGCGATTTGTCGTCCATCACTTCCACTTCGGCGGTTTGCGCCATGTTTATGCTCCCAGAAGAACGCTGAAATTCACTGTGTCAATGCAGACAAAATCCGCACACTTGCCCACGGCGATCAGTGCTGGCCTGTTTGCCGTGTTGTTACTCAATTTCCCACCTGTCGGCGGATAGACTGCCAAGGTGTTTGCGCCGTGGTTTGCAACGTGCAAACGGTCCTTCTTGCTGAGTGTTGGCAGGATGACCCCAGATCCCGCGCCGACAGTCGTGACGATGCTCGTGCTTGCCGTGAGTGCCGTTGCCGTGCCTTGCGTAGTTCCCGCCGCAGACACCGCCGCATCCAAGTCCCCAAGGATGGAGAGAACAAGGAATTCATTTCCAAATGCGGCATTGAGTTGGGAACCAAGCACGTTTAGGTGGCGTAATTCGCGGTGCCGATTTGCGTGAATTCTTCGCTGGAATTCGGCGCCATCGTGTACGGAATGTTTGCCGTCCCGCCGTTGAATGAGCCACCGGAAGGCGGATATACCCGCAGGTTGCTTGAGGTTGCGTTGATGACCTGGATTACATCGCACAGATCATTGACGGGCAAAAGCACGCCGGATGCCGCTTCGGTGCATGTCGTGATGACGTTGACCGCCGAAGTTAGGGCGGTTGCCGTGCCTTGTGTGGTTCCCGCTGCCGTCACTGTTAGGGACCGCGATCCCAAGATGGCCTGCGCCGTCAGTCCAGATAATCCCGATGATGCCAATTCGCGTGCAATCATATCTAACTCCTTTGCGTGAGAATTCGCCGCTTTTCTGGCGGCAGTTGATAAAAGACCTCTGAGGCGGTTTTCGTCAGACGGGCGTCTAGTTTTGCTTCTCGGTACGCTTCTTGCCGTGCCGTTTCCTTGCGTTCTTGTTCCAACCCTTCCCACGGACGCGAGCCGGTGCGCTTCAAATCTTCGCGCCTTGCCCTGCGACCATCCACCCAAAGGCCGGTGACTGGCGACTGGTAGGAGGGCAGATCACCAAATACGAGAGGGGCGACCGGCTCGGGCGCGTAGTCCTCGCCCACCTCGTATGCCTGTCCATCCTTGTAAATCCAGCGTTTTCTAGTCATACCACTACCTATTGTGGTCAAGGTTGATTGAACCACTATATCTAGTGTTTTGTCGTGTTTCAACACTACCTATAGTGTTTGTGGTCATTTTTGCCGCTCCACACTAAAACAGGGCTTAAACTTCAAACCAATAAGCCTTTCTTCGTTTCTCTGCGAAAGTCTTTTGATGCGGGGAATAGCTCTCAATCCCCGCACCCTTTCTCTCAATTCGTTGCTGTGAAAAGCGTTCACTGAACAGCATTCCTTGCAGCCGATTCCTGCGCCGCGCTCAAAGTCGCATCAGCGGAAATCTCGGCCACCTCTATTTTTGTGATGGAATCCAACAAAGCCTTAAATTTCTCAAAAGACGCATCCATCAGGGCTTGCTTTTCAGCCGCAGCCGATTCCATCGCCATACGCTGCTGCTCAAAATGAGATTCCATCGCCATACGCCTGCTTTCGGCGTCTTGTTCCATCTGCATGCGTTGTTGCTCCATGAGCATTTGCCGCTGCGCAATCTGTTCTTCGTGCGCCTGCTGCCGCTCGGCAATCATTCGATCATGGTCGGCCTGTTGTTGGGCTTGCTGTTGCTTGGCGGCTTCGGCTGCAACTTTTGGATCTTCCTGCGGTTTGGGCTGTTGCATGCCTGATTCAATGGCGTCCTCCACCTCCAGGCCCATGCGGCTACGCCTGACGACCACCATCGTCATTGCCTTGACCGCATCAATCGAAATAGCCCCAGACTGAACGGCAGGCCCGACACCGTTCCAAAGTTCGACCACGCTGGTTAGCACCTCGCGCAGCCCTTCCATGTCGTTCTGGAGCGATTCGGCAATGGTCGAGTCGGTTTCCACGTCAACCTTGTACTCGCGCAGAATGTCCGACTTCATGATTCCCATGATTTCGTCCCACGATGGCATTTGCATGGCATTTTGCATGGGTTGCGGGACGGGTTGCTGTTGCTGCTGTAATGCTTGAACCTGCAAAGCCATCATTTGCTTCTGTTCGGCAGTGGGGAACTGCAATCCGGTCATCTTGGCAAGCGTTTCTGGCGAGAAGTTTTCCCCGATCACCTCGGCAAGCAACCGGATCAGATCGCGGCTATACCTTTGAACTTCCCGCTGCATGCGCTGCAGGCGCAAACTGGATGAATTGGCCTTGAGCTTTTGGGCGCCCAAAGTTTCATTGGGGTCGGTAGACCCGCGAAGAATATCGGAGATTCCCGTAATCTCGTAAATCGTTTGCTTGCAAGCATCACGCGCCAGGTATAGCTCACGCAGCACTGCGGCCACCTGTTGCACCGGCATGAACCAGATAGCTTTTTCAAGCCCTCCATTGTTCATCCAAGCCCGTGCGGATTCAGTCGGGATGCCCTCGTTATCTCCCGCCTTCATCAGTTCGGCAAGCTCGGTCAGCGTCGAATCGTGAACGAACCGCACACGGCAGGCGTCAATGATCTTGTTGATACGGGCAGAAAGGCGATTCAATTCCTCGGCTTGCTCGCGGTACTGCGCATAAAGCGGCTCGGGGATCAGCGTTCCGGTATCTTCAACCAGTTGTAAGGGTCGGGGAACGGGGAAGAAATTGCGCAGTTTGAGCGGCGGCTCGCCCTTTGTTTCAGGCTCGCCATCTTCCTCGGTCTTTTCGTCAATCGGATAGATCAGGTCATCTTTGTACGACTGGTTCACAAAGAAAACCTTGCCCCCTTCCTTGTCCCAGATTTCCCAAAGCTCGGCCCGTTTGAATACCTCGGCAATGTCCTCGTTGTTCTTGTTCTTAACGTCATCGTCTTGAACATCATCAAGCGTAATGGCTTTGCCGATTTCTTCGCCAAATTGCTCAATCAGGTCATCGCGGGTGCAACGCTGCCGGAACGCGACCCATTGCACTTCCTCCCACGTTTTGCCAGGGCCGTGCAGGAAATCTTCCCATTGCACATGCTCGCAGAGGGCTTGCTCGTAATCGACTTCCTCCCGATCCCCTTCGAATGCTTCCTCGTCGTTCGGCATTTCATTGGCATCGGAGTGGTTCTCAGCATCTACCGGCTTTGCCGCAACCTCCGCGAATTGCGGGATATACCGAACGCGACTAATACCCCGCCCTGGCAGCAAAGCATCGAGAACATCGTTTTGCAGGCAATTGTCAAGGTCGTAAGCGTCGATGCAGTAAGTAGTAGACCTCTCCATCACCTCCGATACAGCCTTGCCTAGCAGATCATTCTGGCGAAACCGGCGGCGAACATCGGGTTTCGGCGTGCTGTTATACAAAGCAGGCCGCATAACCTCGGTATTTGACCAAAGAATATTGAAGCTGTTTTTCTTTGGCGCGCCGTCATTGCCTGATTTGCCACGGTAGACGTTAAGAATATCCGCCGCCTGCTCGCGCCATTTCTTCTCACGCTTCTGGGCGAGTTTGATCTCCAATAGCCAGCGGCGCACCTTCTTTTGAGGCGTCGCATCAGCCTCGGCTTTGGTGTTTAGGGAAAGATCGTCAGCCATTGATTACCGGCGGATTCGCCGCCTCCCATTCTGCTTGCGTCACGCATGGCCATCCGGCGTACATCATCTTCAGGTCAGCAATGTTGCCCTTGTGAACCGTGACCCAAGGACTGCTGCCATCCCACTCGGCGGCGTAAATAATTTGCTCTGACGCAAGGCCCGACAGATAAACAACACTCAAGTCCGTCCAATTGAATGGAGTGTAGTTCTCGTTGCCTTTGTCATTGAGCGCAGCAATTGCATCTTCCTTGTTGGAGAAATACCCGGGCAACGGAACGCCTTTGTGCGCCACAGCCCACTTTTCAGGAACCGCCTCGCCCATGCTATGCAACTGCGCAGGTCTGGGCGTCACCGAGAACGCGGGCATTCCATCCTTGTCCGTCCCGGTTTGTGTGCGCAGATCGTTGTTCATTTCAATGGCAAGCTGGCGCGGGGCTTTGCGGCGTTCTTGAGCGATTACGGTGTGGATCATAGTGCTGCTACCTGTCCTGACGAAAGGGATGCGGAATAGATTTTCACATTTCGTATATTTCCACTAAGTTGACCCGCAGAAGTAACACGACACCCTACGTATAAATTAGTATCACCACCGCCTGCGGCACCGATTGTTTGAAGAGTGCCTGCAACACCGTTCCTGTAGGCAGTGAGTGTAGTTCCACTAAGCGTAAATGCTGCTTTACTTACGATTCCTGCCGTAATAGCTGATCCAGATACGGCCGTTGTTGCTCCGTTGTCGTACAACGATTCTGGTTTCCCGGAGGCATCCAGCCACAATTCTCTGTACGAAGTAGCCTGATTGCTCAGAATCGCAGCTATTGCTCCAGTCAGAG